>Ga0209075_1002025_pt1 | contig 18432 bp, 19 predicted proteins | sample Stecom2011_FD_187523 | JGI IMG/M metagenome (GOLD analysis project Ga0209075, IMG submission 187523) | Agricultural soil microbial communities from Utah to study Nitrogen management - Steer compost 2011 (SPAdes) (version 2) | ecosystem: Environmental > Terrestrial > Soil > Agricultural land...
TATATATATATAAGAAAAAGATTTACAACTAGGTATTCGGGAGAGGAAATAAACGAAATACCTTTTCACTAATTCCTTGTTTTAAAGTGCGCAGCTTAATGGAGGTTTCTCCCGTTCGAGATAGGGGGCAAGGGCGAGCAGAGGGGATCGAACCCACATTTTCAACTCCACAAATTGACACTTTAACCTTTAAGTTATGCTCGCCCAGACTTTTTCCATAGTTTAACGGTAAAACACACCGCTCATAACGGTTGTAATGTAGGTTCGATTCCTGCTGGACCAATCCCTAATAATCGATGCTGAATACCTGGTTGTAAATCTTTTTCTTATATAAGAAAAAGATTTATCTGTAAGTTATTGGCCATTCAGGTAATAGACCTTAAAAATGGTTGATAAGAATAATTCTAACAAAACAGAAAAAGGTTTATAATTACTTTGGCGCTTACAGAGCTTAGTTTAGGTATGGTTATTATTCACTTAGCAATGTTATCGATAAACCGATTTAGCTCGGTTGATTATCCCGCTATTTCTTTAGTTTTTAGCCTCTAATGGTTTTAGTAATAAAAAAAAAATAATAATTTAATAATTAATAAATTAATAATATGCCACAATTAGATATAATCACATTTTCGAGTTCATATGTTTGGTTTCTAGTGCTTTTCTTTGGTTTCTTTTACGTTTTTATATCGATATTTTTACCGAATATCTATTTCATCTTCCGAGTTCGTGAGGAGTCTCTAAATGGTTTAGAGAATTTTATCACTTTTGCGGAAACATTTAATAATACTTTGGATAAAGCCGATTTCGCCGATACGGAATCTTTAGGTATCGAGTTTGCAACTAAAAAAGGGCCTTTAAACTTAAACCCGACTAAGCTTTTCCAAAGTTCGGTTTCGGTTTATACTAATTTGATCGATGCACTTCATTTAGAGAGTAAAAATTACGCCGCAGCACAACAACACGGTTATTATCTGTTGGCCTATTCCTCTTTGATTCCTTTATTTTCGACGCTAACGTTTTTCGTTTCGAACTACCGTTCGCTAGTAAAGGATTAACCCTGTTTTTTATTCTGCTATTATGGTGGCTACTATTTTAATTAGCGCCTATAGGTTCTTTTTTAAAATTCGCTTTAGCGCGGTTACCTATTTGTTAAATCCCAGCCGTAGGTTTTACTTTATGCTTGTTGCCCGTTTCATGTTTATTTTTCTGATTCTTTCCGTTATCGTGTGGTTACCTCTGATAATAGATGTAGATCGCTACATAAATCCTAACGAAGGACCGATGCTTCAGCTTTTTGCTCTTACTTCGGTTTTAGATTATTTTGCCTATTTTCTTTTTTCCTCTGCAGAGGATAGTTCTGAGGCTGCTAATATGTGTTTTGAATCTGATGATTCCTATCTTGATCCTATAGATATGTCTATGGCCTTCTATCAGACAGACTTGTTCGACATGGATTCCGATTATGAAAATCTGGAGGAGGAGTGGGAAATCAATTCTCGTCCTACCTATTTCGTCGAATCTGGTAAGGGTATGTATGTAAAGTATAGTTCTTTAAGGGAGGGTTTTTCTGGAACTTCACCATTACATATCGATAAGGATACCGAACTAGTAGAGAAGCATCTGAACCTATTAATGGAGGATCATGAGTTTAACCTGAACCAATTATCCTCGATAGAGCGTGTTTATAGATCCGGTTTTTTCGATTACGGTTACGATTACGATTTCGTGCCGGGTACCTTTCTAGAGAAAAAAGAATTTTCTTTATCTCCCATATCGGAGATCGACTTCGATCTGAGAGAGTCTGATGAGGATACAGTATTCGATGACATCATAACCGTTGAACTTAATAGAGCGGATAAGGAGGAGATAGTTATTATGTCAGATATGAACAATTCGATCCTGGGCTTAGAGAATGTCGACTTAAACTTTATTAACTATGCAAATGAGTATTCAATCGATGTTTACGAAGATATTTTACAACCGAATGTTCGGATATCCCAGGATGACGGAGAGTTCGCTATAGATCACTCTACATCGGAGGATATATAATATTAAATATAAAAAATTATTTCTATTAAAAAAATATAAAAATGTTAATTTTGAATACTGTAGTAATATTACTTTCAACGTACCTTTTTTGGTTCTTTTACTATTTCTCATTTAATGAGAATTTTCTGTTGATATTTTTCCTTTTCTTTTTCTTCTACATTATATACTCGAATGCTTTGAGCTTAATAATGGGTATGCTGGATAGTAGTTCGTTAGAGACCTATCTAAATTTCAAACAACAAATCTCTAATGCACTTTCTCGTTTGAACCTAGTTCGTAGTAAGCTTTTGCTTTTCACTACTACAACGGATAATGTTTTAGAGTCGTTAGAAAGTTTTGTAAACTTTCAATTGGTTTTTTTGTCTTTTGCAGGGCAATTTAATGATTTACTTTATAAGCAGCTTATCTATTCAAACTTGGCAAATATGGTAACGCTTCAGAATATGTTTGTTAAATCTGAAGTTTTAGGGTTGGTTAGCGCTGATGTAGCGGCTATCGAATTTGAATCTTAGTTTCTGCTTTAAAATCCCCTCTCCTTAAACTTTCCTATAAAAACAACGATTAGCTTAATTGGTTAGAGCGCTTCTCTTACAAAGAAGATGTAACGGTTCGATTCCGTTATTGCCCTTATAGGATACGGAGTATAGCTTAATTGGTAGAGTGCCGGTTTGTCGTACCGCGAGGTATGGGTTCAAGTCCCATTATTCCCATTTTCTAGGCGTTGCGGTTCAAATTAATAAAAAAATTAAAATAAAATGGCTATTGAATATTATAAAATACTAATCGATATTTTTGTTATTTTCGTTGTTTCTGTTGTACTGTTTAGTTTATCATACTTTTTAATTCTAAAGCAGTATGATGTAGAGAAGGTGTCTACGTATGAGTGCGGTTTCGATCCCTTCTCCGACTCCAGGGAGGTTTTCGAGGTCCGCTTCTACCTAGTAGCTATCCTGTTTACTATTTTCGACCTAGAGATAATGTTTCTTTTCCCATGGTCGGTTTCTCTGTTCTGTCTCGATTACTTCGGTTTAATCGCTATGTTCCTATTCCTGTTTATACTGATAGTTGGATTTTTGTATGAGTGGATGAAAGGAGCGCTAGATTGGGAATAATTTTTACATATGCGGTACAATTTAAAGAAATTAAATTATTTTATTAATTATATTACAGAGCTCCTTCCTAAATATTTAGAGGGTGTTCATGTGAACCGTAATGCTATTTTCCTAAATGTTTCGAAAGAGAACATTATTACGGTCTCTACCGTACTGCGCTATCATTTGGGATTTCGTTTCGACTCTCTGTTGGATATATGGGCAATCGATCGCCCTGCGATGGAGGAGCGTTTCAAAGTTGGCTATAATTTTTTGAGCGTCTTTTATAACTTCCGGGTTATTGTTTACACTACTATTGCTAAAGATCATTTTTTAGGCTCGATGACGTCTCTATTCCAGTCCGCAAATTGGCTGGAAAGGGAGGTATGGGATATGTTCGGAATATTTTTTATAAATCATCCCGATCTTCGTCGTATTTTGACCGATTATGGTTTTACCGGCTTTCCGCTTCGTAAGGATTTCCCTTTAAGCGGGTATACGCAGGTTCGTTATGATGAGGAGAGTAAAAAGGTTCTTATGGAACCTTTAGAACTGTCTCAGGAGTTCCGTTATTTTAATTTCTCGAGCCCCTGGGAGGATCCTTCGTAGAGCGGTTTCCTGTCACCGACTTATAAGAAGCTGACGGTACATATAAAATAGTGTTATGATCGCCTTTCTGAATAAATTTTTTGTAGACAAGTTTTTTATACTCTATTTTTATATATCTAATTCTGTTACCTATGACTTTTATATCACGATATTTCTTAATTTCATCGCTATTTTCTATTTCCTCTTTATGCTTTATGCTCTTAACTTTATCGCATTTTTGAGAAATAACTTCTTTAATGATTTACGTGTGACAAAACTTATTGGGTACCTCTTAGGATTGTCTTTGAAGCATGATCCAGAGAGGTTTAGACAGGTTATGGGGGCGTTAGCCTATTACGGGTATATGGTTTTGACTATACTAGAGGTTTCTATAAAAAGTAGCTTTCTGGTTATTATCGGTTATTTTTTGGCTAAAGCCCCTTTCATCAGCTTAGACCCTAGCCCTATATCGAGCTGGAAATTTGCAGATCTTTTTTCGAAATCGCGGTTCTATAGCTTTAGGCCTTGGACTTCGAGCCCTAGCCGCTCGTACCGCGGATTTAGATCAGGCAACTTCGCCAGTGAAGGGGTTTGGTTTGGAGATGACACCGATGTCGTTGAAACGTTCGATCCCCGATTTTTGCCTTATTCTAAAGATTTTGATCACGAGGATATATTCCTTAGACCTGGTGGTATAGGGCTCCGTCTTAGGAACCGGGTTGTCCCTCTTTCCAAATTCTCTGCTGTAGAGACTAATAGCTCAAACTGGACTCGCCATCTTTTAGGCTCTAGACGGGATAGGGGCGGCGTTAAAAAGGTAAGTGCGCCGCGGCACAGATTGGAGAGGGCTAAGCTTCGCTTCTCTAGGAACAAGTCTTTAGAGCTGAAGTCTCCGATTCATACACCATTCTCCTATTATAGATCGGAGGATGATTGTTATCCTATTTCTACTAAAGGAGGTTTTCTCTCTAGGCTGTATATCCCTGGCTTTGGGTCTAAAGCCCGTAAGCATCTAATGCATGTAAAACATCCTGTTTCACAGTATAACAACCCTTCAAATGGTCGACAAAAGTATTCTGTAAGTGCCTTTGCTACTTTAAACCACGTTATGGAGATGGAACCCTATTTTACGGCCCGTCCTCAGGATAAACCGGAGGTAGATAAAAGCACCAACATGCCTATTCCGAAGGATCCCTATAAAGAGTATCGGGATAAGGATTTTGAAAAAACTGCGGAAGTTCTGCAGGGCCAGTGGCTGGATTACGTTGAACGTACAGACTCTTTAAATATTAAGGACCCCGCTAATTACCTAAGCCCTAAAAGATTTAACCAGGCCTATAATGGACTGAAGGGATTAATCGAGGAGCGGGGCCGTGGACCTAATGGGTATGATCTACCGAATAAGGAATCTAAAGTGCTAGACGACGAGGAGCGTTCGCTTATTACCTATTTCCGGTACCTTACGAACGATCCTTCTGAGACTGAACAGGGCTCTATGAATAGCAGGTACACTTTACTTCTGAATCGGAATACCCCTTTCAGACCTCTTATTATCGATAAAGAGGCGAGCCCTATCTACACCTATACATTCGACAATAAATTTAGCCCTATTCACAATTTACGTGGAAGGCATGTGTATCGTAGAAGCTTGTTCGACTTTATAAACATAAGGGTTCTAGGGTACTTACGATCTTTCTCCGATTTCTTTAGCTTTAATGTTGAGTCGGGTAATAGGGTCCCTTCTAACCCTGCGCTTGATAGCAGTTCGCATGAAGAGATATTCGGGTTTATGATAAATGATCGTGAAAAGTTTTACAAGAAGCGATTCAAGCAAGGTATTGTAGATGAGGATAACAGGCCGACGCAGTTTAGGGGGAGGGAGGATTTTGATCTGAATTATGCGACTGCGGGATCAGCGTTCCGGTACTTTTTCGACCACAGTTCGCCTATAGTTGGGGAGCGGGTTTCCGGTAATTCGTTTATCGATAGGGGCGCTGAAGACCATGAGGCTGAATCTCTCCTTTTCGACGACGCGTCTGACGATCGTATAATGGTTAACGAGGGTGTGTACGTGTATAAAAAGTTGCGAGCGGAGGACCCGTCTATAAAGCGAAACGATTTCTATAGCATAGGGAATATAGGTTTTATAAACCAGTACGGTAGGATGCTATATCAATTTGTCCTTGACCATTTTACTTACTGGCTTCGTATAATTGCTAGCTTTGCCGGCCGTAACCATTATATACCGCATTTCCCCAACCCTGCCTCTAGCATAGCGGATAAGCCCGTAGGGTTGAACCCGTATGCTATATTTTTTAAAACTTTCTATTTTTTTAGAAAATGTTTTCGGGTGATGTTATTCGGTTTCCTATCTGATAAAAGGGCTCCCTATGCTAAATTGGATCATGATCTAGAGAGTGGTTTAGGATCCTATTCTTTGAATGAGACTTCCGATTTTACCTTGTTAGCTCTTCGTAAAACCTTTTTTTCTTACTTTGCCCGTTTTGTAAGCTTGTCGTTTATCTTAATTTTAAATGTGCTCTCATCCGCTTTCGATGCTGTTTTTAATTTTACCTTGAACCACATCACCGCGTTCATTTTTATGGTTCTTTTAGCTTTAGTTTCTCTGTTTAGGATCAGATATTCTTATGAGTTCAACTTTAATAGAATATTTTCCAAACCTAAATCTCCCTCTTTTATTGCTCGGTTTTTTGGACCCTTTGCGGGCGCTGCGAGGCTTATAAAAGCGCCGTTTAATGTTATTACAAGATCTGTTGGGGTATTAATTCGGTTTTTTTCGACTAATAATATGTTACCTTCCAGAAGACCTAAGGAAAGCACTGAATCATATCATGAACGGCTTGTAAAGGAGCAGGAGGTTGTAGCAAATGTATTAAGTTTCTTTAAAATTGATAAAATTCGTATGATATTGAGTAGGTTTGGGTTCTTAAGGTCTCGCAATAAAGCCGATTTCGAAGGTTACAATAGGAGTATCTTTGAGATAATACGACCGAAATCGTTCAAAGTAAAGGGGTCGGCTGCCTATAAAGAGATCTCCTCTTTACGAAGCCGATTAGCTTTGCGTATGCAGAAATGGTTCAATTTCTCACGTCGAACGGATAAGCCGATGGTGGCCTATAGACGCTTGCATAGCTTATTTCTGTTCCGAAGCATTAAGGCAGGGCTTATTAAGGTTAAAGCTAAAAAAGAGAAAACCGTTTATTTCTCTTTTAAGCCTACGCAGGAGTTTCTGCGCATTAAGTATTTTGTTATGACTGCTGTTAAATTTCTGCAGATCTCGATTTCGCAGGCTAGTGAGTTTATTAAACGGAATCGAGGCTTTAAAGAGGCTCCGCTTGGAAGCCATCAGAAAAGTAAAAAAGGATTAAGAGATAATTTTCAAAAGGTAGCGAAGTCTACTACGCGAGCTACCGGTAATCTGGTTAGTTCCATAAAGTGGAAATTAACTGAATGGATAAATAAACAATAAAAATGGTTGATAATAAAATAAATTATACTAACTCTTCAAGCGTAACTGCAGATCAGTTACCTAGCTTTTTTTTAAAGAACTTTAATATGAATTTTGGCCCGCAGCACCCCGCTGCGCACGGTGTTTTACGATTAGTTTTAGAGTTGAATGGTGAGGTTGTTGTTAAAGCTGACCCGCATATAGGCCTACTTCACCGAGGTACGGAGAAGCTTATCGAATATAAAACCTATCTTCAAGCACTGCCTTACTTTGATCGTCTGGATTATGTTTCTATGATGGCTCAGGAGCACGCGTATTCGTTAGCGGTCGAGCAGTTACTAGACTTGGACGTGCCCCGCCGAGCACAGTTTATCCGTGTGCTTTTTAATGAGATTACTCGACTATTAAACCATCTTCTAGCAATAACGACCCACGCTATGGATGTTGGGGCTTTGACGCCGTTTCTGTGGGCTTTCGAAGAGAGAGAGAAGTTAATGGAATTTTATGAAAGGGTTTCAGGAGCTCGGATGCATGCTGCCTATATTCGTCCTGGAGGCGTTGCTCAGGACCTTCCTATCGGTATACTTGATGACATTTATACTTTTTCTAAGCAGTTCTCATCCCGTATTGATGAGATTGAAGAGTTACTTACGAATAACCGGATTTGGAAACAACGTGTTGTTGATGTTGGGGTTGTTACGCTTAAAGATGCCCTAGATTTTGGATTTACAGGGGTTATGATAAGAGGTTCCGGTTTAGCTTGGGATTTGCGGAAGGTCTCCCCTTGTGAAGTTTACGATGAATTAGATTTCGATATACCGGTGGGTAATTTTGGTGATTGTTACGATCGTTATTTAATACGGGTTGAGGAGATGAGACAAAGTTTGCGTATTATAGAACAATGTATAAATCTTATACCTGAGGGCTACTATAAATCGAACGATAGTAAGGTTGTGCCCCCTTCCCGCAGTATGATGAAACATTCTATGGAATCTTTGATACACCATTTTAAATTGTACAGTGAAGGGTTTACTGTCCCTAAAGGTGAGGCCTACGTATCTGTGGAGGCTCCTAAAGGCGAATTTGGTGTTTTTTTGGCTTCCGACGGATCGAATCGACCATACAGATGTCGTATAAAGGCGCCTGGGTTTTTGCACTTACAGAGTTTAGAGTTTATGAGCAAAGGTCATATGATCGCAGACCTAGTAGCTATCCTGGGTACTCAAGACATAGTTTTTGGGGAGGTGGATAGGTAATAGGCTTGCCTAATTAATTGTGAGAAATTTTTGGGTAGATGGAGTTTTTCATGATGTTAGTTTTGTTGAATCCCGAAACTTACGAAACTCTTGCTTCCCCTTTGCAGTCTCTTAAAAGAGCTTATAAAATATCTGTTTTTGTAGCGATTGCCGCCATGTTTAGGTTTTTAGGTCCTTAAAATCTTTCTCTTATATAAGAGAAAGATAAATTTGTAGTTTAATTGGATAAAATTCTATACTTCGGATATAGCGATCCATGTTCGAGTCATGGCAAGCCTAGATTTCTCCTATTTAATTTTTTACTTAGTTTTATCATGTTTTTTACACCATTAGAGCAATTTGAAATTTTACTTGTATTTCCTGTTAACTTTTTCGGATTATTCGACCTGTCGATTACTAATATGACGGTTTATATACTATTAGTATGTTTAGTTATCTCTTTCTTTTTATGGTTTACCTCTCTTTATAACCCTGAATTCATCCCAGTACGTTTTCAGTTGGTTTTCGAGGCACTTTATAAATTCGTACTAGATATGGCTAAACAACAAGCTGGTCCTAAAGCGATTCGCTATTTTCCGCTACTGTTGTTTACGTTTATGTTTATACTTTTTTCTAACTTTATTGGACTAATTCCTTATAGTTTCACTGTAACGAGTCATGTTTCTATAGTGTTTGCTCTAGCGCTTTCTTTTAACGTAGCTATGGTATTTATAGGATTCTACTACAACGGTTTAAAGTTTTTAATGCTTTTTGTTCCTGGAGGTACTCCGGCCACATTGCTTCCGTTGGTAGTTGTAATTGAATTTTTCTCCTATCTTATAAGAACGGTTAGTTTATCTATTCGGTTGTTTGCGAATATGACTGCAGGACATACCCTTTTACATATGCTTGTTTCTTTTGCGTTAACGTTCCTAAATGCTAACGCCTATTTGATGTTTGTTTTCGCTTCGTTGCTGACATTTGCTATCCTAATCCTTGAGTTCGGTATTGCGTTTCTTCAAGCCTATATATTTGTTATCCTACTTTTTATATACTTGAACGACTCGTTTCATCCAAGTCATTAATAATTAAATAAAATCCCAATGAAAACGCTGTATTACAACATAATATGCTTTATAGTAGCCTCTGTGCTATTCACCGACTGCTTTTTGTGTGGTCTGGTCTGTGGGGTTAAGAGTTGGTTTACTGGCGTTCTGCTGCATGTATACCTTGGCCTGAAACACCCACTAAATAAACTGAAGGGCTGTTTACTTTTTTTAAATGATTCCTTCTATTCGTTCAGTGATAGTGTAAAAAATAAGATATTCTCTTTCTTTGACCCCAGAATTAGAGATCCTCATAGTGTTATAGCTAATATCCTCATCCTTTTTGCCCTTATACCGGTTTTTATATTTTTGTTTGTTACAATTCTTAGCTATAAAATTATATTTATTCCTGTTCTACAGGCTATGCTCTATGTTCGTCGAGGGATTTTGGTTGTTAGAATATTTAGGTTTGTAGGCTCTTTTTTTGGGAAGCTGCTTACTTGTGCTATACCTAATCTTAGTTTTTCAATGCTTGCAGGCTTAAAGGTTAAACCGCTATTTTCGGTTAAGAGCCTAGAGGTTCACCTCACGAAGATGCCCGCTCCGGCTAAACAAGAGTTTATGGAGAAATATGCAAGGATATTCGTTTATAATATAGAGGGCCTTGATAATAAGGAGCGTGAGATGATCATTAGAAGGAGTCTGAAGTTTTTCGAATCTGGCTTATCCGGCCATTTCAATATCTCTATGATTGTGCCGAACTCGAATGTTTCGGGGCACCCTCTGTTGATAAATGCCGCATTGACGTCGTCTAAGCCTTTAGATAGACTGATCGCGATAATAAACGAGGAGGTTATATATTCTAGGCCGACCTTAGTAGTTGACCTTGACAAGGTGGTTGTTGATACGTTCAGAGAGTCCCAATATCTTCTTTCTAATACCTTTGTTGTTAGTAATTCGGAGTATACACATTTTATTGATGCTAGGTCTAACCCGAATATAAGTCCCTCTTTTTGCAGCGACCGCAATATTCATAGTTTCGGGTACGTGGCTGAAAAAATTAGGCCTCTAGCGGAGCGACTTAGCGGCGTTTATGAACCAGATGTTGCTAGGCGGGAGATTATTAATTTTCAGAAGAGTGTCTTTAGCCCCGATAAAGAGGGTTTTTCTGCAGGACTGGTCTTCCCCGTTATTGAAACGGCTTTAAAAAATTTGCCTTAAGATAGAAATAATCATGGTTAACCTAAACAAAAACAACACAATAATAGAAAACGTCGAATACCTCGACATGGACGATCCTAAAAACTCTTGGTATTTCGATGCTGAACGGTTCGATGTAAATTTCCCTTTAGTCTGTAGCTATAAAGGGGGTGAAAAAGCTGCCCTGTTTCTGCATGGTTGGTTTACTTACTGGAACCATGTATTTTCTTATTACAGACGTGACCAGGATATTACTGCTCTTTTGGTTCAAAGACCGGAAAACAGCCCTCTGGTTTGGGGCCCCTTAGCAAGTCTATCGATATTTAAGGAAGCTTGCTGGGTTATTCAGGAGAATTTGGAGGACCCCGAATTCCTGTTTTATTTGAAAGACTCGCACCCCGGAGTTGAGACGTATCATAGATTCTTAGTCGGCTTTAGGGTTGATTCTTTTGATGGTTCTAGGTTTGAGGTTTTTAAGAATTCCCCGGTTAGGAAAATGAATTTCCCTTTCGATCCTTTTGTGCCTTATGATCAACTTATAATCACTAAAGATTGGAATCTTGTACACCGATATTTTAATTGGGTATACCGAAACCATCAATATGAGCACTCTAAGTTTATATATTATTTAGAAGGCGCCTCCGAGCTGCCCCATATTGAGAGTTTTAAAGGTATAGCTGCAATGACGGAAAGCCCTATTTCTGAGTTGCCGAAAGACTTTAGGAATAACCCTCAAGGATTTCTTACTCGCAGTAATAACCAAGCTCTTAAGGTATCCGATGTTTTTGGGCGCTAGTCCTTTTAGAGGTTCTCGTTAGATGACGACTAATGCCTTGAATAATAATACAATTATCGAGAACGTAGAGTATCTCGACATGGACGATCCTAAAAACTCTTGGTATTTCGATGCTGAACGGTTCGATGTAAACTTCCCTTTAGTCTATAGTTACAGAGGTCAAGAGGAGGATGTTTTATTTCTTATGGGGTGGTCCAGATATTGGGTGTATGTATTCTCCTATTACCAAATGCAAAATATGACTGCTATTCTCCTTACCAGACCCCAAAACTCTTTGATCGATTATAGCCCCCGCAACGAGGGCGAAGATTTGTTTGTGAGAGCCTATATGTACCTTGAGGAAATCTTCCGTAAACCGGAGTTTATCTTCTATTTAAAGGATCTTCATGCTGCGTATAGGGTATACCACCGGTTCCTCTTTGCGACGAATTTGGAGGATTTTTCGAAAGTTAGGTATCGAATTTTTGCCCACTCTCCGTTGTATAGTATGAATTATTTTAATGACCCTTTAATAGTAGATCTCAACTTATAATCACTAAAGATTGGAATCTTGTACACCGATATTTTAATTGGGTATACCGAAACCATCAATATGAGCACTCTAAGTTCGTTTACTATTTAGAGGACCGGGGTAAGAAACTTCCGGATAATGAAGGTTTTAAATGTATTCATAGTATGGGTACTAGTGATTGTGATTATTTACCAAAAGACTTTAGAAATAATCCTAAAGAGATGTATGAGGTAGATGATAACAAACTTTTAGGACCTGAACAGCTTTTTAGTCATAGATTTAGGTCTGAAATAGATAAACGGTCTAGAGTTTTCTTTAAGGTAGATGAGGATGAGTAGTAGAAATAATACAGTAATTGAAAATGTAGAGTATTTAGATACACTAAACTTCAAAAACTCTTGGGATTTTAGACGCTGTCATAATAGTTATTAAGGTTTCGGGTAAATTTGGGGAGTATCTCAGCTTGCTTTTTATTAACCGAAAATTAAGCTCGAACCAGCTGTTATAATTTAGAACAAAAGACTTCTATAACTGTTACCGGATACCTAGTTGTAAATCTTTTTCTTATATAAGAGAAAGATAAATTTGTAGTTTAATTGGATAAAACGCTAGATTGCGGATTTAGTGATGAAAGTTCGAGTCTTTCCGGAGCCATTGGATAGTATAAGGGCTTATTATGCGGTTTTGCAAAATCCGAGATAGGGGTTCGAGTCCCCTTTCACGCTTAATTCGACTTTTTACTAATCTAAGATTCCTGTTATATCAAATTCTGATAGAGCCTCTCAGCTTACCTCCCTATTTTCGGATCGGTTAAAATATCGGAAGCTATATTTACTACTTGTTGGAAAATTTAGTTGTTTTCAGGACTATTCTTTAATTAAATACTGATATATGGTCAGTTATTTACAGGTATTAGAGCATTTAATAGAGGCACACATGCGGAGAATGGTATATTGCGGCTGCTGACACGCCAATATTTTATGTTTTGCTGTTGTTGTTTACTGCGTCAGTAATCGGTTTTGCAACCCGCTGTTGGCTTTGTAGCTATTACATTTTTTTTTTTGGCTAAGTTGTATATTAAGGGTATAATAGCCTTTTTAAGGGGGAGGTATGACAACTTTTTTATGTCTCCCGGTCGAGGTATTCACAAAGCCTAGTAGAAGCAAGAAATTAAAATGTGGTTACTGAAAAGTTATCTGTAATGTACTTATTTTGCGCTGAGAATAGTTCAAGATATCAGGGCATTAAGAGCACGGACGTAAAAATATAATAAAAAGTAAATTACTAAAACGTACGAAAATGGTGTCGGTTTTAAACAAAATTTATGAATATATAGATGTTTCTACTATTTTCGATGTAGGACCTCTCTTTATCTTATGTATTTCCTTTCCTGTTTTTGTGTCTTTATCGCTTATCCTTTTCCTGCTGTCATACGTTAAGGAACCCATTCTCGAGTTTGCGCCTTCTTTCTCTTCATTAAGGGGCTTTGTTCTATCTAAATCGGGCTGTGAGTTACATGTACTAAAAGTATACGTAATCTTTATCTACTTGCCTTTCGTCATTGTGTTCGGCCTGATGGTTAACCAGCATGTACCATTCCTTGCCGTCTTCGTTTATTTTATTTATCAGACCATTATCCTGTTTCGTAGAATTCGGTTATTAAACAGATTTCTTAATAAAATATACGATCTTTGTTCTAGTGAACTAGGTATGAAGGAGTATGTTAGAAAGGATTGTCACCGCTTTTTGACGGCTGTGATAAGCTTACAAATCTTTCCGCTGAGTCAAGGCCTATTTTTCTTACCTAAGCCACGCAGGGGTAGCGAACTTCGCGTGCTATTTGAAAATTTACACAACGATTTTTTAAGCATACTATTTGCGTCTAAAGAATTTAGAAGCCTAAATATTTCGAAACAGCAAGAATTGGTCAATTTGGTTAACTTTAAGTTTAACGGTATAATAGGACATGTCTGTGTAGGGTTCGAGGTTACCGCATATAGCGCTTTCGTAGCCTTTGCACTTACTAAAGACGGCAATCCCCCTCTAATAAGAGAACAGCAACAAGAATTTTGTTTAACCTTAGGGCGCGAATTAACTGAGCACGCTCCGGAGCTTGCAGCTATATTCGCGCCCTGGCGTAAAGGAGGGATTGGCCTTTCTCAGCAATACCTTGTTAAAGATCCCACCATTTTTGACTTGGGCGCGACAGGTATTAGCCTTAGAAAGGCGGAAAACCTCCCTCTAAATATTAATGAAGGGTTTGTAACGGAAGCGAATGTGAATTCGGTATATAAGTCGGTACGATCTTTCAAAGAGTTTCTTTCCGCTGGTTTACCAGAGGAGAGTCGGTATGGTCTAACGGGCCCGGGCCACGCTGTACGTAGTTTTAATTCCGCTCGCGACGATGCAAAAATGTTCTTGGTTGACGGCTCCCAGAACGCGGTAGAAGCCTTTATTTCAGATAATTCTTAATTTTAGAAACTGCACGACAGTAAAAATTATAAACAATATGGTTAGCTTAAACGATAAAAACAGAAACAACACAATAATAGAAAACGTCGAATACCTCGACATGGACGATCCTAAAAACTCTTGGTATTTCGATGCTGAACGGTTCGATGTAAACTTCCCTTTAGTAAGAAGCTACAAAGGTATAAAACCCGGAATTTCGGTGGAGGACCTGTTTTCGGAGTGGTACGAGTATTGGGACACTGTTTTTGCCTACTATGCTGCTATGCCAGATACCTTCGGCGTCTGTATCTCTATGGACAGTACTGGGCAGTTTAGCGGCGAAGGGGAAAAGCCGGAGGCCGTGGTTGTAAATAACACACAATTTGGGGTAGGTATACGTTCAAACGTTCATTTTATTGAGAACAAACTCTTTTTGCATTCTAGACAGTATCTTATTAAAGGTAAGCGAATCTCCTATGCTCTAGTCATCTCTAGAGATAATAGTTCAATTGAGAATTTAAGAAAGAAGTTGTACGTAGAGTATGGTTATACCTATAGCTATCTTCGCTACCCCCTCTATCCCCATACTCAGCTTATAATCTCACGTGACTGGGATCTACTTAAAAGATATTTCTTCTTTATGATTCGGAATCATCAATATAAAGATTCTAAGTTTGTTTATAATGTAGAGGGGGGCGATAACTACGATATTGCTAAATTCCTTAATGTGTACGATTCTAGCTTTGCAAGCCTACCCTCCGATTATAGATTCAATTGGAAGTCCAAGGACCCCGAAATGGTCGAAGCAAGTGATGTAATCATCCCAAGCAGGGAATTCAGTTTATAGTACAGTAAATAGGGCATGATTAACAAAAATAATACAATTATTGAAAACGTCGAATACCTCGACATGGACGATCCTAAAAACTCTTGGTATTTCGATGCTGAACGATTCGACCCTAAATTTCCTTTGGCTTATAGCTACCGGAGCTGCCTTGTTTCTGAAGAGATTTACAACTATTTCAATGTGGTTTCAGAGCATTGTAAAGTTCAGAAGGATATTTATGCTTTAATTGTAGAATATAGGTATCCGAATGGGCTTGCTAATTTTTATGTTGATGGTGACAAACTGGTGGAATATTCTGTCCCACCCACCGACTCAGAATTTGAGATAATAGAGAGAGAGGGCAGGTTCGATCGCTTTTTGGGGGAGGAGGCCGCTATGGGCCGGTACCTTTTCTCCGGACGTAAGTTCATGTTCTATTTAACGGAGCATGTAAATAACATATTTTATACCCGTTTCGTGTTCTGTACCAAATTCGATGGTTCAGCCGAAGAATTGAAGTCGAAATATTTTACCTCCCCCGATTCGGAGCTTATCCCTAATCGCGGATTCCCCTACCTTCAAACTATAGTGACCCAGGATTGGGACCTAGTTAAGCGGTATTTCTTTTTTATGATTCGGAATCATCAATATGAATACGCAGATATAGTCTATTTTGAGGATAAAAATAACCTGGACCCAGATTACGAGGAACCTATTTTTGTTTCAGATGTAGATACAATTGAGGAGCTATTTCGGTCACTACCTTCAGACGCTAGGGTTTCGGGTAAATTTAGGAAGCACAGGCAGGTTGTTTTCTATGAGCCTATAACTAAGTTTGAGCGCTTTGCTGCAATTTAGGGTTTGCATAACGGCCTTCTGCGGGAGCGCCCAGTTTCTGGTCTAAAATACCTAGTTGTAAATCTTTTTCTTATATAAGAGAAAGATAAATTTGTAGTTTAATTGGATAAAACGCTAGATTGCGGATTTAGTGATGAAAGTTCGAGTCTTTCCGGAGCCATTGGATAGTATAAGGGCTTATTATGCGGTTTTGCAAAATCCGAGATAGGGGTTCGAGTCCCCTTTCACGCTTAATTCGACTTTTTACTAATCTAAGATTCCTGTTATATCAAATTCTGATAGAGCCTCTCAGCTTACCTCCCTATTTTCGGATCGGTTAAAATATCGGAAGCTATATTTACTACTTGTTGGAAAATTTAGTTGTTTTCAGGACTATTCTTTAATTAAATACTGATATATGGTCAGTTATTATAAATATTACATATTTATATAGAAATACGTGTATAGAAAATAGAAATTATGGTTAAATCTATTATAAAATTTTTACGAAATTCAGGTAGAGCTTCAGCAGCGACTAGATACCAGAATACTCACCCGTTCCACCTTGTAGATCCGAGTATCCTACCTTTTGTTCTTTCATTCTCGGCATTGAGTATGATTCTTACGGGCGTTCTTTATATGCATTCTGAAACCTACTCGTCGGTTCCAAGTCTTTTCCTATTTATTAGCTCTATTGTTGTCCTAGTTGCCTTGATGTTCGTTTGGTGGTTCAATGTAGTTCATGAGAGTTACGCTGGATTTCATACAAGTAGAGTTCAAAAAGGCTTGAAGGTTGGTTTTATACTTTTTATTGTTTCTGAGATTATGTTTTTTTTAGGATTCTTCTGGGCCTATTTTCATAGTAGTCTATCACCCGCTGTAGAGTTAGGGTCGATTTGGCCTCCTTTAGGTATTGCGACTTTTGATCCGACGACTTTCCCTTTACTGAACACTTTGATCCTTTTACTTTCAGGTGTTTCTATTACCTGTGCTCACTACTATATGATGCTAAAAGAGGTTTCGTTGGCCAGACAAGGTTTTTTAATTACTTTGGCTTTAGCATTGATGTTTACCTACGTCCAGTTTGATGAGTTTTACTATGGGCCGTTTTCGATCTCAGATGGTGTTTATGGATCTTGTTTCTATATGATTACAGGGTTACATGGTTTTCACGTTATTGTTGGTACTATTTTTATTTTTTTCTGTTATTTGAGATATAGAACATCTGCCGATACATACGAGACTAACGACTCGGCCTTTTTCTATACTACTAGAACATTTCTAGGATTTGAGCTTGCTAGCTGGTACTGGCATTTTGTTGATGTGGTTTGGCTTTACGTTTATACTTTCCTTTACTGGTGGGGTTCTCTTTAGAACTTCTGTTAGTTTAGTTTAGTTAAGGCTGTATAGAACGTTTTCCAAAAAACTTATACGAACAGAGGATCAGATTTATTAGATAACTGGGCCTATGAGATCTTTTATTTACTTTACAGGTATTATCGTTATTGCTGTGGTGACCGCTGTCGTTTCAGGGCCGATTACTTATGCAATGGTATCCACTGCGCTTGGGCCGATAGGTCTTTGTCCCGACTTTTTCCCTTTTTATACTGAAAGCCTAGGTTTCTACATGGAACTGAGGGACATAAGGCCTTTATTAGGTATCGATTATCCAGGTTTTGAGTCTAAGGAGGATTTTCAAGCACACAAGGATTTGTATGTGCTTGAAAATGATAGAAGGTTTAGTGATAATAACCTTTCGATACCGGACCAAAGGGCTATAGTTATGGCTGCTGGGACCGCCGCCACCGTTGCTGTATTATATGGCTCGTATAGAGTTCTTGTCTGGTGGATACGGATAGCCTCCTAAGGAAGATTATCCCCTTTCTAGCCCGACCGTATTCATTTACCTACTTATTTTTTTCGGATGGTTTTTCTAAGATGTTAGATATTTTTCTGTGTAACATCACATATTTGAGTTTGATTCTGGCTCAGAGTGAACGCTAGCGGTGTGCCTGACACATGCAAGTCGAACGCAAACTTCAAAGTTTGAGTGGCGTCCGGGTGAGTAAAGTGCAAGAATTTAGTCCGTAGCTCCGCTAAATACGGGATAAGTTTAGGTCTTGGGACCTATTATTAAAGATTTATCGCTACGGGAAGAGCTTGCATAAGGATTAGGTAGTTGGTAAGGTAATGGCTTACCAAGCCGAAGATCCTTAGTTGGTCTGAGAGGATGATCAACCACATTGGAACTGAAATAAGGTCCAAACTTTTTTAAGGCAGCAGTGAGGAATTTTGGACAATGGGCGAAAGCCTGATCCAGCAACACCGCGTGG
>Ga0209075_1002026_pt1 | contig 18431 bp, 7 predicted proteins | sample Stecom2011_FD_187523 | JGI IMG/M metagenome (GOLD analysis project Ga0209075, IMG submission 187523) | Agricultural soil microbial communities from Utah to study Nitrogen management - Steer compost 2011 (SPAdes) (version 2) | ecosystem: Environmental > Terrestrial > Soil > Agricultural land...
TCGCCCCAAATTCCTCGCCCGAAACTCCCGTGAAAACGCGCCAAAACGCGCTGCCCGACCGCCCCGTCGACACGATGGGATTGACAGTCAGGCCCGGATAACTATCGTGTAAATAACGTCGGACCGAACATATTCCACAGATATTTGCCCCATGGCCCGTCGTAACTTTTAAATATAGCTGGCTCCACCACAAATTGAACGCCGAACCAGGAATCTAAAATGATGCGCTCCATATTGGGAATCTTCGCCGAAAACCCCTTCAAACCACTCAAAGAAATGGGGCATAAAGCAGCCGAGTGCGCACATGCTGTGGAACCACTCTTCGCCGCTTTTTTTGAAGGCGATTATGACACCGTACGTGCGCAGGCAGAGAAAATCAGCGCGCTGGAGTATGAAGTGGACAAGATCAAAGACCGCGTGCGCGATCAATTGCCCAGGTCCATCTTCTTGCCCGTCGATCGCCGTGACTTGCTCGGGGTGATCTCCAGCATCGACGCGATCGCCGACTGCGCCGAAGATATCGGCATCTTATTTACCCTGCGCGAAATGGAGCGCCACGAGGAAATGGTCGAACCCCTCAAAATTCTGCTTCCCCAGGTTTTGCGCGTGGTCGACCAAACCGTCAAAATCATCAATCACCTCGAAATCCTGGTGGAAGTCGGCTTCAAAGGCCCTCAGGTCGACGCCGCTCGCCAGATGATCGATGAGCTGGGCCGCCTTGAGCATGAGGCGGACCTCACCCAGGACGCGCTGGCCATCACACTTTTTTCGACTCTCGGGGATAATATCCCCGCCAGCAGCCTCTTTTTGTGGAATAAAATCCTCAATAAAGTGGGCGATCTGGCAAATACTTCCGAAAAAGTCGGCGCGCGCGTTCGACTTTTCCTCGCGAGATGATATACGCCGCCCGAGAGAAATCCTCGGGCGGAAATTTCCATCCCCAATAGCACCCCCCCGCCTGTTGCATCCCCTCTCAATCCAGCTTCCAAAGAATATTCGACGCATATATGCGTTCTGATTCGATACATTTGAACACTCAAACAAAAGTGCGATTTAATCTGTATGGGCCTGCTCCCTTGACCCTAATCGACGAGAAATTCAGTGGAAATTGTATTGTACCTAGCCCTCGCCTTTGGCTTCTATATGGCGTGGAGTATCGGAGCCAATGATGCAGGTAATGCGATGGGAACCAGCGTGGGTTCCGGAGCCATTACTTTCAAAGAGGCCATCATCATCGCGGCGGTTTTTGAGTTTTCCGGCGCATTTCTGGCTGGCAGCAATGTCACCGACACCATGCGAAAAGGGATCATCGATCCCGCCCTATTCGACGTCATGCCCAACGGGGCAGAGATTTATGCCCTCGGCATGCTCTCTGTTTTAATCGCGGCCGCAATCTGGGTTCATTTGGCAGCCTTCGTAGGCTGGCCGGTCTCCACCACCCACAGTATCGTCGGCGCCATCGCCGGCTTTGGCATCCTCACCGTGGGGATCGAAGCCATCGACTATTCATCGCTCGGGCTTATCGTCTCAAGCTGGGTCATCAGCCCCTTGATGGGCGGCGTGTTCGCATTTGCGATGTTTACGGCCCTTCGAAAAATGATCCTCGATACTCCCGACCCCGTTCTATCTGTCAAAAAATGGGGCCCTTTCTTTGCCTTCCCAATCTTTTTGGTCCTTGCCCTGGTCCTGTTTTTCAAGGGGCTTTCAAATGTGAACCTCCCCTTCGGCACCCTGGGAATCATAGTTATTTCGACCGTCGCCGGGATCATTGCGTCGATCGTCCTCTGGTTCATCATGCGAAAGATCGCCTCCCCCGTTGCCGAGGATGTGCAAGAGGGTCAAACCCTTAATGACCTTCAATTTGCGCGGGTTGAGTGGGTTTTTCGCTACCTTCAAACCATCACGGCGTGTTTTATCGCGTTTGCCCATGGCTCCAATGATGTCGCCAACGCCATCGGACCGCTTGCGGGAATCATCAGCCTCTTTGATGGCACCGCATTTACCGGCGGCACCCAGTCTCTGGCGGCGGCCGTACCGGTTCCCACCTGGGTACTTCTGCTCGGCGGCGTGGGTATCGTGATCGGCCTGGCGACCTATGGCTATAAAGTCATCGAAACCATCGGCACGAAAATCACCGATATCACCCCGAGCCGAGGCTTCGCCGCCGAATTCGGCGCGGCCGCCACCATTCTCATCGGCAGCAAAGCCGGCCTGCCGCTGTCGACCACACATACCATCGTCGGGGCCGTTATCGGCGTCGGGTTTGCCCGTGGCATGAACGCGCTTAACCTCGGAATTATCTGGCAGATCGTCAAGGCCTGGGTCTATACCATTCCGTTTACGGCCGTGCTCACGCTCATCGTCTTCACCATCCTGAAATTCTTTATTTTGGGCTGATCAAACCGACAACTCGAGATAACCCTCATATTACTCGAGCATAAATCTTCGCATCTTTTATCAAAAATTCGCCTCCTTTGAGGCGAATTTTTGTGTTTCATAAGGAATCGCACGGTTTCGGGTGGTGGCAGCCAGCGTTGCGCATGGGTATAGTTTCGAGAAATCGCGCGTATTTCTTCGGAGAAACCATGCCCGTTCAACGCCTTATCCTCCCCATCGCCCTCGCGTTTTTCTCGATATTATGGGCGCCTGCCATCGGCTTTAGCGCCGAGTGGGACGCGTTTCCAGAGCTCAAACCCCGCGAACATATCGCCATCAAACGTCTCTATGATGGCCCGAAATATCGCGACCTCCGAACCTGCTACCGCCGCTTTGACTCGCGGGTGGGCGCCAAATATTACGGCGCAATGGTCGAAGTCACCGCCGAATCCGGGAGCCGCTCGCGCAAAGAAAATGACGCTGGCCCCTACGCCAGCGCGCTTTACGACGCGTGGACAACCGATCGGATCCTCAACGCCGAGAAGGATATTCTGGTCGTCTTTGGCCTTCGAAATCGCTCGATTGCCATTCACCCAGGCTCAAAGTGGGAAAAAATCGGCTTCGACGCTGAAACCATCGCCCAGACCATCGACGCCTCACATTTTCAAAAACACCTGAACCGGCGCGAGTACTCCGACGCGCTCTGCTCACTGCTCACCGCCGTCGACCTGCGCCTGGTCACCCTTCAACAAAAGATGAAAGAGCGCATCGACGCCATCGAGCAGCGCCTGCCCGAGCTCGACACCAAACTCAGCGCCCTGCACAAAGAGGTCGCCGCGCGCTTTGCCGACCTTCCCACCGAAGAGCACCCTTTTGGCCAGAAATTACTGGGCCAATTGGCCGCCGCACGCACCCAGCTCAACTCCGCCACCGAACTGGCCAAGCAAGACCCCGAAGCCGCTGTCCTGCTGGCAGATCAAGTCGAATCGATTTTGCAACCCGTGCGCAGCGAGCTCAAAATATTCAACCAGGATATGGCCAAGCTCGACACCCTTGAGGCCGAAGTCGCCGCGCTCAAAGCCGCGATTTTGGCGCGCAAGGATATAAGCGAAGAACACCCGAAACTCGCGCTTTTGCAGGTCTCAAAATGCGAGGAGCTGGCCCAGCAAATTCGTACCGAATATGCAGAAAAACCCTGGCAGGTCCGCGATTGTCAGCGCCTTGCCGAAGTCCAACTCGCCCGGGCGGATGTCCACCATTATTACCTTTCAAGCCTGTTGCCGATGCTGGGATTTGCGCTGCTTATCCTCTTATTAATCGGCTTTGTGGTCCTGCGCACTCTGCGCCGACGCCGCGCGCTCGCCCAGCTCAAACCGACGCTTGCCGAATGGCAAAATCGCCTCGAATCCGCCGCCAAATTGCGCGCCGAGCGCACACTTAAAGCGCCCACCTATTTTGCTCCGGGCCGCACGCCCTGGACTGGCGAGAGCGCCGCGCTTGAGCGCCCCTTGCAGGAAAGTGGCGAGCGAATCGACGCGTTGGTTGAGCAGGGGCATCGCCTTTTGGAAGAAGCGCAGACGCTGCACCAAAAATCCCATCCGCTCGACGCAAAACGCCTCGAAAACGCCCTCGCCCTATTGCGGGATACGCCGCTTTTCGCCGACCCATCGACACCCGAGGGCGCGACGGCGGCGCAACTTCTGGGGCACTTAGACGCCGCGCAATACGACGCCTTTTCAGGCTTAGGCGACGTCCTCGCAACCTTGGAGCGCCGCCACACACAGGCCGCGCTGGCGGGCAACGCGCTCACGCGCGCCCAGCAGGCCATTGAGGTTCGCCGCAAGCTCGGCCTTCCCGCCGAGCATCTCGGCGAGCGCCTACACACCGCCGCCGACACCTGGCAAAACGGCGTCACGCGCGCCCCCGAAGACCCCCATCAAGCCGCCGAGATCTTCGCGCGCGTCACCGTCGAACTCACCGAAATCGCCGACGCCGCCGAGGCCGCAAACCAGGCGGTCGAGCGCATCCGCGGCCCGCTCAGTGAGTTGGTCGAAAACCTGCGCCAGCGGGTCAAACAGCTTCGTTTCGCCCAAATTGACATCGAAAAACTCAGCTTTGCGCCCGAACAGGCGCTCAGCGCCGCCGAACACGAGGCGACGCGCATCGTCGAGGCGGTGTCCGAGGGCCAGCCAGCCGAGATTGGCAAGGCCGTCGATCTGCTGGAAGCCAACCTCAACCAGCTCGGCCGCCACCTCGAAACGGTCGCCCACGCCTCGGAGCATATCCCCACGCGCCTCCAAGAGCTCAGCGCGCGCAGCAGCGATCTCAAGCAACGCCTCATGGATCTTCGCTACGCGCTCACCTCGCTTGCGACCCACGGAAATCCGCAGGTCTATCAGGCAAGCTCCGAGCAGGTCGGGCGCTATCAATCCCAGCTCGACCGCCTCGGAAAAGAACTTCATAAAGCAAAGCAAGATTTTCAACTCAAACGCTTTTTAAGCGCCACTGAAAGGCTCGACGCCGCCACCCGTCTGCTCGAGCGCGCCGAAGCCCTCCACCATGAGCTGGGCTCGCTGGAGATGACCGTCGGCGTCACCCAAGCCAAATGCGAGCAACTTCTAAACGTCTGTAAATCCGAGGCCGAGCAACTTCGGCAGAAGATGCAAAGACCGGGCATCGACCCCGAACTGAGCGCGCTGATCTCGGCTGAACTTCAAACCTACGAAACGCTGAATACCCAGGTCGGTGCCGAGCAGGCCAACTGGTTCGACGCGCGCAAGCAACTCGACGCGCTTGATGCTGCCCTGAGGTTTCTAAACGCCCAGGCCGACGCCGACCTCCGGGCCTTCGACGCCGCAGGCGAACTTCTCCAGCGCGTCCAACATAACCTCAACGCGGCGAAAAGCGCGCCCGAATCCGCCGAACTGCTCGCCCACGCGCGCCAGATGCTCACCGGCTGGAGCGAGCAAATGCAGGAGGCCAGCGGCGGCGGCACCGCCCTGTTGCAAACCGGCGAGGCGGTCGCCCGCGCCTGTTCGCGCGCGGTTAATCTTGCCGACACCGCACACCCGAGCGTCGAGCGCGCTCAGCGCCAACTCGCCCACGCAACCGCCCGCCACGCCCAGGTTCACGGCGCGCCCTACGGCTACGGCGTCACCGGTGACTGCACCTCGGTCGACGCCGACTTGCGAAGCGCCGACGACGCGATCGTGCTCAACGACTTCGGCCGCGCCCTGGCCACCGCCGAAGCCGCCGCCGCCCAGATCGACCTTGAAGACGCGCGCGCGCGCACCCAGGCCACCCGCAATTACCGACGCGCCCAGGTCCAGAATACGGCGTCTTCGATTATTGCGCCCAACCTCAGCGCCTTCGGCCCGCGCCGCAGCCATAGCGGCGGGCATGCGGCGCTTGCCGAAGTGTCCGAGGTGGACGCGTAAAAACCGCCCGCATACCACCTAACCGGCGAGCACCTTCGACGCCAAAAACAGGTCACTTGGCATCGCGCGCTGCAACTCCCACACGATCCCCATCGGTCGGTCACCCTCGTGGCGCACATAATTTGCCGGACCAAGCAGCGTATAGGGCTGGGTGCGCCCATTGATTTTGCGATGTCGACGCACAAAAAGAAGCACGTTTGTCCCCTCCTGACGGTGGTGAATATAGCGCTGCCCGGTGGGCGTCGTGGCCGAAGTCGTGGACTGCGACTCCCAATGAAAAAGTCGCGATGACATCGCATAATCTTTATACATAGTCTGGGGCGAATAATGCTTTTCGGTCTTCTCCAGCGTGATAAAAAACAGGTCCGTCGAATATGCGTCAAGATAGCGAACGCCCTCGCGAATCGGCGTGGAATTCTGCGGGCTCAAAAGCCCAAATGCGGCGCGAATCTCGGAAAGCGTATAGCGCGCGTGCACCGAAAGCGGCACCTGGTGCTCCCAGCCCATTTCCTGGTCGAGCGCAAACGTGACGTGGGTCGCTCGGTCATTCAGGAGCGCGAGAAGTTGACGAAGCTCCTGCATCACCGCCGGGTGCTGCCACATATTCTTGAGCAACGCCTCGGCATTGGGCCATTGCTCACGATTTTTCGAGCTATCACCCCAGAGTGCGAAATGCAGCATATAGAGCATGCGCTCCTCCGCCGGGCTCAACTCACCCACGCCAGGAGGCTTTGGGGCGCGCAAAAGCCTGTCATAAAACCCCAAGCGGTCGGCCGCGTCGATATGGAGGAGTCGAGATAAACATCCGCCAAATCGCGCCTCACCGGGGCCTTCGGCCAGCGTCGCCAGACCCGCCTGGCGGCGAATCTTCGTCCAATACCAATTCGATGTTTTATAAATATCTTCGGGCTCGCGCTGCGTGCGCGCCAGAAATTCTGCCAGTGATATATCGCCAAATTCCGCCAACTCGGAGGCGACCGCCGAGACGCTCCCGCCGATCGATGACTTGATATTTTGCAGCACCAAATCACTGGCGACCCGGTCGAGCTGAATCGAGCATCCCGCCGGCAGATGCCCAAAACCCTCTTCGATCTCAGCGGCCAACTCGCCGCGTGCCACCCCGCTAAGCGCCTGATAGCGAATATCGTAGCGAAAGTTTTTATGCGCATGGCCGATAAAATCGAGCACCGTCAGACACGACTTCTTTGGCGCCTTGCGAAGCCCGCGCCCCAGCTGCTGCAAGAAGACCGTGGCGCTCTCGGTCGGGCGCAAAAACAGCACCGTGTCGACCTCGGGGATATCGACGCCCTCATTAAAAAGATCGACCGTGAAGATCACCTGCAACTCCCCGCTGGTCAGGCGGTGTTTGGCGCTATGGCGGTCATCGGCCGGCGAGTTGCTGGTGAGCGCGAGCGCGGAAATCCCCGCACGGTTGAACTCGGCGGCCATAAACTCGGCGTGCTCGATATTTACGCAGAACCCGAGCGCCTTCATCTTGTGCGCGTCAAGCACCCGCGCCTGGATCGCCCTTAAAATCAGCGCGACGCGCCCGTGGTCGGCGGTATAAAGATTGCCAAGCTCCCGCGCGTTATATTTTCCGAGCGTCCATTTCAGACGATTGAGCTTGGTGTTGTCGTGGACCCCAAAATACTGAAACGGCGCCAAAAGTTGGCGGTCAAGCGCCTCCCAGAGGCGCATCTCGGCGGCGATTCGCCCGCCAAACCAATTCAGGATCGATTGCCCGTCGGTGCGCTCCGGGGTGGCGGTCAGACCGAGCAATATCTGCGGCTCCAGATGCTCTAAAAGTTCGCTATAGGTGCGCGCAGCAGCGTGATGAAACTCATCGATGATCACAAAATCAAAGGCGTCGGCGGCAAATATTGGGTCCGCGCTGAGCTCGTCGCTTTGGCGAGTCAGCGATTGAATCGAGGCAAAGACATGCTTCCACTTTTGAGGCTTATGCCCGCCCACCAGAAGTTCACCAAAAGACCCGTCGCGCAGCACGGTGCGAAAGGTATTGAGGCTCTGCGTGAGGATATCTTCGCGATGCGCAACAAAGAGCAGCGTTGCCTGGGGATTTTCCGCATACCAGCGCGCAAAATCGAACGCGGCGATCATCGTCTTGCCGGTCCCGGTCGCCGACACCACGAGGTTTCTGAATCGCCCGTGGCGCTCACGCTCCACGTGCAGTGTCTCTAGTATTTCGGCCTGATAATCATAGGGCTCGATATCGATATAGGCGATCTCGGTCGCCTCGGTGCCCCGGGTTAGGTCCAGCGCCCGGTCGAGCTTTTCAACATCTTCGGGGCGCTCGGGATCATAGGGTTTAAAGAGCTTATCCTCCCAATAAGTTTCAAAAGTCGCGCCAAATTTCTCCAAAATATCCGGTGTTTCGACCTGTGAGAGGCGCACATTCCACTCGATCCCGTCCATTAGCGCCGAATGAGAAATATTCGAGGAACCGATAAACGCGGTCGAAAAGCCGGTCTGCCGATATAAAAGCCAGGCCTTCGCGTGCAGGCGCGTGCTTTGAGTCTCGTAGCAAATTCGGATCTCGGCGCCCATTCTGGCGAGCTCGTCGATCGCGCGCCGCTCGGTCGCGCCCATATAGGTGGTGGTCAAAATCCGCATCGGACGGGCGCGCTCGACCAGATGCTCGCGCAATATATCGCTTAGCAGCGCCACGCCGTGCCAGCGTATAAACGCACATAGCAGGTCAATGCGGTCAGCCGAGCCGACCTCGCCCATAATCGCATGCCCTACCCGCGGCTCATTCTTCGCGTTGACCAATAAATCACTGGCCCCCAGTGGGATGCTTGGGCGCGGCGGAAGATAGGCTTTGCCCGAGATCCGCGCGTCGGCCGCTGCGATGCCGCGAAGTGCCTCGGCCGGCGCGCGCACCTCGCCTCCGCCAGTGTCACTTTTTGCATACTCGCGCACGACGGCGAGCACCCGATTGACCAGCTCAAGCTGTCGGGGCGCATCCGTTTTGATATCTGCCAGACTTCGCTCGACCTCCTGAAAGATATGGCGCGCCAGCAACACATGCGCATCGCCCGCGTCCAGCCCCTGTTGGGTAACAAGCTCGGGGTCCAAACTCTTTAATGTTTGGGCCAGGGCTTCGGTGATTAATCGCTCATAGAGACCCGGTGCTAAGTTCGATGCCATGATGACCTCTGATATAATTACAAAAATATCGCTTTGCAGAACCTACCAGGTTGAAGTGGCATGCCCCAGGAAGAACCGCGTTTTTCGGCGCCTTTTTTTGCCCAAAATGATCGTGAGACGAATATTTTATGGCAAAACCGCACGGCTCAAATATCGTCGGTCGACGATTCGGCCATTCGGGAGTAAGAGGACAGACGCATCGATGTAGGTGTTCGATCGACACCCGCGTGCGCAACGACCAACCGCCATGCATCCCCTGGAGTGCCCATGAAGTTCGAGGAATACCGCAACCACGACGCCATCGAGTTAGCGCGGATGGTGCGCAAAAAAGAAGTCAGCGCAGCCGAGTTGATCGACGCTGCGGCCGACGGCATCCTGGCGTGGAACGAGTCGCTCAACGCGATCATTGAACCCTGGGTCGAAGATGCGCGCAGCGGGCGCACCGAGTGGAATCCGACCGGCCCGCTGGCGGGCGTGCCGTTTTTGCTCAAGGATATGGTCGAATGGAAGGGGCGCGCGATGACCATTGGCTCGCGCTTGCTCGACGGTTATATCGCGCAGTCGACCAGCCCGCTGGTTGCCCGCTACCTCGACACCGGGCTGATCCCGGTGGGGCGCACCAATATGAGTGAGCTGGGCTTGATGCCGGTGAGTGAGCCGACCTTTTTTGGCCCGAGTCGAAACCCGTGGAGCCTCGCGCATACGCCGGGCGGCTCAAGCGGCGGGTCGGCAGCGGCGGTCGCCGCAGGGATCGTGCCGGTGGCGCATGCCGCCGACGGCGGCGGCTCGATTCGCATTCCCGCCTCGGCCTGCGGACTCTTCGGGCTTAAGCCCACGCGCGGGCGCGTCGTCGAGCCCATCGACGAAGTCCCTGCCGGGTTTATCGCGCATCATTGCGTCAGCCGAACCGTGCGCGATAGCGCGCTGCTTCTCGACCTGAGCGCCGGGCCCAACCCGGGCTCGCGCTTTCGCGCGCCGGTTCCCACCGCCAAGCGAAAGCGTCCCAAGAGCTTTGCCAAAGCCGCCGCCGAAGATCCCACGCCGCTGCGTATCGGCGTGATGTATACTGACTTTATGGGCCAGGCGATTCACCCGGCCTGCCGCGCCGCAGTCGACAAAAGTGCGCGCCTCTGCGAGCAGCTCGGCCACGAGATCGTCGAGGTCAAATCCCCCATCGACGGGCTCGCCTTCCGCAAGGCCTTTAGTCAGCTGTGGGCGACCTCGGCGAGTTTTTTCGTCAAGCGAGTGCGCGCCGATCTCGATACGATGGAGGGGATTCCTGCGCCGATCATTCGGCTTTTGCAACTTCCCGGGGCGCTTCAAACCACGCTTCGCACCGCCCAGGCGATCGGGCATCCGCTGATCGAGCCGCTTACGCTAAAACTCGCGCGCCACTCTGATCGCATGGCGCCCTCGGACCTGTGGTTGCTCTGGCAAAAGCTCAACGTGGCGACTGCGGCGATGACGGAATTCTTTGAAAGCCACGATATCCTACTGACCAGCACCCTCTGCCAGCCGCCCGTAAAGGTCGGCCATTTTGCGGAGCATTCGCTCGACTTTGACGAGCTCGAGCGCGACCTCTTCAACTTCGCCGGCCTCACCCCCATCGCCAACACCACCGGGCTGCCTGCGATGTCAATGCCGCTTTATCGCTGCGACCGAAAACGCGCCGGCGAAGTTCCGCATCACGGGCTTCCCATCGGCACGCAATTTATCGGCGCGTTCGCCGAAGACGCCCTGCTCCTCTCGCTGGCCGGCCAGCTTGAGCGCGCGCATCCGTGGCAAAAGCTCGCGCCGATGCCCGCGGGCGCCTGAGCGCATATTATCCAAACCTCAACGCCCTTCGATTTTTCGGTGAAGTTTTCGACCGGCGATGTTAGCATCGCCAGCGAAACGCCGCGCACAAGGAGTCGCGCGGCGATCTTTTAGTACCAGCACGGGGACGGCCCGTCGGGAGCATCTATGTCAGCGATCGTCGAACTTCGTGAAGTCGATAAAGATTATCCCCTCGGGGCGACTGTCGTGCAGGCGCTCAAGGGCGTGAGCCTGAGCATCCACCGCGGCGAATTCACCACCATCGCCGGGCCCTCGGGCAGCGGTAAAACCACGGTCCTCAACCTCATTGGCTGCATCGACGTCTCCACCCGCGGCCAGGTGCTCATCGACGGGCATTCGACCGCCGAGATGAGCGACCGCGCGCTCACCGACCTGCGCCTGCACACGCTGGGATTTATCTTCCAGAGCTTTAACCTCATCGACGTGCTCAACGTCTTCGATAATGTCGAGTTTCCGCTGCTCCTGCAGGGAAAATTGAGCAAGGCCGAGCGAAAGAAGCGCGTCGAAGATATGGTCGAGCGCGTCGGGCTGACCAAGCAACTCGTCCAGCGCCCCAACGAGTTAAGCGGCGGCCAGCGCCAGCGCGTCGCGATCGCCCGCGCGTTGGTCACTCACCCCAAAATCGTGCTGGCCGACGAGCCCACGGCCAACCTGGACTCGACCACCGGCAGAAATATCATCGACCTGATGCGCGAGATCAATCACTCCATGGACACCACGTTTATCTTCTCCAGCCACGACCCCAAGATCATCGAGCGCGCCGAGCGCGTCATCGAATTGGTGGACGGAAAGATCAGCCATGATGAGCGCCGCGAGGCTTGACTCATTTTATATTTACTCGATTTCGATCGTTGTGCCACAAATATTATTTAAATATCCTTTGACAGAATAAAAGCCGCGCTCCATAATCCGTGCAACTTAACTTGTTCACTTGCACGGGGGCCGATCAATCGGTCTGCGGGAGTAAAATGGCTGAATTAAACCTCTATTACGCGCACCGTCTGCCGGTGCTCGCGCGCAACCTCGCCGCTGCTCTCAAACCCCGCCTCCATGAGCGCGCCTCGCTCTTTAATCCAGTCGATATCATCGTCCCCAATAAGACGATGCAGTCCTATCTCGAACAAGAGATCGCGCGGCAACTGGGCGTCACGCCGAATCTTCGATTTCATCTTTTGCGCAGCTATTTGGCCGATAAATTATCGCCCGCCCCCAGCGATCATCGCGGCCCGGTGCCGCGAATTCTTGGCGCCGACGTCCTGCAGCATATTCTGATCGACGTGCTCCACGCGGCACACGCCAATCCACTGCCCGACTGTGAGCCATTGAGCGCCTACCTCGACGTCAAGGACGCGAAGGCTCAACCCAATGAGGCCGCCCGTGAGCTGCGTCTCTATCAAATCAGCGAGGAGCTCGCGCGCATCTTTATCGAGTATGGTTTCTCGCGCTCGGCATCAGTTTTGGACTCCACAATGGAAGCGGCACCGTTGCTCGTAAAGTGGAGCCGCGATGAGCTGCAAGACCCCAAAAATAGCATCGAAAAATGGCAGAAAGCCTTATGGCGCCATATTTTTGGCCCCGGCGGCGTCCTGGATGATATCAATGCCCGGGCAAAGACCGTCGGCGACGCGCCCTATATGACGCTGGCCGAGGCATTCATCGCCTTTAAGGATGCGCCCGCGGCACACATGCCCGAGCGCGTTTATATGGTCGGGTTTCCCTATATCGCGCGCCTCTTTATCGAGGGGATCCAACTTCTGTCTGGCCACTCAGACGTGCATGTCTACGCGCTGACACCGGCGCAAAAATGGGCAGATTCGAGCAGCGCAGAGCTCACCGAGACCGACCACCCATTGCTTCAGCAATGGGCAACGGCCGGCGAGATTCACGCGAAAATGTGGGCCCAAACCGGCGCGCGGATCCGGCGGGTTGAGGCAGCTGCAACCGAGGGCACAACCCTGTTGCACGCACTTCAAAACGATATTATCGCCGGCAGCGCGGCACCTCACTCAGCGCCAAATCTGACAGAGTCCCGAGAAGGCATCCGCTTCTTCGAATGCCCCTCCATCGCACGCGAAGTCGACGCGGTGACCAACGAGATCTGGACGCTGCTAAAGGAGGACGACGATCTTCGCCCCGACGAAATCGCCGTCCTCATCGCAGGCTCGGACCAGGAGTCCTATCAGCTCCAGATCGGCGAGGCATTTCGCAGCTTTCACAGACTCCCATTCAATGAGGTCGGCCTGCCCGCAACCAGCGGCGGGCGGGTGCTCGACGCCGCCAAGCTCCTGCTCCGCCTGCCCTTCGGACGTTTTCGGCGCTCCGAGCTCCTCAAGCTCCTGGTCCACCCCAATTTACGCGGGCGCGGCGAGGACATCGACGCAGATCAATGGGCTCAGTGGTGCGATAAACTCGGCATCCTCTACGGCGCAAGTCGCACGGAGCAGGCCGATAGTTATCTTGGCTTGGATTACGAGGTCGGCGAGGACCGTGATTATCAATGGGATCTCTATAATTGGGACCAGGGTTTTCGCCGCGTCGTCTTGGGCAATTTTTTGAGTGGCGAGCGAAGCGGTGTAAACGCGCTCTTTCGGATGGGCCGCAGCGACTATCAGCCTCTTGAAATCGGGGAGTCTGCGTCGTCAGCCACCTCGAATTTCGTCGCACTCGCGAGCTCTTTGATGGCCGATGCTCGCTGGCTTTGCGGCTCCGACGGCGCACCTACCCAACGAAATGCAACGGAATGGGCCGCCATCGTCGAGGACTATTTTCGAACTTATTTACAGGTCAGCGCCGAGGCCGAAGAAGACGCGACAGACCGCCGCAGGGAAGATGCTCGAAACCTGAGCGCCGTATATCGAGCGCTCCGAAAAATCGGCCGCTCCTGCCCGATTGAAGGGAAGATAAGCTACCGAATTTTCAACGAATTCGCGCGTGATGCCATCGAGAATCTGCGCCAGGACGGCACGCATTATCTATGCGGAGGCGTCGTTGTTTCGACCTTGCTCGCGGCGCGCGCGATCCCCTTCAAGCATATCTTTGTGGTGGGACTTGGCGAGGGGCAATTCCCGAACCCCGAGATCCGAAACGCGCTGGATTTGCGCCAGGGCGCGCCGCAGCTCGGCGACCTCAAACCCGCCGATCGCGACCGCTACGCCTTCCTCGAAACACTGCTCGCCGCTGGCCAGGGCGTTACCCTGAGCTGGGTCGCCCGCGAAGCCACCACCGGCGACGCGCTCAACGCCTCGTCGGTCGTCAACGAGCTGCGCTGGGTGCTCGAGAGCCGCTTCAAGGTCGCCGCCAGCCACGCCACGGGCACAGACACGCTCACCGTTATTCAACCACTCCGGCGCTATGACGCCGCGCTCTTTGGCTCCAAAAATGCTGGCTCAAATTTGTCGCCGAGCATGCATCCCGTGGCGGTGCAGGAGCACTGTGTCATGGCACTTCGAGAAGCATTGAGCGGCGCGAACCAAGGTCAAAAACCGCGCGCAATCCCGACGCTCGACGCGATACGACGCGAGGCAAATCCAAATTTTTTGACGCCTGCGCTTCGAGAGGTGCTCCACTTGCCGATCCTGCCGTCTGAAACCGGTGAAGCAAGCGATATGAAATCGCCCGCTGAGGCGAAAGACGAATCGCCTCTCCAGAAGCAACGACGCGTTCGCATCAGCCTGTCGAAGTTGCGCAACTTCCTCGAATCACCGCTGCAGGCCGCCGCAAGCGTCCAACTCGGGCTTCGCGATGACGAGGAGGATATTTTTGCAAACGAGCGCGAACCCCTGGAGGCCAATCGACTCTATACAGCTATCGCGCTTCGCAAAGTCGCAACCCGGGCACTCGCGATAGGTGCCGACCGTGATGCGCTTGAAGAAATCTATAATAATACACTCTTGCCCGAGATGATTCTGCGCGCTCAACTTCCCAGCGGGCACTTCGTCATATCGAATCGCGCCTCACATCTGAAATTACTGGATGCCTGGTGGCAAAACTTTGGTGTCCTCAATATCGCCCCCCCACTTTTCCCCGTTGGTATCGGCGTGGACTCCGATGAATGCGCACAAAATTTGGAGGCGATTCATTTTGAATTGGACCTGCAAAAAAACGGAGAATCCGAGGCAATTCTCGTCGAAATCACCGGCCGAACTGAGCTGACTTCCGCCTGCGGGGATACCTATCTGAGCTTTGATACGAGCGACGGTACGAAACCGCGCGGCAAATATATCGCGCGCAGTTTTATGAGCTGGGTGGCCGCCACAGCGGCGGGACGCGTCCACCCACCAACGACGCGTTTGATGGTCGATAATAGCCATAAACTGACCACAAAAACCGCTCCCAACTTCTCGGTCGAAGCGCCCGCCTGGTCTCAAGAAGATGCGCGAGAATACCTAAAAGGGCTCGTCACCTCCTTATTGAGCGAAGATCACGACTATTTATTGCCCATCGAATTCGCTGCGGACAAAAATAAGATGACCCCCGAAGACTGCACCCGCGAGTCACTCCAGGAATGGCTCGATGAAAAACTGGGCGGAGATTTCGTATCCATTTCCTCTCAATACGGTCCCATCAAGGATTATATGCGCTTCGAAGCTCCCCGCGACAATAATATCGCAGCGCGACTCGATGCCCGCTTTCCGTTCTTTTCATGGAGTGACAAATGAACTCGATGCGCTACGAAAAACCCAGCATATTGGCTGAAATTCCCCGCGCCGGGCATGTCGTTATCGAGGCGTCTGCGGGTACCGGAAAGACCTACACGCTTGAGCATCTGGTCGTCGACCTCTTATTAAACAACGAAGATTGCAGCATCGATAATATCTTGGTCGTCACCTTTACGCGCCGCGCAACCGCCGAGTTGCGCCGCCGGGTGCGTACGATTCTCACCAAAATCCTGGCTCAATTCGAAGCGCAGGATCCTTCGAAATCCTGTCATCCCGACACACCGCATTGGGAAATCGACGCCGATGGCGCCGCGCGTCTTCGACAGGCCGTTCTCGGATTTGATCGCGCCGAAATATTTACGATTCATTCCTTTTGCCAGAAACTGCTCACCGAGAACGCCTTTCAAAACCACCAACTTTTTGATCTTGAATTGGTCGATGAAAAAGCGCTTTTCGACGATTGTTATCAGGATATTTTAAGAACCAAAATTTCCACCGACCCAACGCTCAGGACCTGGTTTGACGCCTGGATGCATCCGAAGGTCAGCGGCAAAACTGATGCATTGGGCAAGGCACTCAAGGAGATCTATTCGAGCACCGGCAGATTGACGCGATCCGAGTATCAGCCAGAGGCATTTTCGACCCCCGACGCTCTTTTGGAAGATGTTGAGGCGACGACCACAAAGAGTCATTTGGCCTGGAAACAACCCGGATGGAAGACCGATATTCTCGGGCACCTCCTCGAGCCAATCGCCGATGAAATGAAAAGACGAAAGCAGAGCGAAGGACTTTATACCTATGATGATATGCTCAAATTGGTGGACGAAAGCCTCGCACGCACCACCGGCGGCGCTGCCTCGGAGCAGAGCTTTCTAGCCTCTTTGCGCGCCCAATATCGATACGCGTTGATCGATGAGTTTCAGGACACAGACCCCGTCCAATGGAATATCTTTCATCGACTCTTCGTCCAGGACACCCACTCGCACCGCCTCTTTTTGATCGGCGACCCCAAGCAGGCGATCTATAAGTTTCGCGGTGCCGATGTCTGGACCTATCTGCGCGCCGTCGATGCGATAAGTCCGCAGTCTGGCGAGCTGAATTCCAGGTTGAATCGGGTCATTCTCGGAACGAATTATCGCTCCACTCACGCCATGGTAAGCGCGTATAATGCGATCTTTGAACAATTGAGCTCCTCGCCGGAAGGCTCCTTTTTTACCAACCAAAAGATCAACTATCACAACGCAGTTAGGCCCGATCCAAAGGCGCAGCATCTTACCCGATATCTCGATGATGCGCCCATCAAACGTGCTGCGATCAGCGCAATGCGCGTAAATGAAGGCAAGAAAAAGGAGCATGTTGCCCCGCGATGGATCGATTGGATGCTTGCCGAGATCGAGTCCATTCTCTGGGGGCGCGGGCGATTCGAAATCCCCGACGAGACTCAAAAAGACGCGTTCAGGCCGCTCAACGCCTCAGACATCTTTGTGCTGACCAACTCGAATGCCGAATCCCACGAGATGGGCCGACGGATGCGAGAGCGCCGCATTCCCTATTCTTTCTATCGCCAGGGTGGGCTCTTCGAATCGGGCGAAGCGCTCGATATTTTGGCGCTCCTTCGCGGCATCGCCCACCCCAATCTACGCGACAAACGCCGCGCTGCATTTCGCTCGCCATTTTTCGCAATCCCCATTCGCGAACTCGCTGAATTTGACGAGAGCAATGCCGGCGAAGCGGCGTTCTCGCTGCTTCGACAATGGCGAGCAATGGCCCAGAAGCACGAATTCACGCGCCTCTTTCGAAAGATTGTCGACCAATCCGGCATTCTCTTGCGCGAGGTTCTGCTTGGCCAGGGTGAGCGCGCGCTGACCAATTATCAGCATATCTTCGAGGTCTTGGGCGAAGAGGCCTCACAGGGTGATAAGGACCTCGGCGATCTCATCGGCTGGCTCGCCAGAAAAATTGAAGGCAGTGCCGGCGAGGATGATCAAGACCTGCAACGCCTGGAAACCGACCGCCCCGCCGTGCAGGTCATGACCATGCATAAGTCCAAGGGCCTGGAGGCCGAAGTTGTCTTTATTTATGGCGGCTTTGCCAACGGAACCAGGGGCGCCACAACCTTTATTAATAGCGATGACCCGAGCCGGCCGGATGCACAGCGAATTACCCTTGTCAGCGGTTCCGGCAGTTATCTCGGCGACAAGAAAAAGACAGTCGATGGGAAGTCGATAACCGTGTCACACCCGCAATCGTTACGCGTCAAAAACCAGTCTCAATGGGATAGCCAGCGCGTCATGTATGTCGCGATTACCCGCGCCAAATCGCGACTTTATCTCTGCTATGCGGGTCGCGATGCTGGCTACGGTCGAGACGGTCGCCACGAAGCACTGGTGCGAAGCCTTGACCGCCTCTATCAGTGCAATCCGGTGCCGGGCGCGCTCGAGTTCATCGATATCGGCGAGGTCGATTCGCATGAAGACAGCCTTAAAACCGAGCATATCGATGAAAAAATGTGGACGAGCGCCCTGCAGCATCTCAACTCGCCTATAGAAATCGACACGCCGGACTGGGGAAAAATCAGCCATAAAGGCCGGCAGATGACGGCGTTTAGCAATATCAAAAAACACACGCCTTCTCGCGAAAATATTGTCGCAGACGACGAGGCTCACGAGGAAGACGCGCCCCCCGAGCCCCCGGCCGACCCGCGCTTCGATGCGCAAACCCCGATGCCTCGGGGCGGCACCGAATACGGCAGCTTCCTGCATAATATCCTGGAGGAATTGAGCGATTATTCCAGCACACTTAATTGCGCCGACGCCACCGAGTGGCTGGCGCGTGAAGAAGTCAAACGCGTCTTCGATCATCGCGGCAAGGTCGACCGAATCGGCGAAGAATTTCAACCCTATAGCGCGCGTATTCTCTTCGACACCTTGCGCACACCGCTCGACCTCGATGGCTC
>Ga0209075_1002027_pt1 | contig 18429 bp, 16 predicted proteins | sample Stecom2011_FD_187523 | JGI IMG/M metagenome (GOLD analysis project Ga0209075, IMG submission 187523) | Agricultural soil microbial communities from Utah to study Nitrogen management - Steer compost 2011 (SPAdes) (version 2) | ecosystem: Environmental > Terrestrial > Soil > Agricultural land...
GTTACGCTTTTGAGTGCCATTGCAGGGACTTGGGTTTATGGATATTTAAGGGAAAAACTTCCTCACTAAAATACGTTTATGGATTGGTTTAAAAAATTGCTGATAACAGCGATATGGATTTCTATTGTCCAAACTTTACAGGCACAACAACATTACAATGCTTGGTTTCGTGGCACTTTGAGCGTTCCTGTCGGCAAGAAATTTAAGATTGATACGGAATTTCAGCACAGACGGCAAAACGGTTTTGAGAATAAGAATATGTTTGATAAAAACCTGATGTTCACGCTTAGAAGTTGGGTACATTATCAGCATAAGGAAGATATAAAATTTTCCTTTTCGCCATTCGCTTATTTTTCCCATTACAGGATTATTCAAAACAAAACAGACGAAACGGTAACGCCAAACAACGAAATCCGTTTTTCGGCAGCAGTAGAATTACAGCACGAAATTTTCAAAAAATTATACGTTATAGACCGAAATGCGTTGGAGTATCGCATTTTCAGCAATTCGCAATCCGATATTACACGGTTAAGGGCACGTTTTGGTGTGCGGTATGAGTTCACGGAACATATCAAACTGACGGTGTTTGACGAACTTTTTTTCAACGTAGCAGGAACACCCATTGAACACGTCTTTGACCACGACAGAATTGGGCTTAACCTTGAATACAAAGTTTTACCCAACCTGAAATTTGACATAGGTTATATCTACATTACCCGACTGCCTATGACAAGCACAACCAAACTACACGAAAACAACATCTTTCTGAACGTGACCTATCAGCTAATGAAGCGAACAAAGACAACCCCAATTGCAAAAAGAGCTAGCGGTTTACGCACGGTCCGAAAAACAACGGATGAAAAAAATGAGGGCGATTAGAATAAATACCATCTGACCAAAACAAATTTTATTCGTTTTTTATTTTTAAATTTAACACATCAAAATTCGTTTAGGCTCGCCTTGGTGCGTAATTGAAACCTTGGTTTCGATTAGCCTTTGTCGAACTAAAGTTTTCTCACCTTCGGCAATAACCAAAATGTTATGCGCTATTTTTGAGCAGCAAAAGCAATAGAAAATGAACCAAAAGAAAAAAGCAGTATTTAATTGGAGCGGAGGAAAAGACTCTGCATTAGCACTTCAAAAAGTATTACAGGGAAACGAGTTTGACGTTGTTTCGTTGCTGACAACAATCAACGAAGAAACGCTGACATCTTCTATTCATTCCATCCCTATTGAATTACTGACACGACAATCAGAAAGTATTGGCATTCCTCTTTATACTGTATTATTTTCGAAAGACCTGACAAATTATGACGACAAAATGCGGGAAACGGTTGAGCATTTTAAGAAAGAGGGTGTTACGCATTTTATTTTTGGCGACATTTTTTTAGCAGATGTAAAAACTTACAGAGAAAATCAACTCAATCCCTTAGGGATTGAAGTTGTTGAACCGCTTTGGGACATGTCGCCAGCCGAAGTCATAGCCGATTTTATCAAATCCGGAATTCAGTCAAAAATTATTGTTACGCAGGCGGATAAATTGGGCAAGACATTTGTTGGGCAAGATTTAGACGAAAATACGATAAACTCATTTCCTAACGGCATTGACATTTGTGGCGAAAACGGGGAGTATCACACTTTTTCGTATGCAGGGAGTCTGTTCAAAAAGAAAATTGACTTTTCAATTTCGCAGATACATAAAATTTCGTATGACATCAATTTGGAAAACGGAGAAACTAAAACTTTTGAGTACTGGCAGGCTGAAATAATTTCATAAGGTCACAAAGCCCAACGCATAACCCAGGTCATCTTAGTATCCAAAACCCACCTCTTTTAAGTCGATTTAAAGGAGGTTTATTTTTTAATTACTTTCCAAACAATATAATACGGGTAACTGAAACGCGTGTTGTAGGGCAAAGTCTAGGTAACCAAACCGCCTGATTAGTTGATAAAACAATTTGGAGTAAATCTTTTTAGCAAAGTACCTGGCTGATTTTTGCGGTGAAGAACTGAAAGGTAAAACAGTAACTTTCATCCCTACGGCAAGTCTTGTGGAAGAATACAGGAGGTATGTCGAAAATGACAAAAATGCGTTTATTGAACTTGGAATAAAGGTAGATGTGCTCCACATTAAACAAAGTACCGAACAGGAGATAGCTCAAACATTATCCCAAAACGACTTTATTTATGTCTCAGGAGGAAATACATCTAGAGGCCTTTCCCAATAGCTCACAAAATACTTTGGAATTGGGTTATCAAACGTATTGCCATAGTGGTCGAAAGCCATCACAAGGTAACCTTCTTGCGTCAGGTTGTTGGCTATCCAAGATAGAGAGATACGATTACCCCTTGTGCCATGTGACAACAAAACCAGTGGAGCCCGTTTTTCGGTCTTGGGCTGCCAAATTTCAACTTTTACCGGACGATTATCTCTAGAGGAGTCTATGAAGACTTGAGAGGATTGTGTGTATGGATATTGAGCATTTGCGAGGCTTGATAGCCACAAGGCTATACCCATAACATAGCGAAGGTAGGGAGAGTTTTTCATAAAGTGGTATATCAGTTCAAAGATATGAAGGTTCCTGTTATATCAGTGTGTTAGTTTTGGTTTCTGAAAGCAATTAGTTCGCTTTTAAGGAGTTGGTTTTCCTCGAAATAAGCTATGTGACCTTTCTCGAAAAATACCATTTTTTGGTTCGGGAAACGGAAGATTTTATAGTGTTCTACACCAATAGCGAAGTCTCTTTTTCCGCTAAAAACAAGCGTAGGCACCTTAATGGTTTCGGACAATCCTGAAAAATCTATCAGGTATTCCGGCATGCTGAACACTCGAGAGGCAAAGGCATAGTCGCTTGGGCTTTGAGAGTCGATTTGGTCTAACAACTCGAAATTCTCTTTACTGTCTGTAAGTACCTGATAGAGATGTCTTTCTCAATCATTTTGTTTTGATATACTTGAAATCGAGTCATAAGGTCCTCAGGGTGGTTTTCGTAATTAAGTTCCAATGTATTGATGAAATATTGAGTTTGGTCTTCGATAGACTTATAGATGTTCAGAGTCGAGTTCAACAAGATTAAGCCCCTTAGGTTTTGCGGATAGAGATGAGCATATTGTGTAATGAGAACACCGCCGAAAGAGTGCCCCATGATAAAGAATTGGTCTATTTTATAGAATTGTCGGATCTCTTCGATGTCTAACATCATACGTTCTAAAGTATAATCTTCATGCTGAGGCGATTCCGAACGGCCGCAGCCTCTTTGGTCATAATAAACCACCGTAAATTCGTCTTCGAGATTCTTTCCGCCTAAGTCTTCGAACGACTTACTCCAAGCTCCGGGTCCGCCATGTACATACAGCAGATAAAGACCTTTTCCGGACTTTTTAGTGTATAGTTTGATATTGTCTGAAGTTGTAACCAGGTTTTCTTCCATTGGTTGTGCTAGTGCTTTAGAGTTCATCCAAAACAATCCGACCCATAAAACAGCAATATATTTCATAGAAAATTTTTGGTTCATAAGTGTGGATTTTTAAAGAAAAGTTACAAGAAATACTTAATAATGAGCATAAAAGAAAGGACAAAAAAACAAATATGGTTTAAAAGTATGAAATAAATCAATACTAATTTTCAGAAAGTTAGCAAATTTATATCTGGAAAAAAGATGTAATCTAAGGTGCTGTATTATAGGGAAAAACGCTTCGGTATTATTTTTGTCTGTGTCGGAAAATTAAAGTATTTTTGTATTATGCAAAAGAATGTGTTTTTAGGTTTGTTTTTACTGTTTTCGTGGGTTTCGTTTTCTCAAGAAATTCATTGTGGTTATGACTTTACGTCGTATTTTGTAGTAGAGCCCCGAGAAAACGGAAAGCAAGAGGTTGTGAAGGGCCTCAAGATAACGATTGTCGATTATTTTGGTCGTGATTTGGTGAATACGAACAACCAATATTCTTGGATTAAGAATAACGAGGTAATGCAGTTTTACGAAAACTATAAGATTGACGACCAAGGCAACCGAGTGGCCGATGATGACCCGAACGGGAAGTGGTATTTTTATTTTGCGAAGGAGTCCTACTTGTTGTCGGTAAACAATGAGTTTAAGGCAGAGAACTTTCGCCTCAAAATAGAAGATCCAAAGGGCGTATACAAAACCGGATTTATTCCGTTACAAAGCTTTAATATGTACGTTCTGTGCACGAGTCAGGCCCGACAAGCACAGTTCGGCCGTAGGATGAACCAGCCTATTAAGGTGGTTTTGGAGAGAAGGGAGTAGGAGTGTTTAGCTTTCGGTCACAGTGGGCCGTGATGTCATTCCGACTGATGCGAAATGTAGAAATCTTTAAAGATGTTTTGTATCCGTTTCAGACTGCATAACATGAACATTTAATAGTTCAACAACAAAGAAAGGATTTAACAAACAACTTATACATTGCAATTAACAAAAAAAGATATACGTAGTTTAACCAAAGAGCAGCTTCAGGAATTTTTTGTGTCGAAAGGAGAGAAGTCGTTTCGAGGCAGTCAGGTATACGAATGGCTTTGGGGGAAAAGCGTACACTCTTTTGAACAGATGACTAATCTTTCGAAAGAGATTCGGGAGATGCTCGAAGAAAACTTTGTGATCAATTACATTCAGCTTCATCAGGTTCAGAAAAGCGAAGACGGAACCATCAAGAATGCCGTCCGCCTGCACGACGACCTTGTTGTGGAATCGGTTTTAATTCCGACAGAAACCCGAACTACGGCTTGTGTGTCGTCTCAAGTAGGCTGTAGTCTTGACTGTAACTTTTGTGCTACGGCAAGGCTCAAGAGGATGCGCAACTTGAATCCGGACGAGATTTATGACCAAGTTGTAACCATAGACAGGCAAAGCCGGGAGCAATACGGCCGACCGCTATCTAACATCGTTTTTATGGGTATGGGTGAGCCTCTCATGAATTACAACAACGTTATGAAGGCTATCGATAAGATTACTTCGGACGAAGGATTGGGCATGTCGGCTAAGCGAATTACCGTATCGACTTCGGGAATCTCGAAGATGATTAAGAAGATGGCAGACGATGGGGTGAAGTTTAAACTGGCTGTGTCGTTGCATTCGGCAATCGAAGAGATTCGCAATGAGATTATGCCTTTCACTAAAAACTTCCCGCTGACCGAACTTCGTGAGGCTTTGCAGTATTGGTATTCCAAGACCAAAAGCCGAGTGACTTATGAATACGTGGTTTGGAGAGGGATTAATGACGATCAGAAGTCGGTAAATGCTCTGGTAAAGTTTTGTAAATATGTGCCATGTAAGGTAAATTTGATCGAATATAACCCTATTGACGACGGTAAGTTTCAGCAAGCTTCGGATGAAGCTTTGCAACGCTATATAGATGCTCTACAAGCTCATAAAATCGTTGCCAAAGTGAGAAGGAGTAGGGGTAAAGACATTGATGCCGCCTGCGGACAGTTGGCCAATAAGAATTAAGTTTAATCGAAAAGATAGAATCAATACTAACCTCACAAAACTCAGTACTAACCATGAAGCGACTTTTGCTGTTTTTCTTATTACCTTTTTTGAGTTTTGCTCAAGGCGACAGTCTTAGTGTCGCTAAAAAGCCGTTAAAGGTCGGAGTAGTTCTGAGTGGAGGGGGAGCCAAGGGATTGGCCCATATTGGTGTATTGAAAGTACTGGAAGAAGAGGGCGTTCAGGTCGATTTTATCGGAGGTACGAGTATGGGAGCCATGATTGGAGGGCTATATGCCATGGGCTATTCGGCCTCGCAGCTGGATTCTCTTTTTAGTGTTACGGATTTTGAGGATATTCTTCAAGATAACCTACCACGAAAGGTAAAGTCGTTTTATGAAAAGGAAAACGATGAGAAGTATTCTCTAACGCTTCCTTTTCAGAAGATGAAAATCGGGCTTCCGGTGGCGGTATCCAAAGGTCAAAACACCTACAACTTGTTTAGCCAACTCATGTATGATGCTCGCCATGTGAATGACTTTTCTGAGCTCCCGATTCCGTTTTTGTGTATGGCCACCAATGCAGAAACGGGAGAGCCGGTAGAGCTCAACAAAGGGAATTTGGCGCAGGCGGTAGTAGCCAGCGGGACCTTTCCTACTTTGTTTTCTCCTGTCGAAATAGAGGGCAACTATTTGATTGACGGAGGCATAGTGAACAACTTTCCGGTGGAGCAAATCAAAGCAATGGGGGCTGATATCATCATTGGGGTGGATGTTCAGACCGGTCTTATGGATAGAGACGGGCTGAATTCAGCCGCTAAACTCATTATGCAAATTGTGAACTTCCAGATGCTGCAGACCATGGAAGACAAAAAGCAAATGACCGATATCTACATTAAACCTGATATTACCGACTTTAATGTGGTATCGTTTAGCGAAGGGAGTAGAATTGTAGAAAACGGGATTAAAGCTGCAGAACCTTTTAGAGAACAATTCCGTGCCATCGCACAACAGCAAGAGAAAACTCCCCGAAAGTCACTCGTTCAAAAAGAACACACCAATCTTCGAAACATTTCGGCAATAGAGATCAAAGGGAGTCCTAACTATTCGAGAGCCTATGTGCTGGGAAAGTTGCACCTGAGACCTAATGACTCCGTTTCGTTTGCTAAGCTCAACGAAGGAATCAACAGGCTGAATGCGACACAGAACTTTCGGAGTATTGGTTATTCCTTTAAAAAGACTGACGAAGAGAACGATAAGTTGGTTATCGAGCTTCGGGAAAACCCTATCAAAACCTTTATTCGCTTTGGATTACACTATGACGAACTCTACAAAAGCGGTTTATTGCTTAACCTTACGCACAAAAACCTCTTGACTCGTAACGATGTTATTTCGACAGATTTAGTATTGGGAGATAACATTCGATATACACTTGATTATTATATAGATAACGGCTTTTATTGGAGTTTTGGGTTTAGGTCTAAGTTCACTCAATTTCAGACCAATATTCCGTTTCAGATTACGCAAATGTTTCCGATTCCGTCGGATCTGAAAAACATCAACGTATCTTATCTTGACTTCACGCAACAAGCATACTTACAGACCCTTTACAGAGAAGTTTTCGTAGTAGGAGGCGGAATGGAATACAAAGTAATCGACATTAACTCTGAGTCTATAACCATCAATGGGCAAGACTTCAACGATGTGTTCGACAGTTCTAATTTTTTGAATGTTTATGGTTATGTTACACTAGATACCTATGACCGGAAATATTTCCCGAAAAAAGGAGTTTATTTTGATGGTTTCTTTAAATGGGTATTGAATTCCACTTCTTTAGGGACAGATTTTGGACGTTATTCTTTTGCTCAAGGTGAATTCAACTACGTAACTACCGTCAAGAATCGGTTCACACTCTCGTTTCAAAACGAAATGGGTTTTACCATAGGAGAGAGCGATGGCATGCTCGATTTTATGCTCGGGGGATATGGATTTAACCCAATCAACGGAATCAGATCATTTTACGGATACGACTTTTTGAATCTTCACGGAAACAGTTACATCAAAGGTAGAGTAGGCGTCGATGTAGAGGTTTACAAACGGAATCACCTGAATTTTTATGCCAACTATGCCAACGTAGGGCACGATATTTTTGAAAATTTCGACACTTGGTTTAACACACCGGAATATACGGGTTATGCCGTTGGTTATGGCTTAGAGACGGTTATCGGGCCTATCGAACTAAAGTATTCGTGGTCGCCAGAAGGGAAAAAAGACTTTTTTTGGGTAAACGTAGGTTTTTGGTTTTGATTCGAATACTGCGTAAATACAAGCTCATCACCTTTTTGCTTTTGCAAATTATTGCAATCCGGATATTGGCTTTTTTTCCTGAATTTGTCGAGAAGTACTATTCCAACGGATTTTATCTTTTCTTATCGAAATATTCCCGTCGGATGTTTGGCGAGATAAGTCTTTCGGTTGGAGATGTGATGTATGGCGTTGTCATTGTTTGGCTTTTGGTCTTGATTCTCAAATCTAAAAAGCCTTTTACTTGGAAGCGTGCAATGATTAACTTCCTCAATGGATTTTCGGTATTTTATTTTGTGTTTCATCTGTTTTGGGGGATGAATTATTATCGTGTACCGCTTACAGAAAAAATGAATTTGACCTACGAATACACCTATGAGGATTTGATAGATTTTACGGAAGAGCTCATAGTAGAGGCGAATGCGCTTCACCGGCAAATGACAGGGAATGATTCTTTGCGGGTAGATAGTCCGTATTCGAATCATGAGATTTTCGAAAAATCGCTTCAAGGGTATGACAACTTAGCTCAAGATTATCCGGAATTTGCTTATAATACTTTGTGTGTAAAAAACTCTTTGCTTTCGGTTCCGTTGTCGTATATGGGGTTTGCCGGATATATGAATCCGTTTTCGGGTGAAGCTCAGGTGAATGCTCTAATGCCCAAATATACGTTTCCGACCACTACGCTTCACGAAATGGCCCATCAGATAGGATATGCTTCAGAGAGCGAGGCTAATTTTATAGGCTATTTGGCTTCGGTATATAACGAAGATATGTATTTTCAATATTCAGGAACTATATTTGCGCTTCGGTATTGCTTGCGTAATATTCAAATGATGACTCCCGGCAGGTTGGAGGAGTATTTAGAAAAAATCAATTACGGCATTCGGCTCAACTTCCGGCAGAGTGAGGAGTTCTGGGAGAGTTATCAAACACCGATAGAAACCGTATTTGAAGTGTTTTATGACAACTTTCTCAAAGCCAATTCCCAAGAAGAAGGAATGGAGACATACAGCAAGTTCGTAGGGTTACTTATCAGCTACAAGAACCGTTGATTTGAGAGCTTTAATTTATAATTTACTATTCAAAATAAATTAAGAATGGATTTATTAGAATATCTCGAAACCATTATTACTCCAGAGAGAAGACAGCGATTTATAGAAGTTTTGCAGAACCGTACGAAACACTTTACGGTGGCCGTAGAAGATGTCTATCAGCTGCACAACACTAGTGCTGTGATGCGAAGCTGTGAAGTTTTTGGAGTTCAGGAGCTTCACGTAATCGAAGAGCGTTTCAGCAAGAGAATCGACAAACAGATTGCTATGGGAGCTCAAAAGTGGGTAGATATTTTCAAGCATCAAGACAGCATGAGTTGTATGGAAGCTTTGCGAGAAAAAGGATATCGCATCATTGCCACCACGCCTCATAACGATTCGGTTTTGTTGGAGGATTTTGATATATCAACTCCGGCAGCCATCTTTTTCGGTACCGAAAAAACGGGATTATCAGAACAAGTGATGAAACATGCGGATGGTTACCTGAAAATCCCGATGGTAGGGTTTACGGAGAGTTTAAACATTTCGGTTTCGGCGGCTATCATCCTTCAAAATCTTACGGAAAGACTTCGAAGGTCAGCTATTAAATGGCAACTCACCGAAGAAGAAATGCTCGAGAAGCGACTGGATTGGACGCGTAAATCTATCAAAGATATCGATTTTATCGAAAAGCGCTTTTTTGAAGCCCAACAGAAAGGATAAAATAAAACCCCTGCTAGAATTTCTAACAGGGGTTATTGATTTTTGTCTGGTATGTTATTTTACATCATCTGCCAATAGCTCAGCTACGTCCAGCACTCTGATGTTACCTTCTTTTTCTTTGAATTTCACACCGTCTGTCAGCATAGTGTTACAGAAAGGACATCCTGTGGCAATTACTTCCGGTTGTGTCTCGAGAGCATCTTCCGTACGCTCAACATTGATATCTTTTTTGCCTTTTTCAGGCTCTTTGAACATCTGAGCACCTCCGGCTCCACAGCAAAGTCCGTTCTTTTTAGAGCGTTTCATCTCTACGAGCTGAGCGTCTAGTTTTTCGATAAGTTCTCGTGGCGCTTCGTATACGTTGTTGGCTCTTCCTAAATAGCAAGGGTCGTGGAATGTGATTCTCTTTCCTTTGAATTTACCGCCTTCTACGGCAAGTTTTCCTTCTGCCAAAAGCGATTTAAGGAATTGGGTGTGGTGCATCACTTCGTACTTTCCGCCCAATTCAGGATATTCGTTTTTGATAGTATTGAAACAGTGGGGGCAAGCCGTAACGATTTTTTTCACTCCATAGGCGTTCATCACCTCTATATTTGTCATGGCTTGCATCTGGAAGAGGAACTCATTTCCGGCTCTTTTGGCAGGGTCTCCCGTACAACTTTCTTCGGTTCCCAATACGGCAAAGGATACTTTTGCCTCATTCAGAAGTTTTACGAAAGCTTTAGTAATTTTTTTGGCTCTGTCATCAAAACTACCTGAACAACCTACCCAAAATAGAACTTCCGGTTGTTGTCCTTGAGCCATCATTTCTGCCATTGTTGGTACTTGCATATTCCTGTGTATTTTAAATTCTAAGTTTTGAATTTTAATGCCTATGAGAGACAAATCTAAAACTCAATATTTCATTTATTTTTCGTCGTTAAAAACTTCAATTTTCACATCTCTTTCAATCAAGTCTGTAAATTTTCCTCGATAACGAGTTGCCTTTACGATATGGTTGTCGATCCAGTGGTAATTTCCACCTCTTGGTTTTCCGAATAGGATTCCGTGGTATTTGAAGCCGTGTTTTTTTAGCCACTCTTCGGTCACTGCTCTGTGTTCTTCGGTTCTAGAAGTAAAGAAGAAGATGATGTGACCTTGGTCATACCAATTGTTTAAAGTAACCAAAGCATCCGGAAACACTTTTGCCGTAGCCATTCTTTCCGGTTCTTCGTTCGGGATATCTTCGCAGATAGTTCCATCAATATCAATCAGATAATTTTTCACCCCCTCGGGTAATTTTGGACTGATGTTTTTTTCGTCTTGAATTAAGGGCTGTAAATTATCTTTCATTCGAAATAAATTATTTAAGAGTACTTATTAGAAATAAGTTAGTTTTCGTCTTTCCAGTTGAGGCGGTCCATTTGGTTATACTGCCATGGGGCTCCGTTGTTTTCGATGTTGGTCATCATGTTGTTGAGTTCCATAGGGGCAGCGCTTTGTTCCATAACCAAATACTGTCTCATGTCCATAATGATAGATAGCGGACTGATGTTTACCGGGCATTCTTCTACACAGGCATTACATGATGTACAAGCCCAAAGTTCTTCGGGGGTTATGTAGTCGTTGAGAAGTTGTTTTCCGTCGTCAACGAATTTTCCTGCGTTTTTGGTAATGTTTCTTCCGATTTCTTCGATACGGTCACGAGTGTCCATCATGATTTTTCTAGGAGAAAGCTTTTTCCCGGTGATGTTTGCCGGACAAGCAGACGTACAACGACCACATTCCGTACAGCTATAGGCACTTAGGAGTTGGAACCAAGTCAGATCTGTAGCGTCACTAGCACCAAACTTGCTAGGGGCAGCATTAGGGTCTGCCGCAGGCACTGCATAAGGGTCTGCGTTCGGGTCCATCATGAGTTTTACTTCTTTGGTAACCTCTTCTGAGTTTTTGAATTTACCCAGAGGGTTTAAATCTGCAAAATAAGTATTTGGAAAAGCCAGGAGGATGTGCAGGTGTTTTGAATAATATAAATAGTTCAAAAAGGCCAATACCATAGCAAAGTGTCCCCACCATCCGATTCTCTCTAAGATGTGAAGCGTTCCGTCACTTAACGAGCCAAATAGGGCAGGGCCTAAGTGTTGAGAAACAGTAAAACCAAAGCTTCCTTGACCTTCGAAGTGTGAAGCTCCTCTATTGAAGAGTACCTCATCGGTTCCGTTCATCGTGAAGATGCACATCACCAAGATGATTTCCATTATCAAAATCAAGTTTGCATCTTTTTTAGGCCATCCGAGTAGTTCTGCTTTGTTAAGTCGAGGCAACTTCAATAAGTTTCTTCTCGACAAGAACACGATGGTTGCAAACAAAGCACAAACCGAAAGTATTTCGATAAAGCTGATTACGAAAGTATAAAAGCCTCCTAAAGAAGGTTTGAAAAAGCGGTGAGTACCGAAAATTCCGTCGATTAGAATTTCGATAAGTTCAATTTGAGTAATGATAAATGCGGCATAAATAGCAAAGTGCAGTAAAGCGGGAACGGGTCTTTTGAACATCTTTTTTTGCCCGAAAGCTACAAGCAGCATGTTTTTTAGACGGGCTTGAGGATTGTCCGTACGGTTTACGCTTCGACCTAATTTAATGTTTCTGATAAGCTGTTTGATGTTTTTTACGAAAAAACCAACTCCCAGGATAAGAAGTAAACAAAAAATGATATTAGGAATTATACTCATAAAATTACTCGTTTTCTTTAGGTGCTACATAAGGTTTGTTTTTTTTACCGAATAATGATACGTTGATGTATCTGGTCGGGTTTAGGCGAACGTCCTGCAACAACAATTCTAATTCTCTGGAAGCATTTGACAGGTTGTTATAGAGGTTTTCGTCTTTCATAAGTTTACCCATAGTTCCTTTACCGGACTGCAATTCGCTCATCATTGTGTTGATGCTGCTTAGAGTGTTTTCGATGTCTTTCACCATTTTGGCAGCGTTTAATTTTGCTAACGAATCTGATAGTTTAGCAAAGTTGTCTGAAGTTTTGTTCAGGTTGCTGAGGGTGTTGTTGATGTTCTTTTCGTTGTTGGCCAGCATACCGTTCATGGTTTTGGACGCAGCATTCATGTGCTTCATTGTTTCGGTAAGCTGTTCCAGAGCTATCGCAAGATTTTCTTTGTTTTTGTCGTCCAAGACTTTGTTGAGGCTCATCATGAGGGAATCTGCTCCGGCAAGCGTACTTTGCAACCTCTCTTGAATAGGAGCGATTTGGTCAGAAACTCTAGAGATGAGTCCTGCACGTAGGCGACCTTCGAGTGTGTCTCCGCTTTTGGCAGGAGTGAAGTCTTCCATATTCGGGATAATGGCAATTTGCTTTCCACCAATAGGGCTTGGCTCATAGGCCTCAATAATACTCGATTTAGAGATAAGAAAATCGGTTTTCACCTGAATCTCTACTACTAGTCTACCTTTTGGAGTAAGTGTAATTTTGCTTACTTTTCCGATAGGTAGACCATTTATGGTTACCGGAGAAGAGCTGTTTAGGCCTTCTACGTTGTCATAAATTACATAATATGTTACATAGGTGCTAAAGATGTCTTTCCCTTTCAAAAAGCTATACCCCCAAATAAAAAGAAGTAGGGCAGTGAGCACCAATATGGCTGTTTTAATTTCTCTTGTTAGTTTCAAAATAATCTATTTTTTGCAAATTTAATATAAAAATTACTGGAGGTTTTAGTAGAATGAATCTAAATTAGCCCCGCCGCCTAGGGTTTTCAATAATAAGTAATGGATTACTATTTTATTCGTTCTCCGTTTTTGAAGGTTACGATAAAGGCCGATGTGTAGCCTTTGTCTTTGGCTTCTTTGAGCAGAGTTTGAGCTGTTTCGTGACTATTGGTTTCGCCGTAATAGTAACGATACATACTTCCTTCTTTGGTTTTGCTGATGGTGTTTAATCCGTTGAAATTCTGTGGTTTGGTTTCTAGGTTGGTTCCGCTGGCAGCAATCTGAACTTTATACACCGGGCTATCCGGATTTACTTTTTCAATGTTTTTTTCAACAGCTTTTTCTGTTTGTTGAACGGTTGTTTTTTCCGGTTCGATAACCATTTCAAATGGTTCTGATTCTGAGTAATACTCGTTTTTGTAGCTCACTATCGCCTTAGCAATAGATTGCGCCAATTCGTTTTGTCCTTTTTCAGAGCTCAGATATTTAGCTTCTTCCGGATTGGATACAAATCCCAACTCAATCAACACACTAGGCATGGCACAACCGTGTAGCACATAGAACACATCTTGTTTTACACCTCTGTTGTATCGCTTTAGGTCTGTCGTAAAGTTCTTTTGAATGTTGCTTGCCAAATGTATGCTTTGGTCTTTATAGATACCTTGCATCATCACCATAGCAATCACAGACTCCGGATTGTTGGGGTCATATTTTTGGTATTTTTCCTGATAGTTTTCCTCTAAAAAGATAACCGAGTTTTCGCGTTTGGCCACCTCCATGTTAGATTTGTCTTTCGACATACCCATCACGAAGGTTTCGGTGCCGTATGGTCTCGGGCTATCGTTGGAGTTACAGTGAATCGACACAAAAATATTGGCTTTGGCTTTGTTGGCAATCACCGAACGATCCTTCACCTCGATAAACACATCGGTTTTACGAGTATAAACTACGTCGATATCATTGTGTTTTTCGAGTAGCTTACCCACCTTTAGGGCAACCGATAGCACTACGTCTTTTTCTTTGACTCCGTTTTTCGTTGCTCCGGGGTCCTTACCACCATGACCCGCATCAAGCACGACTTTAAACTTATCTTTGGATTGACTATAAGAAAGGTTGCCTATACAAACAAGAGCCATCAGCAAAATTAGCCCGAATTTGAAATTTATTTTCGTTGTCATACACTAAAAGGGTTATAATTTTTGTAAACCTGTATCGTTCTAAAAAATATGTGTAATTTTGCCAGGTTCAAAAACTGAGCCATACATTTTACAAAAATAGTATTAAAACCATTGCAAGCAAAGTTATTTCATATCGTTTTTACGGCTTTTCTGTGGAGCTTTTTTTCAATGGGAGTTTGCGCTCAGGAGAACCCCAAACAAGAAGTCAACCTTCCTCCGATAGAAACTCAAGAGGGTGATTTTCAGCTTCCTGAAGAGTTGATTCAACCTCAAGACAGTGTAAAAATAAGCACAGATACCCTCAAGCCCAAGAAGGGTAAATTGGAAGATTTAATTACTCGCTCGGCAAAAGATTTTAATACGGTTAACCAGAAAACAAAAATTTCACGACTCTATAATCAGGCAAAAATTACTTATCAAGACATGGTTCTTGAGGCCGGGGAAATCATAATTGACTACAGTAAAAAGGAAGTGTATGCCAAAGGGATTGTAGATTCGACGGGAACATATACACAGCGACCTGTTTTTAAACAAGGGAGCAATATCGTAGAGCCCGATACCATAAAGTTTAATTTGGATACTCGAAAATCTAAGATTTGGAATGCCCGAACCGAGCAACAAGACCTGAGGATCAGAGCGGCAGAAACTCGAAAAGAGAATGACTCGGTGTATTACATGAAAGACGCTATCTTTACTACCTCTAAAGATATCGACAATCCGGAATATTACTTTCATACCCGAAAGCTGAAAATGATTCCGGGAGAGAAGGTAGTGGTGGGATTAACCAATATGGTGATTATGGACGTTCCGACACCAGTAGGAGTACCGTTTGCTTTTTTCCCGACAACAAATAAAAGTACTTCGGGATTTATAGTGCCAACCTTTGGAGAGAATAACAGACAGGGGTATTTTTTGCAAAACGGTGGGTATTATTTTGCCCTATCAGACCACTATGATTTGGCCGTTATGGGTGATTATTACACCAACGGGAGCTACGGATTGCGATTCGAATCAAGCTATGGTTGGAGGTATCAGTTTCGCGGGAATGTCAACGTGAGGATTGAAAACTTGATTAATAGCGAAAGAGGGTTGCCTGATTATTCGAAAACCAAGATTTATAACATTCAGTGGAGTCACCAACAAGACCAGAAATCAAGCCCTAGTTCTAGGTTTTCGGCTTCGGTAAACTTGGGTAGTAGTACGTATTTCCAGAACTCTATCAACCAGATGAACGTGAGCTCTAGGATGAACAACACCATGAGTTCGTCTATCAACTATTCCAAGACGTTTAACTCGGTGCCTCAAGTGAATATGTCGCTTACGGCTACGCATACGCAAAATACACAAACTCAAAAGATAGACATGACCTTGCCTACACTACAACTCAGTGTAGATAGGATATATCCGTTTGCATCCAGAGACGAAAGCAAAAAAGGAATCATCAAAAACATCAACTTGCAGTATAACCTGAATGCGAAAAACAGCTTCTCGACGACCGATTCGCTATTCTTTACGCCTGCCATGTTTAAGGATGCCCGTACAGGGGCACAACATTCCATTCCCTTGAGCACCAACTTTAAAGTTTTCAAATACTTTAGTATTCCGCTTTCGTTTACGTATAACGAAGTGTGGACAATGAACACTATCGAGAAGCAGCGCAATTTTGAGACCGATAGAGATTCGATTACTCAACTTAATGGTTTTGACCGTTTCGGGACTTATACGTTCAGCACCAGCGTAGGAACTACCATTTACGGAACTTTTGACTTTGGCAAAGACAGAAAATTCCAAGGGCTACGCCATACCATAAGACCGGCAATTACTTATAACTACACACCGGCATTTGATGAGTATTACGACGAGTATCCGATTGATGCCATGGGGACCACTATGGCCGAATATACTCGTTTTGAAGGCGGGTTGTATGGTGCGCCAAGTAATCGTTATGCCAGCACTTTGGGTTTTACGTTGGCCAACTCGTTTGAAGGAAAATTCAAAGATCGGGATTCGACAAAAGTTGAGCCTAAGAAGGTGATGCTCCTCAACAGTTTGAACTTTGCCACAGGCTATGACATGGCAGCAGATTCCCTAAAGTGGAGAGAGGTGAGCGTAACGGCCGGAACCACCCTTATGGACGGCAAACTGGGCATCAACCTCAATGCAGGGCTTGACCCGTATGCTCTGGACAACGCCAACCGAAGAATAGACCGCTTTAATATCGACAACGGAGGAAGCCTCTTCCGACTTACCAGAGCGAATCTTACGCTAAACTATTCTTTTTCGAGTACTGATTTTTCCGGAAGGGCAGGCAGAAATAACCAACAAGGCGAGCGAAACGGAGGTCGTAGCGACGATTTGTTTGGAACGGATATGGAAAGTAGCCGACGCAACAGCCAGCAAGATGATGATGACGAGTCGAGCAACCTAAGCGGATTTTATAGTTTGAAGATTCCGTGGGATATCAGGATTGCTCATTCTCTCACTTATAATAACACATCCCGCCAAAACGAGATTGTCGGGAATTCCCTTATGGTTTCTGGTAATGTCGATTTAACCGACAAATGGAAAGTAGGTGTTTCAACCGGATATGACTTTGTGCAGAAAGGAGTAACCTTTACGCAATTCCGTTTTGAGAGAGACTTGCTCTCGTGGCGAATGGACTTTTCGTGGGTTCCGTTTGGGCCTAACAACTACTGGGGCTTTTTTATCGGTATAAAATCCTCGATGCTGCAGGACATCAAGTGGGAAAAACGCAGAACTCCGGATCAGCAGTTGTAGTAGAGTTCCTGTAATTTTTCTTCTAATTAAGAATACTTCTCCGGCTACGCAATGTCTCGCTTTGCGAAACAATAAAAATCCTATCTTTAATAAAACCTCGCTGTGTACGACCTGAAACGAACAGACGAAGCTTCTTTCGTATCAATTATAATATAAGAACCACACGATTCCTATCGTGTGGTGTTTTATTAAGGAGTCTATTTCTAAGTATTTATATGGCTTTGATTAATGGTTGTTGAAAGAGGTACAGCCTATTACACCAGTCGAAAAATAGCTCCAACTCTTTTTTATTTAATCCGTTGAGATGAAATATTTTATGCGGAGAAGGAATAGCATCAGTATACACCCCATCGTTCATAAAGATTAAGAAGTGTTTATTCTTAAATATCTTTAAATTCAATTCATCCAGAAAAACTTTTTGGGCATCACGAAAGGATGTACTTCGGTTATCTATCAAAACCAGCCAATCGCAGTAAGAGATAATTTGTTGTACTTCTTCTGTGTAATACTGTTTGCTGTAAACAACATTGCCATTATCCCAAAGAAAATTGACAATATCATAATACAACTCCTGTTGTTTAGGCTCTATGTTTTGCATGATAAAGTATTTTCTAATCTGTTTCATTCTACAATCAAATTAATTTTGTTTTTCGTTATAGGGAGTGTTTTAAATGTATTTTTTCTAACTTTTTGAGTTAATCAACTTTACTATTTTATGGATTACGTCTTGAGATTCCTTTAAGCTTGTTACAGCCATCCATACATGAAACATTTTAGGGTATTCAAAATAGTTTATAAAGAAGTTAAACTCTTCCATCTTTTGCTTGAGTCTTTTTGAATCGGCATGAAATAAGTCATGAGTTCCAATAAATAATGAGATTTTTCCGAGCCTTGAGAAATCTCCATAAATAGGGCTCACTTTGTAATCTGTGGGGTTTAGCTCTGCAGCATATAATTTACCGGCCATTTTAAGGCCTTTTATGCCAAGTAGTTTGTCTTTTTTGTCAATTTCAGCAATTTTCGGATTACGCAAAGTGATATCGAGCCAAGGAGAATTCAAAATAATTTGAGAAGGTTGCGGCTTGTTTTCATTTCTCAACTTCTGGGCAAATCCCAATGCAATTCCACCTCCGCAAGAATTACCCATAAAGATAATATCCTTCTGAGATACCACAGACAGCAATTCCTGATAGAGCTTGTCAAAATAAGCGTAGACATCTTTATAGTTTGAAGCCGGAGCTAAAGGGTAATCAGGCACAACAAAGCAACA
>Ga0209075_1002028_pt1 | contig 18422 bp, 18 predicted proteins | sample Stecom2011_FD_187523 | JGI IMG/M metagenome (GOLD analysis project Ga0209075, IMG submission 187523) | Agricultural soil microbial communities from Utah to study Nitrogen management - Steer compost 2011 (SPAdes) (version 2) | ecosystem: Environmental > Terrestrial > Soil > Agricultural land...
AGCACCGAGATCACGCTGCCCGACACCATCGCGTTGGGTATCGGGTACCAGCTCGACAAATTATTCCTGCACGCCGAGGTCGATTATACCTTCTGGAGCACCTACGACGAGACGGTTTTATCCATCGATACCGGCGACGATGAGGTTGCTCTAGATGGCCTGACCATCGTTAATGATTGGGAAAATTCGTTTACCTTCCGCCTGGGCGCCCAATATGACGTGACCGATAGCTTCGCGGTGCGTCTGGGTGGCAACTACGATATGACCCCGATTCCCGACGCGACCGTCAACGCGTCGCTGCCGGGCAATGACCGGATCTCCGGCTCCATCGGCCTGGGCTATACCTACCAGTCCTTCCGCGTCGACGCGGGCTATTCCATTGTTCACGCCATGGCGCGCGAGATCGCCAATGACCGCACCCCCGTGGGCACCTACGGCACGGACGCAAATATCTTCGCCCTAAACGTCGGATACGGTTTCTGATAGCGTCGAAGATGCACCCATTCAGGGCATCTGAAAGAAGATGACCTGAATTCAAAAACGCCCCGGTAATTTTACCGGGGCGTTTTTCGTCTATCTACTCCGCGTCGCCCGGCGTTGCGGCGCAACCCTGCGAAAATGAGGCGCCGCTCGCGCAGGTTCCCGGGCTAAATAGGCGTTCCGGATTGAGCGTATTATGCGGCAGATATTCGCTCCCATCGAGCTCGGGAGATAGGGTAAATGAGGTCGCTCCGGACGCTCCATAGCTCATGGCAGTGAGCCTGACGCCCCCGGCGTCCGTGAGCGTCATCGACCCGCCGGAGTTCCCCAGGGCAAGGCGCGAGCGCGACACATAAACCTGGTAGTCCGGATGCAAGGCCGGCTGGCCGCCGCCGAAGATCACCGCGGCCTCCATGCTCACCAGGCAGGTTGCTTCGAAACTAAATTTGTCGCGCTCACCGACCCGCAACGTGACCCCGCTCACGTCGAGGACGTCCGCGCTGCGATTGATGATCTCGACAAACTCATCCTCATAGGCATCGCGGGTTCCGTCATTATTGGCGTCGCCGGCCTCGCCGCTGGGCACATTGGCCAGCACCTCATTGATCACCAACTCGCCGCGTCCAGGCGCGCGCCCCGCCGGGCACCCCGACTCCGTCGGCATATCGGGCTCGGTAAGTGGACTATCGGCGTGTGCCTCGTCAGGAGCGCTCGGCGCGGCCAGGTATTCATCGCCGGCAACGCATTCGCCAATGCGGCAAATCTCGGCCGCCGGGCAATCCGAACTGCGCTGGCACACCCACTCACTGGCGTCGACGCAACCCGACACGATAACGAATACGAAGATGAAATACGGCTGCATGGAACGATAGATTCTCATTCGTCGGCTCCTTTCTTTGTTGCGCGCAACTTCGCGATTTGGGTGGAAAACCACCCCGAACTCATGGCGTCCAGACGCGCGGTAAATCGGTCGATCTCGATCTGTACCTCGATGCGCTTTCGCCAGTCCGCCGCAGGGGTGAGCGCCCACTCCACCTGGAAGCGCCGACGGGCATAGAAGGCTTCGCCGACCTCGATAAGCAGCTTCTCGCGCGCCTGCTGGCGCTGGCGCACCTCGCCGGCAATGCGCGGCTCACTGCTGTCATAGACCAGCCCCGACAGGTCCCAGCGCGCCGTCACGGCGTAGACTGAGCGCAGTCGGGTATCGTCATAGAAGTTATTCTGCCCGCCGTCGCGAAACATCAGGCCCTTATCGGTCGTGCTGATATCCTCGCGATAGCGCGCCTGAACGTCGCGCTGGTCAAGCCAGGCCGCCTCGCCTTTGAGGTCGGGCAAAAGATGCGACCAGCGCGCCCGCGAAGACCATTGGTCGAGATCCGGGTCCTCCCAGCCGCGCACCCGCATCACCTGGCGGCGAAGCTGGGCGAGGCTCGGCTCGCTGGCGGCAAGTCTTTCGAGCACGCCCGAAGTCGCCTGAGCCTGCAGCGGCGAGGGGCAGAAGATGAACACCAAGATGATGGGAATCAGAAGTTGCATGGTGCGCCTCATTGCAGATCTCCTTGCGCATCCAGTGGGTCTTCGCCTGGCGGCGAGCCTTCCAAATCATCCCTCACGACGTACTCGAAGAGCGCGTCCATGGGGCGCTCAAACGCCGCGCAATCCGAGGCATAAAGGCGCAGCGGCGTCTCATCGCCGGGCAGAATTGTCCGGGCGATATCGACCAGATTCCAGCTCAGCGACACCTGCCAGCCGAAGGGTTCATGGGCGACGCTCAAGATCTGGTCGGGCAGGGCGGGCTTTGTGATGACGTAGGCGCGCGCGCGTCCCCGAGTTTGCGTGCGCGTTTGGTACCAGACCCGCACAGCGACCGCGGGCGCAAAGGGCGCGGCCAATCTGCGAAAGCCGGCCGAATCTTCGTCAGCGCCGGGCGAATCGTCGCCGGGCGAATCGTCGCCGGGCGAATCGTCGCCGGGCGAATCGTCGCCGGGCGAAGTCGCGGGTTTGGAGCCCGCGGTCTCCTCCTGGATCGGTGGACATCGCAGGGTTTCCTCGGCCCAGGCGAGCGAAGAAACGCTGGCGATGACCAGCGTCATTGCCAAAAAGATCGTCGGCCGCGGCGCGCAAAGCCCTCTAAAATACGCAAATTTTTCGGTATATATTATCAACATAAAGTGTCTCCGAGAATCATTGGATTCAAAGCGTAGCACTTCAATAAACCTATAATAGTTATCGGAAACTCTATTGTTTTGTTGCGTAATGGGGCAAAAAAAATGCCGGCGCAATCCTATGGGAATCAAGGATCGGCCAGCATTTAGTGGGGTGAGACGGATGCTTTTATTTTTTTAGCGCGTCGAGCAACTTCTGATGGAGTCCGTCAAAGGATGAGCCCGCAAGTCCCAGGATGATATCGCCCGCGCGGGCATATTCGGCGACGAACTCAACGATCGCGTCGACCTCGGGAATCAGGTGAGTTTCGGGGCCCAGAAATTGGATATCCGCGGCGAGTTGCTCGATATCGAGGCGCTCCTCCGGGAGCAGGCCGTCCTGTTTGGCAAAGGGGCGCGAGAGCAGCACCAGGTCCGCCTGGGCGAACGCCTCGGGATACGCACTCTGGAAGACCTTTCGGCGCGATGTATTGCTCTTGGCCTCGAAGATCGCCCAAATCCGCTGCTGCGGGTAGCGCCGGCGCATCGCCTCGACCGTGGCGCGCACCGCGGTTGGGTGGTGCGCAAAGTCGTCGTAAACACGCACGCCGCCCGCCTCACCGACGAGCTCCTGGCGCTTCTTCACCGTCTCGAAGCTCGCCATCGCCTCGCGCACTGTGTCGGCGGCGATCCCCTCATCGAGCGCGATGCCCAGCGCCCCGAGCAAGTTGCGCACGTTGAAATCACCCGGAGTATTCAGGGTGAATCGCCCCAGCGATTGCCCCTTAAAGATCACCTCCGCCGAAGTTACCCCGCCGTGGCGGATATCGCGCGCGCGAAGATCATTATGCTCGCCAAAACCGAAGGTTCGCCGCGCGGCCTTGCACCCCTGGGAGACCTCCATTGCCCGCGGGTCATCCCCGTTGACCCACAGACTTCCGTCCGGCGGGAGCATCTGGGCGAAGCGCTCAAAGACCGCCTCGATCTCGTCGATATTGGCGTAGATATCGGCGTGGTCAAATTCGATATTATTGATCGTCGCGCGAAAGGGCGAATAATGCCAGAATTTGGGGACCTTATCGAAATAGGCGGTATCGTATTCGTCACCCTCGAGCACAAAGATATCGCCCTGGCCGAGGCGAAAATTACTGCCGAAATTCCCGGTGATTCCGCCGATCATAAAGCTCGGGTCGCGCTGTGCGTAGGCAGTGATCCACGCCAACATGCTGCTGGTGGTGGTCTTTCCGTGGGTGCCGGTGACGACCAGCGGACGGGTGCCTTGAAGGAAAAAATGCGCCAGCGCCTCGGGTAAGCTCAGGTAGGGCAGCCCGCGCCGGCGCATCTCGACCGCGTCGGCGTAGGAGGCGCGCGACACATTGCCGACCACCACCAGATCCGGGTTCCAGTCCAGGTTCTCGGGCGCGTAGCCGATCATGATATCGATGCCGCGCGCCGCCAGCCAGGTGCTCATCGGCGGGTAGGCCCCCGCGTCGCTGCCGCGCACCTCAAAGCCGCGCTCCACCAGCATGGCCGCCAGGCTTCCCATGGCGGTGCCGCAGATGCCGATAATATGAATGGATTTGATCGTCTCGGGTAAGTCGGGAAAAGGGCGCGGCGCATCTGCAGTCACGGGAAACTCCGTCGATCGCTGGGGGGTGAAGCGGGCCGAAAATCACAAACTCAACCGGCGCAGCTCAGCCCGTCGCCGGTTGGTCGCCGCGCACAAAGGCCTCAAATTGCGCGCGCGTTTCGGCGTCAAATTCCTCGAACGCAAGGCGCATCCCGCGCTCGCGCCGCGGCGCCTCTTTCAGTGCCGTCACGCGCGCCGCAATCTCGAAGGTTTGGGCGCTGCTCGGATGCACCACCGCGCAGGCGACGTCGGCGTCGATCGGGTGCAGATTCGATGTGCGCACAAAGATATTGCCGCTCTTTAAGTCGCGCCCCGCGAAGGTCTGAAGTTGCTCCATCGAGCGCAGGTGTAGGCTCACCCGCGGCAGGTTCTGCGCGCGCGCAAGCGCGCGCGCGCTCGGGTCTTTCTCGTACTCCTCGCTGATGAATTCGCGCCAGCGGGCGCGCGTCTCGCGCCCCACCGAGTACAGCTGAACGCCCATCCCCGCGTCGCGCCCACTCTCGCGCGCCTCGACGAGATTGACCGTATGGGCCACCAGCCCGAGCATCTGCAGCGGGTCTTCGTCGCGGCCTAGTTTTGTCGAAAAACGCACCAGTTTTCGCAGCGGTAGCGGGTCGGAACACGCGATAAAAACCCCCCGATGCGACGCGTTCGCGATCTCATAGGCAAGCTCGCCATCGGGCAATTTCAACGTCACCGGCAGCGAGATATTGATCCGCGGCTCGCGGCGTTGTGTCTTATCACTCATTCGATGTCTCCGCGCTCAGGCGTGTGAAAATTTAGGGGCAGAATCGGATTCTGCAACCAGCATAGAAAACTCCCCGCCCAAGGGGAAGCGCAAATCGAAACCCAGCCTAGATCCGAAAGAAGAATTGCGGGCCGAAGTCAAAATGGAAGAATCGGTCATGCCCCTTATAAGCCGGGCCGAGCATCACGCTAAATGGGCCGCGCTGTTTAAGGGCTTCGGCGAGTTCGTGGAGAAATTGGCGATGCGCCGCGCCCGGACCTTTCTGGGCGTTCCAATGCGTCAGAAGGACGACCTTAAAGGCTTTATCGCCGGGGTGTGGATTCTTTGGGTCAGCGTCGGGATTGGCCCCAAATTCAAAGCCCGAGACATCGATCGCGTGGCCAAACGCGTGCTCACTGAGCTTCTTTCCGCGCCCGCTCACGCTCTTGCAGCTATACCCGCCGGCATGGATGATGCGCGTGGGCGCGCGCCCGTAGACCTGGACCGCGACCTGGGCGACGATTCGCTCGAATCGAACCAGGCGATCTTTAAAATGCGTATTGATTTCAATGGGTTGGTTATACGCAATCACCGAGCCTTCGTAGGTGATAAGCTCGATTTCGGGGCATTTATCGGCGGCAGGTCCTTTGCGGGGTTGCGTATGATAGGGGTAGGTTTGGTCGCCGATTTCGCGCGCGCGTGCGCGCGCTTCGAGCTCGGCCAGCGTGGGTTGTTCGGCGGCGACGGCCTGGCGCGCAAGGCTGCGCGTCTGGGCCGGGGCTTTGGACGTCTGGGGCGCTGGCTTTTCGGGCGTCGCCGCGTGGCCAGGCGCACAGGCCATCAAAACGACCAGACCGATGGCCGCTGCGTGCGCATGGGGAAGCATGCGATATGGGGCGGTCGGCTTTGGTTGTGCGCTGAAGTGCTCCATGATCACCTCCGAGTTGGGGCGTCTCAAAAATATACCCGCCCACCAGAGTCGTGGGTTTGGGGGGAAATGGCAAATTCTTGCCCAAATTTGCGCGCGCTTGCGATAGCGCACCGCCCGCATTAGACTTCCCGGAAGATGGCGTCATTCATCGGCGCCATCATGAATCCGAGCTTATGAATTGAAATGCGCCCCTTGCGCCACCGGAGAGATAGATGAAATCACATTTGAAATTGGCTGTATTTTTATCGGTTGTCTTTGCGATGAGCACCGGCTTTACCTGGTCGGCCATGCCCTCGGTTTCGCTCGATGACAGCGCCACGGTGGCGGCTCCCGGCGCCGACCTGCTTGCCTGCGGCGGCGATGATAAGGGCGGAGACGACGACGATAAGTCGAGCGCCGAGCACGCCTGCGGCGATGATAAGGGCGGAGACGACGACGATAAGTCGAGCGCCGAGCACGCCTGCGGCGATGATAAGGGCGGAGACGACGACGATAAGTCGAACGCCGAGCACGCCTGCGGCGATGATAAGGGCGGAGACGACGACGATAAGTCGAGCGCCGAGCACGCCTGCGGCGATGATAAGGGCGGAGACGACGACGATAAGTCGAACGGCGTCTCGGCCTGAGCGCTCGTACTTGCCGAACTGAAGTAAAAATAATTCGCCCGCGCTATGTGATTATAAATAGCGCGGGCGTTTTTTTTTGGTGACCTGAGCTTCGTGCAATACTTTGATTTCTCGCTGGTCAATCTCGGGCGCGTGCCTAGCATCCACTTCGCCCCGATGAGGGCGTACCAAATGAATGACTCACTCACCTTCTAGTGATTAGAGACGGAGACAACGATGCCGACACGAAGCGCGACAGCAATCTGGAAAGGAACGATCAAAGACGGAAGCGGCAGCCTAAAAACCCAGAGCGGGGCGGTCGACGGGAAATACTCGTTTGCCACACGGTTTGAGAATGCCAGCGGCACCAACCCCGAAGAGCTTATCGGCGCGGCGTCCGCGGGGTGTTTCTCGATGGCCTTGAGCCTGATGCTCACCGAGCTGGGCTATAACCCCACCAGGATCGAGACCCAGGCAAAGGTGACAATCAAGCAGGCAGGCGGCGATATTTCGATTCCGACCATCGCCCTGGATTGCAAGGCGTCGATCCCCGAGATTGAGGACGCCGAGTTCCAGGAAGTCGCCGAGAAGGCGCGCGCAAACTGCCCGGTTTCAAAGGCGCTCAGCGCGGTGAAGATCACGCTCGATGCGGCTCTGGAGAGCTAAGGGTTTTCGGGATCTTTGTCGAATCTTGAAGACGCGCCGCCGCCCCGGGCCGAATTATCTGGCCCGGGGCGGCGTTTTTTTACGCCTTATTATCCCCAATATCCCGAAATTCGAAAATGAGGCGAAAATTCTGCGTATATGCGCATTGAAGCGCATAGTTTTCGCAGATAGATGACTTTTTTGTATGAATTTCGAAGGCGCGCACAATTTTGCGGCCGCCACAGATTCGCCCCGGGCGAAGTCCGCAGGCGCGCGATGCGCCCATTCCTGGCCGTGATCCTGCTGCCCGGCGAAAAACTGGCATATAAACTGCTTAGCATGCGCCCGACGCGCGAAGACGTCCAAACAGCATTTCAGGGATAAGCCCTGTGCGCAAAATATCCATCCATTTATCTGGAGTAAATAATGAGCCGAACCACACCATTTGACCCCCAGCAGACCGTCGCAAGCCTGGTCATCGACTTTTCCGAATGCGGCCCGGTTTTTAAAAAATATCATATCGATTTTTGCTGCAAGGGAAATATCAGCATCATCGATGCGGCGGCCGAGTATCAGATCGACTATGACACGCTGATCTGTGACCTCAGCGACGCGATCGAGAACCGCCAGGGCGGGCGCGAGGGCGACGTGAGCCGGCTGCCGGCGACCGCGCTCATCGCCCATATTATCTCGACGCACCATAACTCGCTGCGCGAGACGCTCCCATTTGTCGGCGAATTATCGGCCAAAGTCGCCCGCGTGCACGGCGAGCATGACCCGCGCCTGCTCAAGATGAATGAGACCTTCGAGAAGTTGTCGGCCGCATTTCTGGAGCATCTCGACGAGGAAGAGCAGGTGCTCTTCCCCGCGCTGATGAGCAAGACGCCCGACCCGGATATCCTGGCGCGCGAATTCAGCAGCATGGAAAAGGACCACCTGGCCGTCGGCGCGATGCTCGAGGATCTGCGCAAGACCAGCTCGAATTACGAACTCCCCGACTGGGCATGCACCAGCTATCGCACGCTTTTTCGGGAACTCGAGGCGCTTGAGGGCGATACCTTTACCCATGTGCACCTGGAAACCCACGCGTTGATGCCGCAATTTGCCGACGCATAAACGCTCGTCAACGGGCTGCATTTGCTCCCACCCGGCGTCTTCTTGAGAAAAGAAGTTGCCGGGTTTTTCTTTATTTACGCCATTGGCCTCAAGCGCATTGCGTTTATATATTGAAATATTGCCTACCGTTTGGTAGACAGGTAGCAACCGTTCGGTAGGTGAGATGAGCGAATCTACGAAAACAAAAGTCGAAACACCCGATATGCGCACCCAGATCCTGGCCGTCGCGACCGAATTATTCGCGGCCGATGGCTTCGACGCCACGCCGCTCCAGGCGATCTCGGACCGGGTGGGGGTCGCCAAGCCGTCGCTGCTGTATCATTTTAGCTCCAAAGACGAGCTGCGCCGCGGGGTGCTTGATCAGGTGATGGCGCACTGGAACGGGGTGCTTCCGCGCTTGATGCAGGCCGCGACGACCGGCGAGCATCGCTTTGATGCGCTGATCAGCGAGTCCATTGCGTTTTTCACCGAAGATCACGATCGCGCGCGGCTCTTGATGCGCGAGTTGCTCGACCGACCCGCCGAGATGCGCGCGTTATTTCGCCAATATGTGGGCCCCTGGCTGACCATCATGGCCGATTATATTCGGCGCGGGCAGCAGGAGGCGATCATCTATGCGGACGTTGATCCCGAGACCTATATCATCGAGGTCATTCAACTGATGGTCACCACCATCGCCCTGGGCGGTGTCTTTGACTCCCTGCTCATCCCCTCATCGGATGGCTCCCCGCGCGCGCGCCAACTCGCCGAAGTCACCCGAATCGCGCGCGGCGCACTTTTTATTGACGCTTAAAACCCTCGTCACCCGATACTCCAAAGATTTTCCCAGACTCCAAAGGACCAGCGATGGCAAATTTCTATCATGATAACGAAGATCTCCGGTTTTATGTCGAGAAATGGATCGACTGGGAACCGCTGGTGCGCATGACCGAGCATGACTTCAGCTACGAAGACGGCTTTGAGAATACCGAGGAGGCGGTCGAATTCTACAAGGAGATCCTGGAGCTGGTGGGCGGCTTTGTGGGCGATGAGATCGACCCGCATGTCGCCCAGATGGAGCGCGAGGGGCCGCGTTTTGAGGACGGAAAGGTGCACTTTCCGGCCAGATTCGACGCGATCTTCAAGCAGCTCGGCGAGCTCGGCCTGCACGGGCTCTGCGTGCCGCGCGAGCTCGGCGGCATGAACGCGCCGCTGTTGGTCTATATGTTCCAGATCGCCATGATGGGGCGCGCGGACGTGTCGATCAGCGCGCATCATAGCTTCCACGGCGGCATCGCGCTGGTCCTTCTGGTGATCTCGATCGCCGAGGGGAGCACCACCTTTGACCCCGAGAGTGGCCATATTACCGGGACGCGTTTTCAGCGCGAGATTGAGTCGATTATCGGCGCTCAGAGTTGGGGGTCGATGGATATCACCGAGGCCGACGCCGGCAGCGATATGGCGGCGTTGCGCGCGCGCGCAGAGCTTGGCGAAGATGGCATCTGGCGGCTGAGCGGCACCAAGATCTTTATCACGTCGGGCCACGGCGACTATCATATCGTCATCGCCAAGACCGAGTTTGATGACCCCCAAAAGAGCGGTCTCAACACCCTGTCGACCTTTTTGGTGCCCGCCTGGGCCGAGGACGCCGATGGAAATCGCGTGCGCGTGGCGAAGGTGGAGCGCATCGAGGAGAAGCTCGGGCACCATCTGTCGGCAACCTGCGCGGTCAACTTCGACAACGCCCCGGCCGAGTTGCTCGGCGCGCGCGGCGACGGGTTCCGCCAGATGTTGCTCCTGATGAATAACGCGCGCATCGGCATCGGCTTTGAGTCGCTCGGGCTGTGCGAGGCGGCTTATCGCATGGCGCGCGACTACGCCGCCGAGCGCGAGAGCATGGGAAAAACCATCGATCGCCACGAGATGATCGCCGACTACCTCGACCAGATGGAGATCGATATCATCGGGATCCGCGCGATGGCCGTCGAGGCGGCCTATCACGAGGAGATCGCCCAAAAATATAAAATCAAGGCCGCCGCACTCGATGATCCCCAGGAGATCAAGCGGGTGAATCGGCGCTATAAGAAACACCAGTGGAAGGCGCGACTCATCACGCCACTGCTCAAATACCAGGCCGCCGAAAAAGCGGTGGAGATGGCCCAGCGCGCGATTCAGATCCTCGGCGGCGTCGGGTATACCAGCGAGTACGGCGCAGAGAAGCTTCTGCGCGACGCCCTGGTGATGCCCATTTACGAGGGCACCAGCCAGATCCAGGCGCTGATGGCGATGAAGGATTCGATGAGCTATATCATGAAGAATCCGCAGGCCTTCGTGAAGCGCATCGCCCAGGCGCGCTGGAAGAGTGTGTCGGAGCGCGACCTGCTCGCCCGGCGGGTGGCCAAGCTCGAGAGCCTTGCGCTGGGCGCCCAGCAACATCTGGTGACCAAGACGGCGGTCGATAAATTCAAGTCGCTGTCGAGTGTGCCGATTATCGACTGGCCCCAGGAGTTGAGCAAAGAATGGGATCCCAAGCATGATTTCGCCCACGCGATGCTGCACGCCGAGCGGCTCACGCAGCTGCTCACAGACTTAAAGATTTGCGAATTGCTCCTGGCGCAGCAGCAGGAGCACCCGGAGCGCCGCGAGCTTCTGGAGCGCTATTTGGAGCGCGCCGAGCCGCGCTGTCGCTTCTTGCACGACGCGATTACTACCACCGGCGAGCGTCTGATTAATCGCTTGCACCCGCAGCGCTCGATGGAAGGCGCTGCGGAGTAGGATCCGCGTTTCCCACGAAAACTTCATAACGGGAAGGCGGCTTGGGCGGGTTATATTGTCCGGCTCAAGCCGCCTTTGGGGTGTTTAAGGCGCGCTAAATCCGAGTAGCCAGGTATAGATATCGTGGCCGGCGCTCAGGTTATAGGTGCGCGTCCAGGAGTCATGGCCGACTCCGGGATAGATGGTTTTTCTGACCTCATTTCGCGGGGGCGAAGGGCAGGATTCAAGCAAGTGATCGATGGGGTTGTTGGTGCCGCTGACGTTAACGGTACCATCGGCGTCGCCGTGAAAGCCCCAGATTGCGACCAGGCCCAGATCGCAGTTCGCCTGGTTCCAGGCCCCGGCACCGTTGCCCGCAATGAGGACCGCTGCGGCGACCAACTCATTGGTAAACCGGCCCAGATATTGCCAGGAGCCGATCGCGCCGCAGCTCAGGCCGGTCAGGTAGACGCGCTGGGTATCGACCGCGTAGTTGGTGAGCGCGTAGGTGAAGAAGTCGCGGATCTCATTGGCGCTCGGGCAGCCACCGCCGCTATGCTGGGGAGAAAGGACGATAAACGGGCGCTCGTCGGGCCACTGGTCGTCGCGGATGAGTCGAGGAGGCCCGCTTCGGGTGACTTTATCCAATTCGTTGTCCCCGTTACCGTTCTCGCCGAGCCCATGCCAGAACACCAGCAAGGGGCGTAATTGGCCGTCGCCATAGCCCGGAGGCAGGTACTCCCAATATCCATTGGGCGGCGCGTCGGCCTGGTCAGCATGGCGACGCCGCGCTGTCTGGCGCTGCGAGGAGGGCCCCTCCGGCAAGCCGGTGGCGGCGTCGGGCGGGGTCTCGGTATCCTGTGAGTCTTCATAAACCTTGCTCGCGTCGTCGGGCGGGATATCTGCCGCGTCGACTCCGCGCGCGTCGACTCCACGGGTGTCTTCATCTGCCGGGGAACGCGTGTCCTCGGAGGGCGCGGTGTCGCGCGGGCTCGTCGTGTCGCGGGGGCTGGACGTGTCGCGGGGGCTGGACGTGTCGCGCGTTGCATCCGCGCTGTCGCCAGCATCCTTGGCAGATTCCTGCGCGCGCTTGCTGGACTCGGTCGAATCCTGGCAGCCCGTGAAAATAATCACACCGGCCATCAGAAGGAGGCGAAGGAGCCTTGCTGAATGATGAGATATTGTTGACGATTTCACGACGGACTCCTTGGGATCGAGGTTGTGAAACGAAAAGGACTTTAATACGAGGATACGAGTATAGCACCGCATGAATCGCTGATGACAAGACACCGGGACTACCTCAGCCCGTTGAGAGCCCAAAAAAAAAGAGTTCACCAGGATGAAAGAGAAACATATCAGAATTCGCATTGAGCAGTGCCTGGTCTTATCGCAGGCCTCCAATTGCCCGCGGCGAAAGTTCGGGGCGCTGCTGCTCGACCCGCAGCGAAACGTCGTGCTCATGGACGGCTATAATGGCGGGCCGCGCGGCGGCGGCGAGCTGTGCGGCGGGGATGTATGCCTGCGCGATGTGCAAGAGGTTGAGTCGGGCACGCGCATGGAGATCGGGTGTCACCACGCCGAGATGAATGTTATCTGTAATTGCGCGGCCTCCGGGGTTCCCACCCGCGGCGCCTGGCTGGTGGTGACCGGTGAGCCGTGTATGATGTGCGCAAAGTTGATCCATCACGCCGGAATCCAGCGGGTTATCGTGGTGGGCGGCGGCTATGCCGGGGCAAACGGGATTCAATACCTGGGCGATCACGGCGTCGAGGTTCATGCCATCGATGGCCCCCAGGACCCGCGTTTGACGACAATCACCTGAGCATTTGGGAAGTCAGACCCATTCGGTCTTTATCAATCACCTAACCGGGAAAAAGCTTATGAATCGCGACGTCGAAAAGATCACCGACCCCACTTATTTTGCCGCCACGCTGCGGCGCGTCGCCGACGCGGTCGAGCGCGGCGAGTCCTTCCGAATTCAGGTCGCCGGCCATCGGCTGACGGTTCCGGCCGACGCCGTGACGTCGATTGAGCATGAGGCCGAAGACGGCCAGGTCGAGCTTGAGCTGCAATTTCGCTGGGAAGAATAAAAGTCCCAAGCATAATTCATCCGTGACGTATCGACTTCGTCCGGGTTTTAAAAGGTGCGCCGCAGGTTGGCGCACCTTTTTTGGATCTTTCCCCTTTTAAGTTTTTGGGATGTGCGCACGATTCAAAGTGCGGCACGGGCGCGCGGTCATTTTTGAAGATGAGATCGACACCGCGCGCGTCCACCGTTTTGTAGCACCCACTCAATCCACCAGGCAGGGGGACTTGCCCGAAATCGGCGCCGCGTTGTGCGGTCGGTGCCGCCAGATGCGTCCGCGACCCTGGGGGGCGTCGGGGCGTTTGCGTTGCTGAGAGAGATGTTGAAGTGGCTGTTTTATTGGATGAAGTTTCGAGCTTTATGGGGCGCCGTCGGGGGGCGCGTACGCAATCCGACGGTGCATGTTGAAAGGAGATGCACGTGAATTGCAAACAATTATTTTCTGCTTGTCTGTCGATTGGAATGGCGCTGAGTATGAGCGCCTGCGGAGATACCGGAGACGGCGACGCGCCCGATCCGGGAGCGCTGGGGACCGCCGGGATGGCGCTCAACGTCGATATCCTGGGCGGCTCGGATGTCGCGGGATTTCGCTTTGTGGCGACCCCGGTGGATTGCACGACGGGTCTGCCGACCGGCGATCCCGCGATCAGCGCCGATGAAAGCCTGCAGAATGTGAACCTGCCCGGCGGCAATGATACCTTTGAGTATCGCAACTATGACCCGGATTCTTCCCATCACTTCGCCGACCATTATTTTAACGTGGCGCCGGGGTGCTACGATATCGCGGCCACGCCCATTGACGCCGAGGGCTTCGTCTCGGAAGACTGCGCGACCGCCACGCTCTTTAATGAAGAGGTCTACGATAACGCGTTCAATGAGTTCCACCTGATCAGCCAGTGCCGCGGAATTGCCCGCACCGCGCTCGACGTGATGGGCTCGCTGAATCACCCGCCCGAAATCACCCTGGAGGTCGACAAATTTATGTGCGCCGGCGCGGGCGTGGTGGCGTGCGCGACCGCCTTTGACCCCGACGGCGACCCGGTCGAATTTGAGTGGGAAGGGCTTGACGATGCCTGCTACAGCCCTCGGATCATCTCGCGGGACTACGCAGAGAACGGCGAATTCACCGAATGCGTCGTGATCCCCGGCCGCTACGCCGAAAGCCTGAGCTATAAAGTCACCGTGCGCGACCTCGCCTGGGAAGACTGGTGCATGGTGCCGATTGAGGACATCCTGCCCGACCAGAGCGGCGTGGATTTTGACGCGCAATACTCCCAGGCCTCGCTGTATTTTGACACCCATGCGCTCGATGACTGTACTCCGGGCGGCATGGCGTTTATTGGCGTGACGCTGGGCGCGCAGCTCTGCGAGATTGGGGGCGTGCTGGTCAGCGATCCGAGCATGGGCATGAGCCAGGCGCAGGCGACCCAGCTTGCCGCCAACGCGGTCGCCTATGTCAACCCGAACCTTGTGGGGGACCCGGACCCGCGCATTCTGATCGTGCGCGATACCGCCAATATCGAAGACGACCTTGAGGATGAATATATCCAGGAGCGCCTGCAAGCTGCTGGCTTCACCCAGGTGGACCGCATCGACGAGCCGGCCGCAGGCCTGAGCCTCTTCGATGTCATCAGCTATTCGGTCGTCTGGTTCGTCAACCCCGGGTATCCCAGCGATCAGGACGCCTCCTACCTCACGCTGAAGACGTTTCGCGAGCAGGGGGGTGGGTTGATAATTTCGGGGGATGACGCCAACCAGGATGTCGGCCTGACCCCGCCCAATACCATGAAGATCTTCAGCTTCATGCAATTTGATACCAGCGCGACCAATGATAATCCCAACGGAACCTCAACCTGCGGGGTGCTGACCGATAATAATGACGGCACCACCTATATCGTTCAATTCGACCCGGCCTCGCCGCTGAGTGCGGGGATGATGGATCTCGACTTTCTGTACGGCAACGATATCGACCGCAATATCGCCCTGGGCCTTGGCGAGACGGTCGGCGCGACAACCGTGGGGATCACGCCCAATCCCGCATGCCTGATCACGCCGGTTCCCGTGATGACCACGGTCCCGGCCGGAACGACGCTTCCGTAACGGCTGACGCGTCTTAAGAAAAACGCCCCGCGAGATTTGAGTATCTTGCGGGGCGTTTTCGCGCCAAGATTAGCGCGAAAAATCTATGCGTCGGTCTCGGTGGGATCAACGTTCGGGGCGTCGGTATCCTGCGCGATCCTCGCCATGATTTCGCGGTGCTCGGCGCAGCCCAGCAACTCCTGCCAGCCGGGGTAGGGTGTCCAGGGGCGGCGCAGATTCCCCAGAAGGCTATATTTCAGGGCAAGGACCCGCTCGGCGGCGCGTTGAACGCGGATGAGATCGTCGAAGTTCTTGCGCGCAAGCTCAAAGAGATGCGCGTGCGCGCGCTGCCAGAGTGCCTCGGTGCGACAGATAAGAAAAATATCAATCCCCGCGCGCAGTCCCAGCTCGACCATCTCCTCGATCTCATAGTGCGCCGCCACCGCCGCCATCTCGAGGTCGTCGGTGATGACCACGCCCTGATAGCCGAGCTCCTCGCGCAGAAGCCCGCGAATCGTCGCGCGGCTCAGCGTCGACGGGTGCTCGGGGTCAAGGATCGGGACCATCATATGCGCGGTCATGAGCATCGGGATCTCGGCGGCGATCATCCGGCGAAACGGTTGAAACTCTAGCGCGTCCAGCCGCGCCCGCTCGTGCTCCAAAACCGGCAGCGCCTTATGGCTATCGAGCAGCGTGTCGCCGTGCCCCGGGAAGTGCTTGCCGCAGGGGATCACATTCGCGATATGATGGCCGAGCAAGAACGCCCCGGCGGTGCGCGCGACCGCAGCCGGATCGTCTGAGAACGCGCGGTCGCCGATAATCGGGTTCTTGGGGTTGGTATCCACGTCGAGGACCGGCGCGAAGTTCAGGTTAAACCCGAGCGCCGCGACCTCGGTGGCGATGACCTCGGAGACGTCGGCCGTCAGGCGCATATCCCCCATATCGCCGAGCTTGCGCATCGGCGGAATGGGCGTGAGCGGATCTTTTAAGCGCACCACGCGCCCGCCCTCCTGGTCAACCGCCACAAACGGGGCAGCCAGCGCATTCTCGGCCAGCTGGTGGATGCGCGTATTCAGCGCAGATACCTGCTCGACCGAGCTGATATTTCGCCGAAATAAGATGGTCCCGCCGATATGCCCGCCGGCGAGCGCCTCGGCGATGGCCGGCGGCGGTTCGACGTTTGCGCCCTCAAATCCGACCAGCAATAGTTGGCCGATGAGTTGGTGAAGTTCGTCGTCGGTGAGGTCGTCTTTTGCGAAAACTTTGGAATCTTGCACGGTCTCAATATCCTCAAGGGGAAATGCGTCAGGGGCCGGTGGCTATCATCGCGATAGTTGGGTAAAGTGCAAGTTTCGATGCCTTGAATGCTGGAAGACTCCGGGGACTTATTGCTTGATGACAACTTTCGGTTGTAGATCGACCGCGACCGCGACTAAGCTCGGTTTTTTTCTGAATTTGTCTCTAAAGTGAATGGATAGCCAATGGCGCGAGCAATATGTGTGACGTGCGGGAAAAGCCCGTTTTTTCCGAATAATTCCGAGGGGATGACCTTCTGTAATGAGGCCTGTGAGAAACAGTATTTTGTCAATAAATCCTATCAAATGGACGACCTGGCGCGGAGTGAAATCAGGGAGGTTCATCAGGGAAAATGCCCGCAATGTGGCGGTGATGGGCCGGTCGACCTGCACCCCTATTTTCTGATTTGGTCGGCCCTGGTGATGTCTTCGATGTCGACGAAGTCTGTGTTGGCGTGCCGAAAATGTGCGACAAAATATCAGCTTAAATATGCGGCGATTTGCGCGGCCGTCGGGTGGTGGGGGCTGCCGTGGGGAATCCTGATGACGCCGGTCTATATCGTCAGAAATATCTGGAAACTCGCCCGTCCCGTGGACCCGAGCGTGCCGTCGGCCGACCTGGAGTTCATGCTCCGGTGTGATCTCGGGAGCCGGATGATTGAGACCGAACACACGCCAGAAGAAGTGGTGGAAGACGGTGCGTGGTAGGGCGAGTTTAACGCGTGGCGCGCCAGCGGTGGTGCGCGTATAGGCCGATGGCGGCCAGAAATAATATCCCTTGAAATGGCGTGGGTTGCGCAGGCGTATTGCAACCGCAGCCCTCGCTGCTTGGCTTCTCGCCGGGCGTTTGCGTGTGGCCATCGGCGGCGTTTTGCACGTCCGATGGGCTTGCGTCGGGCATAGCGTCCGGTGTTGAGGCGGTGTCATCCGAGCGCGTGTCTGCCAAGCCCACGTCGGTTGCGCCGGCGTCCGAATCGTCGGGAATTTCGGGCTCCGCGGCGGGTGTGTCCTTGAATTCCGGGGCGATCGTCCAGCCGGGATTCCCCGCCGCGTCGAAGCGGTACGCGCCAATATCCGCGACGCCCTGGCGCGGTGTGCCGTTAAAATCGAAGTCGAGCACATGCGCCGTGTCGCCCGCCGCGATCAGCGCGCCGCCGGCAGCCGGGAAGACGTTCATCACGCCGGCGCCGGCATGCGCATCGACAAAATCTGCGTCGGTATCACCGGCGCTGAGTCCGCCGTCGGGACCGTTGATTGCGCCGACACCGACATTTGCGCGGACCACCACCGCCGAAAGATCGCCCTTGAGCAGCAGCGCCGACGCGCCGCCTGAATAGGCGGCGTTATTGGCGATAAGCACGTCGCCCGCCGCCCCGCGCAGCGCGATCGCGTCGCTGCTGCTGAAGACGGTATTGTGGGCGATGACCAGGTTGGTGGGCGCGCCCGCCTGATGCGGCTGCAGCGCGATGCCGCTATTGGCGGCGCTCAGGATGATATTATTGGTGATGCTGGCGTCTTGTGAGGTCTGAATGCCGTGGTCCCCGCAGGCCCACATCGCGTTGCGGTCGATGATATTTGCGGGACCGTTGCCGGCGGTCGAATACGTCAGGATGCACGGATAGGCGGTGTCGTGGATGACGTTATCGCGAATCGTATTGCCCCAACTTCCCTCTTTGATCTCAATGCCGTCGCCCTGGCTGACGCCGGGTCCGTTGGTATGGTGGATATAGTTGCGCGCGATCAGGGTCTCGGAGAGCTGACACCCGTTTTGATTGCACCCCAGATACATCCCCTCGCCGGTGCCCGAGGTGTGGTGGATATGATTGTCGATGATCGTGTTCTGCGCGTAGTTCTGCGAGGTGTCATTCATGCGCAGCGCCACATCGGCCGTATCGAAGATCTCACAGGCTTCCAGGGTGACGTGCTGGGCGTGCAGAAAGCGCAGGCCCGC
>Ga0209075_1002029_pt1 | contig 18416 bp, 7 predicted proteins | sample Stecom2011_FD_187523 | JGI IMG/M metagenome (GOLD analysis project Ga0209075, IMG submission 187523) | Agricultural soil microbial communities from Utah to study Nitrogen management - Steer compost 2011 (SPAdes) (version 2) | ecosystem: Environmental > Terrestrial > Soil > Agricultural land...
CACGCTCTTCGCGCCATCGCTGCTCCTCACTATCACCGGCCCCGAGGTGCGGCATCCACTGCAGACGCCCGTTGGCATCCCGATATACCGGCAGGGGCAGCGCCCGAAGCGGCTCCGAATAGAATTCAAGTTGCGTACCCTTCGCCTTGCCAAAATTTTGCAGATAACGGGCGCAATAGTCGCTATTTAGCAGCACCATTAATTGAATCAGATCTTTTAATGTATCGCCCGGGCGGGCGAGCAGATAGGTGCAATCGCTGGAGACCATTTGCCCGGCGAGGTCGAGGGCAAAGCAGGGTTTGGGGGCGCGGCGCGGGACGACGAGTTTGGGGCCGACCTGCTCGGCGCGGGCGCGCGGCCAGTGCAGCCGGTACCAGGGCATGATGCCCGATTGCACCTCGCGCCGGCGCTCCAGGACGGGACGAAAAGGTTGCAAATGCTCGGCTAGAATCGCCTCGTTTTTGGCACTGAGCGGCGCGTCGATATAAAGGGCGAGTTCCTCAGACGGTGGGGTAAAATAGATGGCGTTGGGGGTGAGATGACGCGCGCGAAGAACGGGACGAAGTAGCGTTGCGTGTGATTTCGCAAGCGTCGCAAGGCTCGGCGGAACCTGCTCGGGCGCCTCGAAGATGAAGATCGGCGCGCCCTTTTCGGGAACTTCCCCTTCGTCCGAATAAAATTTTCGATGATGCGCCGTGAAGCGATCCGCGCCGCTCACAAACCCCTGGCGGTCGCTTAAAAAATCGCGCAGCGGCGGGAGTGTATCTTTGAGATATTGACCCCAGCGCATCGTGGCCGCGTCGGCAAAGACAGACCAACTATCGGCGCTCAGGTGGTCTGCGTCGTGCTCAAAAATACACGCGCGTGCATCGTCGATCTTCTCAGATTGCGCAGCGGTGAGGAGCGCGTCCCAGTCGTCGGGGGCATGTGCCAATGAGATCGCACGCAACGTGCCGGGTGATAGTGCGTCTGCGCCGCGCCGAAAGATACTGAGCAACGTGTGTTGGCCGGGCGCGTCTGCAAAAATGCCGCCGGTTTCGACGCGTATCAGGACTTCGGCCGCAAGCCTTCGGCTCAAATCCTCGCGCAGCGTGCGCGCGTGCGTCGCGCTCAGCCAGTACGCGGAGGTGACGAAGATCAGCCGCCCGCCCGCGCGCAAAAAAGACGCGGATCGATGGAAGAAAAGATATTGAAGATCCATGCGCGCGCAAAAATAGGGATGAAGATGCGCGTGACGCGCCTTGAGATCCGCAAAGAACGCGCGCTGCCCTTTTTCGCGAAGATAGGGCGGATTGCCGAGCACGGCGGCCGCCCTGCCCTCCCACTCACACCAGGGCGCGTCCGCGCTGAGGCCGTCGCCGATATAAATGCGGTCGCCGAAGTCTTTGGCCAGCGCCCCGCAAACCTCACGGCGCGTCGCCAACAGGTTGATCGCCGCGGCCAGCGCCATCGTCGGATTGAGCTCCACCCCGACCGCCCGCAGCCCCGGCGCGCGCCGAATCGCGCTCGCCAGCAATGTCCCCGCGCCCGCCGAAAGATCGATCACCCCCTCGCCGAGCTCCCCGCGAATCTGGCTGGCCATCGCGTCGGCGAGCGCGCGCGGCGTGGGGTAGATGCCACCGGCGCGGCGAGTCGGGCTATCGAGATGCCCGACGATCGCCTCTGGCTCGGCCATCGCGTCCGAAAAATCGACGCGCGATGCATCTTTCCCAAGCATATTTAGCCAGTATTCAAGCGCGTCGGGCACACCTGGGCGAAGATCGACCACGATCGGGCGCATCAAGGCCCGTATTCGATTCGGACAAAAGGGTGTATCCTTCTCAAAGAGGCGCTTAAACGCCATTTTCGCAAGATATTGAGCTGCCTGATGATTCATTTAATCCTTAATACGGATATTAGATTTGTCAGAAACCCAAATTTGGGTACTATTGATCATCTTCGGTGGAAAATACCGTTGTCATCGGAATTCCACCCTTCTCTCTACGCGCGTCCCTGACTTCTCATGAGCGCTTCCGAAATAAAATTCCAGCCGGGAATGGTGCTCGCGGAGCGCTACCAGCTTAGCGAAGAGATCGGTCGAGGCGGCTTCGGCATGGTCTATCGCGCGCGCCAACTCAATATGGATCGGGACGTTGCGCTCAAAATCTTGCCGCCCAAATTTATGGCGGTCTCCGACGTCGTGGAGCGCTTCCGGCGCGAGGCGCGCCTGGCCAGCCGGCTTCGCCACCCCAATACCATCACCGTGCACGATTATGGCAGCCATGAGAACCTGCTCTTTATCGTCATGGAATTACTCGAGGGCGAAGACCTCGCCGATGTGCTGGCCAGGCAGCGCACCCTTCGGATGGAGCGCATCCTGCATATCGGGCGCCAGGCGCTCAAGAGCCTGCACGAAGCGCATAGCCAGAATATCGTGCATCGGGATCTCAAACCGGAGAATATTTTTCTGGCCCGTGTGGGCGAAGAGCGTGATTTCGTCAAAATCCTGGACTTCGGCATCGCAAAACTCGCGATGCCCGAGTCACCCGAGATCACTCCGGGACGAAAGCTCACCATGAGCGGGAGCACCGTCGGCACGCCCACCTATATGTCGCCGGAGCAGGCCGCCGGCGACGAGGTCGACCCGCTCAGCGACCTCTACGCGCTGGCGGTTATTTTATACGAAACCGCCTGCGGAAAGCCGCCGTTTCACGACGAGAGCGCGGCGCGCGTGATGCGCGCGCATCTATTTTCGGCGGTGCCTAAGTTCGCGCAGCCACCGCTGCGCGATTCACGTTTTGAAGCGGTCTTATTAAAGGCGTTATCCAAGGAAAAACTGGATCGCTACCCGTCGGCTCAGGCGTTTTTGGAGGCATTAAGCCCGAGCGCCGCCGAGATGTTAAGGCCGGCGCATGAGGAAGAAGATCCGCCGACCACCGAGTTTTTTGGGCTCGACGCGCATAGCGATGCCATGGATTCGGCGACGGGTCGCCAGGGTGTTTCGAGTTCGCCCGATTTCCGCGCGCTGGCCACGCATAATGAGGCGATTCGCCAAAAACGCACCACCGAGAGCATGCTTCGCGCGTTGGAAATAAGTCTGGATGCCGACGATGGCACCGCGATTCCCTTCGATTCGATGCCCGAGCAGCCTGCGCGCGCGCGGGTTCAGGCCGATGCCCAGGAAGGAGCGAGCGGGTCGGGCTCGAACCGAATTTCGCAGTTGAATGAGGCCGGTTTTGTGGAGTTCCCCCCGCCGGGATTGACGTCCACACCGACCTCTTCGTCGATTATTACCGTCCTTGAGCCCGACGCCGAAGAGGTCATTTTACTGACCCAGAAAAAGGTGGAGACACCGACGGCGTCTGCGATTCCAGCCGAGGTATTTCAACCCGAGCCGCGACCGCCTGCGCCGGCGCAACCCGAGGCGTTCCAACCGGAGCCGCGCGCGCCTGCCCGCGCGCCGATCGAATCGCCCGCCGCCCCGGGCGCGCCAACTTCCAAACGCCCGGTGCGCCAAACTTTTTCGGGCGAATTAAACGGGCCCGATCCCGATTCATCGGACGCAGAAGATTCCAATTGGGCCTGGCAAGCCGATCAGCCGGGCGTCCCCCCGCCCGAAGTCCTGGCCAGGCTGGAGGCGAGCCGCGCGCGAAAATTCCTATCCGGCGGGGTGCTGCTCATTCTGGTCACCTTGCTTCTTGCGGGCCTTCAAGCAGCTGGAATCATTCACCTTTTCTAAATATGATCGCCGCGTTGCCCGTCGCGCGACGCGCGATTTCGGGGAACCAGCCGCTGCCGGCGACGCGCAAGTATATCCCGAGCTTTTGGAGAATTTATGGGCATAAATGGACCCGAAGTAGATGCGCAACCTGAAGAGCGCATCCTTGTCATCGGTGCCACGGGCTATACCGGTCGGGCGCTCGTGGCGCAGTTATCCTCGCGCGCGTCCGCCCGGGTCTGGGCCCACGTTCGCCCGGATTCCTCGCAGCTTTCGCAGTGGAAAGCGCGGGTGGAGCCCTGGGAAAACGTCGAATTATCGACCGCCGCCTGGAGCGATGAGGCGATGCGCGCAGAGCTTGAGCGCATCGCGGCCACCCATATTTTTCTGCTGCTGGGGACCACCAAAGCGCGCGGGCGCAGCGCGCAGAACTCGGCGATCGCAGACACCTATGAGGCCGTGGATTACGGGCTGACGCATCTGGTGCTGCAGGCCAATAAAGGTGCGCCAAATCCCGCGCGGATCATCTATCTTTCGTCACTCGGGGTCTCGCCGAAGACAACGAATCCGTATCTGAAAGTGCGCGCGCGCATTGAGGCGCAGCTTCAGGCGGCGCCGGCGTCCTGGGTTTCGGTGCGGGCGTCGTTTATCTCGGGGCCGGACCGCCAGGAATCGCGCCCGCTGGAGCGCATTACAGCGGTGGCCTCGAAACCTCTGCTGAGGCTGGCAGGCGCGCTTGGGGCCCGACAATCTTATGAGCGCTACCGGCCGCGCACCGGCGATGAGCTGGCGGCGCTGCTCATCGCCTGCGCCTTTGATCCCACGGCACACGGCATCGTTCACCTTGACGATATTGCATGCGGGTAGCTCGCCAGGATTTATATACCACGCGCTGCAAGTTGGTGGCGATAAATGCTACGATATCTCGGAGTCTCTACGCGCAGGCTTGGATATTGGAGCGCAATCAATGCTATAAGCCGGTTCGACGCCCGCGCATTCGTTCACTATTTTTGTTGCCGCCACCGACCCTGGGTTATGACGATGAGTACGATGCTACGCAGACGCCTTTTCGCCTTGCTGGTATTGATGTGTTTTTCCGTTGCGGCATGCGGGGAAGACTCCTCAGCGCAAAATAATAACGCAAATAATACGCATCCCGACGCCGGCCTGGACGCCGACTCGCACGGCGCCGATGGGGAGACGCTCCCGGACGCAGACGCCCCCGACGCGGAATCGCCCGACGTACTTGGCCCGGACGCCGGCGGCCCGGATGTGATCGAGCCGACATTTGAGAATCTGGTCACCTGTGACAATCCGGTCAGCACGGCGCCCCAAGGGCGTGCGTGCCGGGCAACCCAGGGTACCTCCCAGTTCGTGCTGATGCAGGGCAATATCCTGAGCGGCGACACGATCTACGAGAACGGCCAGATTCTCATCGACCGCACCAACCTCAATGCGACGCTCGCATGCGTCGGCTGTGATTGCGGCGACGAGCCCGACGCGGCCGATGCAACGCTGATTGAGTGTCCGCAGGCGGTGATCAGCCCGGGGCTGGTCAACGCGCATGAGCATCTTGGCTGGGGGGCGCGCGCGCCGATTCCCCACGGCGAGGAGCGCTATGACCATCGCCACGACTGGCGCGTGGGTAAACCGGGGCATTCCAAAATCACCAGCGGGGCGAGCAATAATAGCAAGGGTGCGGTGCTTTACGGGGAGCTTCGCCATCTTCTCAGCGGTGTGACGAGCATGGCGGGCTCGGGCGGGGCGGCCGGGCTGGTGCGAAACCTCGACCAGTCCTCCTATACCGAAGGCCTGAGCGTGACCGTGAAATATGAGACCTTTCCGCTGGGCGACTCCGACGGGAATTATCGCACCGAGGGCTGTGCGTATAGCGGGGGCATCGCCAGCGCGTCGGTGCTCAATAACTCGATTTTTCTGCCGCATGTCTCCGAAGGAATCAACCTGGAGGCGCGCAACGAATTCGGGTGTCTATCCTCCGACGATAACGGCGGGCGCGACCTGATTGAGGCCAATACCTCGATGATTCACGGCGTGGGTCTCAATGCTGCGGATATCGCCGCGGTTGCTGCGGGTCAAACCAAATTGGTCTGGTCGCCGCGCACTAATATCGACCTCTACGGCATGACCGCCGATATCACCACCTATGACCGTCTCGGGGTGAATATCGCGCTGGGAAGCGACTGGGTTTTGAGCGGCTCGATGAATATGCTGCGCGAGCTGCAATGCGTCGATTACCTCAATCAGAATCACTATGATCACTATTTTAGCGACTATCAGATCTGGAAGATGGCGACCGAAAACGGGGCCATCGCCCTGGGTGTGGGCGACCAACTCGGGCTGCTTGCCCCGGGATATATCGCCGATATTGCGATTTATGACGCCCGCGAAACCAACTATTATCGCGCCGTGATCAGCGCGGGGGTCGACGATGTGCTGCTGGTGATGCGCGGGGGCAAGGCGTTGATTGGCGAGCCCAATATCATGCAGGCGCTGGTGCCGGCCGAAGAGGTTGATGAGTGCAGCGGGATCAGCATGTGCGGCGGCACGCGTCTGGCCTGTTTTGTGTCCGATACCTTATATAATGAGCGCACCTATAGCTGGACCGATATCATCAATAACGGGACTTATGGGCCGTTTTTCTGCGGCGCGCCCGAGAACGAACCCAGCTGCGTGCCCGCACGCCCCGGCGAGTTTAGCGGGATGAGCACCGACCTGGATTCCGACGGTGATGGCATTCCCGACGCCGAGGATAATTGCCCGCGGGTCTTCAACCCGGCGCGCCCACTCGATGGCGTCGGCCAGGGTGACTATGACGGCGACGGCATCGGCGATGCCTGCGATGAGTGCCCGCTTAATGTAGGCGATGAGTGTGAGTCCTTTGACCCCGACGACCGCGACGGCGACGGGATTCCCAACGATGAAGACAACTGCCCGAGCGTGGCGAACCCCGATCAGCTCGACTTCGACGAAGATGGCATCGGCGACGCCTGCGACCCCTGCCCCGAGTTTGCCAACCCCGGCTATAGCGCGTGCCTGTCGAGCACCTATGAGATCTGGGATGGCACCCAGCCGCTGGGGGCGCGCGTGCTGCTGGAAGATATGATTGTCACCGCCAGCGACGGCGCCCAGGCGATGATGCTTCAGCACACCTCGGGCGATGCCTTCGACGAAAATGGTGTGCCCCAGAGCGGCATCTATGTCTATATGCCCGGCGCCGGGGTCAGTATCGCCGCGCGCGGCGATCTTATCGATATTGAGGCGAGCGTCGGAAGCTTCGGCGGCTCCCTTCAACTTGTCGAGCCGACGGTGATTCGCGTGATTTCCAGCGGCAATACCTTGCCGGGCGCGGTCGAGGTCGAGCCGGCGGATATCGCCTTTGGCGGGGCCGATTCCGAGACCTATCTGGGCGTCCTGGTGCAGGTCAATAACGTCACGGTGACCGAAGGTTTTGACAGCTATTTTGAGTTCGAGCTCACCGGTGGGCTGCGCGTCGACGATATCTTCTACCGCGCCGAACCCGAGCCGCTGGTCGGCGAGGCCTATACCGCGGTGGTCGGGCCGCTGCAGCACTCCCACGGAAGCAATAAGATCCTGATTCGCGACGCCAACGACCTGGTCCAGGGGCCGCCGGCGCTGCTTGGCATAAGCCCCAGCGCAACTTATGTCAGCGCCACGGGCAGCACGATTTTGACGGTGAATTTGACCCACGCCGGGGCCAGCCCCACGAGTGTGTCGCTGAGCTATTCCAACGGCAATATTACGGGGCCGGGAAGCGTCGTCATCCCCTCCGGCGTGACCAGCGCGCCGATTACGGTGTCTGGCGCGGGAAGCGCGGGCGATTCCACCCAGGTTACGGCGAGCTATGACGGCGACTCATTCAGCTCGACCGTGACGCTTTATGACGATGCCACGCCGCGGGTTGTCGACTCCTTGACGCCCGCCACCCTGAGCATGGGCACCGGGCAAAGCGCAACCCTGAGCGTGCGGCTGAATCTGCCGGCCGCAAGCGGCGGGCAGCTCGTGGATATTGCCACCAGCGGCGATATCGCCGCACCCGCGAGCGTCACGGTGCCTGCCGGCGCGATCAGCGCCGAGGTGCAGGTCGTCGCGGGTACAAGCGTCGGTGCGGCGAGCATCAGCGCGTCGGTGGGCTCGGGCAGCGGGGCCAGCGCAGCGATTAGCATCAGCGCGCCCCCCGCCACTCCGTGTCTGATCATCGGCGAGTATATCGAGGGGAGCAGCTTTAATAAGGGCATCGAGCTCTTCAATTGCGGCAGCACCCCGCTTGAACTCGCCGAGTTCGGCGTCTGCCATATCAATAACGCCGAGAGCGATTGCACCGGAAGCGCGACGATTCTTCCGAACCACACGCTCGGGGCCGGCGAGGTCTTCACTATCTGCAATACGCGGGCGACGCTGCCAATGGCCTGCGATCTGCTCGAAGGCAGTCTCACCAAGCATAATGGCGACGACCGCTTCATCATCTTCCAGGATGATAATACGTCGGGCAATTTTGAGCGCAGCGAGGATACGATCACCGACGCCTTTGGCGAGAGCGCGGTGCGCCCCAGCGGGCTTCCCTGGGCGGACAAGACGTATCGTCGCTGCAATTTCACGCCCTATTATGGCGACACGCCCTTTGAGCTTGGGCTCCTTTATAGCGCCCATCCGATCGATACGATCGATAATTTCGGCATCGCACCAGTCGAGGGCTGCTAAACCCAACCCGGCCGGGCACAAGGGCTCGTCGGGCATGTTCTCAGGATACGACAAGAACGTGCCCGACGGGATTTCTCCAGCGAAATTGGCGAGTTGCGGCCCCCTGCTTTGTATTGTAAACCCCTCGCTAAGTGGTTCGGCTCGGCAAGCAGGACCCGCAAGAAAAGCTCGCTTCGTCATATTTCAATCATTTTTAATAATTAGAAATCTGCGGAGGGTATTCGACACCTAAATCACTGAGATGAAATCACTTTCGAATTCAGGTAAGTTGTCCTGAATAAAGTCTGATTCCTTAAAACTCGTTGAGTATTTTGTTGCCGTTACCGGTTAGAAGTCATTTTTGACCGATCTATTAATCGCATAAGCCACGGACTGACGATGAATACGATATTTCGCAGACGCCTCTTTGCTATGCTCATCTTGCTGCTTTTTTCAGCGGCAGCATGTGGCGATGATTCCGAGACCAAGCCCGACGATAGCCAGGATGCCGGCTTTGACAGCGGCGGCGATGATACCGTCGATCCGCCGGACACCGACGATCCGGACGCCGACGCTCCCGACGCCGATGACCCCGACAGCGGCGACCCGGATGTCACCGACCCCGACACGGTAGACCCGGTCGAAGATATTATTAGCTGCGCGAATACGACCACTGCGCCCCCCGAGGGCCGCTCGTGTCGCGCGACCAGCGGCACCTCGAATTTCGTGCTGATGCAGGGCAATATTCTGGCCGGCAACAAGATCTACGAGAACGGCCAGATTCTCATCGACCGCAGCGGCGACAACGCGACGCTCTCCTGCGTGGGGTGTGATTGCGGCGACGAAGCCGACGCGGCCGCGGCGACCATCATCGAGTGCGCCGACGCGGTGATCAGCCCGGGACTCATCAACGCGCATGAGCATCTTGGCTGGGGCGCGGACACGCCGCGCTCCCACGGCGACGAGCGCTATGACCATCGCCATGACTGGCGCAAGGGAAAGCGCGGGCACTCCAGCATTCCGCAGGGCTCGGGCAATTATAACGACGCCGCGGTGCTCTACGGCGAGCTTCGCCACCTGCTCAGCGGTGTGACGAGCATTGCGGGCTCGGGTGGTGCGGTCGGTCTGGTGCGAAACCTCGACGATAGCAGCAAGACCGAGGGCATCAATGTCCGGGTGAAATACGATACCTTCCCGCTGGGTGACTCAAGCGGCACGATGCGCGCCGATGGCTGCGCCTATGATTTCGCCCCCACCTCGGTACTCAATAACGATATCTATCTGCCGCATATCTCCGAGGGTATCGACGCCGAGGCGCGCAACGAATTCGGCTGCCTGTCCTCCAACGAAAACGGCGGGCGCGACCTGGTTGAGGGCAATACCTCGATGATTCACGGCATCGGTTTGACCGCCGCGGATATCGCTGCGGTCGCCATGGGTGACACCAAATTGGTCTGGTCGCCGCGCACCAATATCGACCTATACGGCCATACCGCTGACGTGATGACCTATGACCGTCTCGGGGTGAATATCGCGCTGGGAACCGACTGGATTTTGAGCGGTTCGGCGAATATGTCGCGTGAGCTTCAGTGCGTCGACTACCTCAACCAGAATCACTATGACCACTACTTCAGCGACTATCAGATCTGGAAGATGGCGACCGAAAACGGCGCGATTGCGCTGGGTGTGGGCGACAAACTCGGCGTGCTTGCCGAGGGATATATCGCCGATATCGCGATCTATAATGCCAGCGATTCCGATAATTATCGCGCGGTCATCAACGCCGGCGCCAGCGACGTCTTGCTGGTGATGCGTGGGGGCAGCGCGTTGATTGGCGAGCCCAATATCATGCAGGCGCTGGTTTCGAGCGTTGAGCTTGACGAGTGCAGCAGCGTCACCATGTGCGACGGCGCGCGGCTGGCCTGCTTCAAATCCGATACCACCAGCGGCAGCAAGAGCTATAGCTGGGCCGATATCACCAACTCCTCGAGCTACGGGCCGTTCTACTGTGACACGCCCGCCAACGAGCCGAGCTGTGTGCCGGCGCGCCCGGGTGAGTATACCGGGATGAGCACCGAGCTGGACAGCGACGGCGACGGCATTGCGGATAGCGAAGATAATTGCCCCACCGTCTTTAACCCAATCCGCCCGCTTGAGGGCAATGCCCAGGCCGACTTCGACGGCGATGGCATCGGCGATGCGTGCGATAGCTGCCCGCTCAATGCGGGCGACGAGTGCGTGGCCTTTGACCCCACCGACCGCGACGGCGACGGCGTGCCCAATGACGAGGACAACTGCCCGGCGGTGGCCAACCCGGGCCAGGAAGACGCCGACCAAGACGGCATCGGCGACGCGTGCGACCCGTGCCCCGATTATGCCAACCCGGGCTTTAGTGCCTGCCTGTCGAGCACCTACGATATCTGGGACGGTACCCAGCCGGAGGGCTCCGAGGTGATCCTCAACGATATGATCGTCACCGCCAGCGATGGCAGTGGAGCGATGATGATCCAGCACGTCTCGGGCGCTGCCTTTGACGAAAATGGGGTGCCTCAAAGCGGCATCTACGTCTATATGCCCGGCTCAAGCGTGACCGTCGCCTCGCGCGGTGACCTCATCGATATCGTGGCCACCGTCGGAAGCTTCGGCGGCTCCCTGCAGCTTATCAACCCGAGCAGCATCACGGTCCACTCAAGCGGCAATACGCTGCCCAGCCCGGTGGTCGTGGACCCGGCCGATATCGCCTTTGGCGGCGCCGACTCCGAGACCTATCTGGGCGTGTTGGTGCAAGTCAATAACGTCACGGTGACCGATGCGGTCAATGAATTCGGTGAGTTCGGACTCACCGGCGGGGTCTATGTCGACGATATCTTCTACGCCCCGACACCGGCGCCGGTGGTGGGAGATGCGTATTCTGCGGTCGTCGGCCCGCTGCAGCATTCCCATGGAAAGAATAAAATTCTGGTCCGCGATGCCAACGACCTGATTCAGGGCGCGCCGTCGCTGCTCGACTTGAGCCCTGCCAGCGCGTTTATCGACGCGACCAACACCATCCCGCTCGCCCTGACGGTGAGCTTGACCCACGCGGGCCAGACCGACACCACGGTCGATCTCGACTACTCGAACGCTCATGTCACCGGCCCGAGCGAAGTCGTCATTGCAGCCGGTGCGACCAGCGCGAGCATTGACCTGGTGGCCGCAGGTAGCGCGGGTGATTCCACCGTGATCACCGCCACCTACGACGGCGTCTCGCTAAGCTCCACCGTGACGATTTTCGACGACTCCACCGCGCGTATCGTGACATCGCTGACGCCCGACACGCTCAATCTTCGTATCGGCGCTAGCGCCAGCCTCACCGTCACGCTCAACGCTCCGGCAGGAAGCGCCGGCCAGGTCGTGGACCTCGCCACCATTGGCGATATCACGGCGCCGGCGACCGTCACGGTCCCGGCAGGTGCGTTTAGCGAGAGCTTCCAGGTGGTCGCGGGCAGCAGCGAGGGCGCCGCGAGCGTCACCGCTTCGATCGACTCGGGCGTCGGTGCTACCGCCGACATCACCGTCAGCGCAGCCCCCACCACCCCGATGCTGATCATCGGCGAGTATGTCGAGGGTGGCAGCTTCAATAAGGGTCTGGAGCTCTTCAACGCCGGAGACACCCCGCTTGAGCTGTCAGACTTTGGTGTCTGTCAGGTCAATAACGCCAACACCACCTGCTCATTCACGGCGATTCTGCCGGCGCATACCCTGGCTGCCGGCGCGGTCTTCACCATCTGCCACAATCAAGCCTCCTTCGCGGCGGGGTGTGATCTTGAGGACAGCGCGGTCGCCAACCAGAACGGCGATGATCGCTTCATCGTCTTCCAGGATGACGACGGCTCGGGCGCCTTTGAGCCCGACAACGACACCATCAGTGACGCCTTCGGCCAGACCAGTGTGCGCCCCTCAGGCACACCCTGGAACGACAAGACCTACCGTCGCTGTAACTTCGCGCCCTATTTCGGCGACGTGCCCTTCGACGTGGATGCCTTCTATACCACCCACCCGAAGGATAATGTCGACGACTTCGGCACCGCACCGACCGAGGGCTGCTAAGCGAATCTCAGTGGCGTGTCGAAGGGCACGCCACTGAATAGCCCCCGAGCATAAAAACCCCGCAGGGCGCGCCTCATTTGATAATGAGACCGCGCCCTGCGGGGTTTTTGCTTCATCACGCGCCGGTGCAGATTAAAAGAAACTCAGGCGCTCATCTTCAGGTGAATCAAGAGCGCCGAGATCGCCGCGGGCGTCGAGCCCAGAACCCGCGCGGCCTGGCCAACCGTGGTCGGGCGCGCCTTGCTCCAGCGCGACACAAGCTCGTTGGAGAGCCCGCCGACCTGGCTATACTCAATCTCGCGGGGAATCACGGCGTTCTCCATCTCACGGTGGCGCTCGACCTGCTGGAGTTGGCGGCCGATATAGCCCTGGTATTGCACCTGGATCTCAATGGCCTCGACGACCTCATCGCTAAGCGTGTCGAGCTTGAGCCCGGGCGCAAAGCGCGCGGCCACCGGATAAAGATCCGCCAGCGAATTATCGGTGCGCTTGAGCAGGTCCTCGAAGCTCACGCCGTTGCCCGCCGAGCCCACACCCACCTCTTTGAGGAACGCGTCATTCTCGGGCGTCCCGCCAATGGTGGCCTTGGCCAGCGCCAGGCGCGTCTCCTCGATGATCTTCTTCTTAGCGACGAATTTCGCATAATGCGCGTCGCTCAAAAGCCCCAGGCGATGCCCGTATTCGGAGAGGCGCCAGTCTGCGTTATCCTCGCGCAAAAGCAGGCGAAACTCCGCCCGACTGGTGAACATTCGATAGGGCTCATCGACCCCCTTGGTCACCAGGTCGTCGATCAACACGCCAATATATGCCTCGTCGCGACCGAGCACCAACTCCGGCTCGCCAAGATGCTGCAAGGCGGCGTTGATGCCGGCCATCAGCCCCTGGGCGGCGGCTTCTTCGTAGCCCGATGTCCCGTTGATTTGCCCCGCCAAAAACAGCCCCTTTACCCCGCGCAATTCAAGGGTCGGGTCGAGCTGCACCGGGTTGACGCAATCATATTCAACCGCGTAGCCCGGGCGCATGATCTCGGCATTCTCCAACCCCGGAATCGTCTTCAAGATCGCCATCTGCACGTCCAGCGGCAGGCTGGTCGAGATCCCGTTGGGGTAGACCTCGTGGGTGTCGAGCCCCTGGGGCTCCAAAAAGATCTGGTGGGAATCCTTATCCGCAAAACGCACCACCTTATCCTCGATGCTCGGGCAATAGCGCGCGCCAATCCCCTCGATTTGCCCGGTAAACATCGGCGAGCGATCGGTATTGGCGCGGATCACATCGTGGGTGTCGCGGTTGGTGAAGGTGATAAAGCACGAGACCTGCGGGAGCATCGGCTTCTCGTGATAAAACGAGAACCTGCGCGGCTTTGCGTCGGTCGGCTGCTCGGTGAGCCCGCTCCAGTCGATGGTGCGCCCGTCCAGGCGCGGCGTGGTGCCGGTCTTTAGGCGGCCCATATCTAGCTTGAGATTTTCGAGTGTCTCGGCAAGCCCGATCGAGGCGGAATCCCCGGCGCGCCCGGCCACAAAATTATCGGTTCCCACATGGCAGAGACCGCGCAAAAACGTGCCGGTCGTGATGACGATGCGCTCGCATTCATACAGAATATTCAGGCTCGAGACCACGCCCTTTACCCGAAGCTCGCCGCCCTCTTTGACCAATTTAATATCCTCGACGCGCCCCTGCTTGATGTCGAGGTTCGGCGTATTCATCAGCTCAACCTGCATCTCATTGCGATAGATGCGCATATCGCACTGCGCCCGGCTCGAGCGCACCGCCGGCCCCTTGCTGGTGTTCAGGCGCATATATTGAATCGCCGAGGCGTCCGCGATTTTGCCCATAATCCCGCCCAGGGCGTCGACCTCTTTGGCCAGATGCCCCTTGGCCACCCCGCCAATCGCCGGGTTGCAGCTCATATGGCCGATGGTGTCGATATTCATCGTCAACAGCAGCGTCTTAAGGCCCATGCGCGCCATGGCGCTGGCCGCCTCGGAGCCGGCGTGGCCCCCACCAATCACGATCGCGTCGTATTTCTTCGGATGCGTCAACATATTTATATCGGGGTTTTGCAGGTTTTCGAAAAAGTCGAGGTATGAGCCACGCGGGCCCGCAGGCGCGGGTGCGGCGAATATTAGTAGCGCCACCATTCCATACGTCAAGCGTGCGGGCGGGCAACGCGCTATATTGACCCGCAAGCCAAATAAACCGGCTATTGCGCCCCCGCCCCTCAATTCGGCCATCCCATGCGGCCTGGCAGCATTATCATCAAAAAATATAAAACCCTTGAATCACGCTCTTTAAGAATTTAGCTTCGCCAAAGCTATTGCAATAGCGATTATCCATATCCCTTCGGCCCACGAGCAACGCTATGAACCCCAACAAAACGCCCCGCCTCCGGGCCCTATCCTTCGCACTTTGCCTCGGCGCTGCCTCATTGGCAGGCTGTGACGCGTCCGAAGACACGTCCTCCGATGCGACAGGTTGGCTTGATGACGCCACAGACTTCGCGGATGCCTCCGATTCAATCAGTCCACAAGAGTTCTCTGCCGGCCGGGTCACGATTTGTTTTGAACTTCCGGAGAATGCGCCCGAAGCCGATAATCACGAGTCCTTTTTAAAGGCTTTGGACGCAACGATCGTCTTCGATAAACCGATCGACCAGGTGGGTGCGCAGCTCTTTCAGGCCTATTGTCGAGAGTCTATCTCGCGCGTGCTCCAGGTTGAGGTGGATGGAGAGCACTGGAGTGTGGGCTATGGCGCAAGCGATCACACCGGCGGGGACATCACCCCGGATGTATCATTTGCCCCCGGCCAACCCGTCACACTCGCCCTGCTGCGCACTTTTTCCTGGGGCGCCTTTTATACCTTTTCGGCGCGCACCGAAGACGCCACCTTCCTGGCGATGACCGACGGGCGCAGCCAACTGCTCGCCCCCGAATTCATGGAGGGACTCACGGTCGAGGTCGGCGAGAAGAGGGGCGGAGGTGATGAGGTGGACTGCGGAAAGCGCGTCGGCCACGAACTCATCTTCGACGCCCAGACCCGCACCACACTGGTCGGCGGGGAGCGCGGCTCCATCGAATTGGAATCGGGCCCGGCCCAGGTCATGAATATCGCCGCCTGGGATTACGAAGATCTCCAGTGCACCGACACCTGGGGGCCCAATACCTGGATGGCGTGGCGTGCGAGCGCGCTCTGAGCTGCCGTCACGGCGATGGCGGCGGCGCCCCGTCGGCCGGGGCCGCCTTGATTCCCTCTGGCTTCTTTCGCTGCGGATAGGCGTCGCTCAGCCGGTCGACGCCGCGTTGGGGACGCGCCTTTTCGACCAGATCCTGGCGGTTTTCGCGCGCCTCCTCGGTATTGAGCCCCATCGCCGAGTCCCGGCTTTCGAGCAGCTCGGGCTTCACCTCGCCGTCGGCGTTAAACGACCACGCAAGGGTCGGCGGACCCAGCGGAAATTTCTCGCCAGGCGTGCCCGCCCCGCCGGTATGCCAGAAATGCCAGGTCTTTCCGTAACTATTCATCTTGCCGGCCATCAACTCGTGCTCGGCTACGTCGGGAAGCCCGGGCGCGACGAGTTGGCCGGATAGGATCTCGAAATTATGCGGGTGCCAATATTGCTTCTCCTCTTCGGGAAGCTCCGCGAATAATTTCTCCGAGATAATATATTCGACCCCGTTGAGATTCGCGCCGTCCTCGTTCCCATCGAAGAGGACGCATTGGGCGAAATCCGTATTGACCTGGTGGCAAAAATGATGCGCCTCCATCTGGTGGGTGGGCGTGTCCACGATGGGGTGAAACCCCACCAGATAGACGTCGAGTTTGTCGGTGGGTTTATTGCCCTGAAGCACCTCGGCCCCGACCTTCAGCGCCTCCTCCTTCGGCGGCGACTCCTGGCCAGGCGGCTGGACCTGAGACTCGCGATCGGCCTCACAAGCAACGAATAAAAGCGGCAGTGCCATGCTCAAGATTGCGATTTTCATCGGGTTTCTCCACGCTTGGACACGGGTTGAAACGAGTCATCAGACCTTAATCTACACACCATGCCCAAATGAACTTGTCCCGTAGATAATTCGCGGGCGGCCACTGCTTTTAGCCCCGACCCCCGCTCAAGCCCCGACCCCCGCCGCAGGCTGCGCTCCGCTAACGCTACGCTTACCGGCGGCTACCGATTAGGTCACGCCCCTATCGGGGCTTGCGGGCCGTGCGTTTCGGGCAATTTTGCCTATCCAACGCGTTTTCGATCCGATGGGTTAATCGGCAATATCGCCGCGTTTTAAACACGTTCAAAAGATGCAGGGCACACGCGCGGCAAGCCTCTTTAGAGGCGTGACCTAATGGGTAGCTGTAGGCAAGCGGCGCATTGCGCTAGCAATCGCAAGCGCCGCCTACAGCGGGGATCGATTTCATGGCGGCGGCGGCGCCATCCTGGGGCGCGCCTCGCTCCTTGGGGGCGGGGCCCTCGGGGCCTCGCATAGCGCCGCTCAAACCCCGACCTCCGCCGCAAGCCCCGACCCCCGCTCAAGCCCCGACCTCCGCTCAAGCCCCGACCCCCGCTCAAGCCCCGACCCCCGCCGCAGGCTGCGCTCCGCTAACGCTACGCTTACCGGCGGCTACCGATTAGGTCACGCCCCTATCGGGGCTTGCGGGCCGTGCGTTTCGGGCAATTTTGCCTATCCAACGCGTTTTCGATCCGATGGGTTAATCGGCAATATCGCCGCGTTTTAAACACGTTCAAAAGATGCAGGGCACACGCGCGGCAAGCCTCTTTAGAGGCGTGACCTAATGGGTAGCTGTAGGCAAGCGGCGCATTGCGCTAGCAATCGCAAGCGCCGCCTACAGCGGGGATCGATTTCATGGCGGCGGCGGCGCCATCCTGGGGCGCGCCTCGCTCCTGTCCAGGCATAAAATGAAGAGTGATCCATCAATCAATCAATCAATCAACCCACCCCTCCACAAGCTCCAACTCCCCGGCCCCCGCATCCATCCGACAACGCACCCCGATCGGAAAGGTTATCAACGGATCGCTATGCCCGAAGTCCACGTCGAGCATCACCGGGAAGTCGTAGCCCGCCAGCGCCTCGTCGAGGATCATCTCGAAGCTATCCTCGTCGCCAAACTTCACACTCGCCGCAAATCGCCCCACCACCATCCCGGCGATCTGATCGAAAATCCCCATCTGGCGCGCCTGGGTAAATATCCGGTCGATCGTGCCGGGGCTCTCGTCCTCGTCTTCTTCGACGAATAGAATTCGCCCCTGCATCTGCGGCCAATAGGGCGTCCCGGCCAGAAGCAGGAGCGTGCCGAAATTGCCGCCGACAATCGGCCCCGCCGCCTCGCCTGGTCGATAGCAACGCCAGCCCGGCGCGGGCCGCTCGAGCATCTGATTATCCTCGCGCTCATACCACGCGTTATCACTGCAAATCGGCGACGGCTCGTATTGCAGGCCATCGCCACCCTCCATCAAAACGCGCTCAAACCAGCGCCACGAATACTCAAAAAACGTCGGCTTCGCGAAGGTGATGACCGCCGGCCCCGAGAACGTAATCAGCCCGGTCTTCGCCGTAATGGCATTGCTCAAGCCAGTTATGTCGCTATAGCCCACCAGCGGCTTCGGATTGCGCGCGATAAGCTCCCAGTCCAGATACTCCAGGAGTTGATGCGTATTAAGCCCGCCCCAGTACGCGATGATGCCGTCGATCTCGGGGTCGGCAAAAAACCCATGCAGCGCATCGACCCGCTCTTTGACGGTGCCCGCAGCATGTCCGTGCACCGTGCGACAATTCGGCGCCTCAACGATTTCGAAACCCCGCTCGCGCAACCTCTGGTAGCCCCGCTCCACCAGCGCATCGCCCGCGTGGGTAATCTCAGACGAAGTGGCGATGACGCCAAGCGTCGCGTTCTTGGGCAATCGGGGCGG
>Ga0209075_1002030_pt1 | contig 18412 bp, 19 predicted proteins | sample Stecom2011_FD_187523 | JGI IMG/M metagenome (GOLD analysis project Ga0209075, IMG submission 187523) | Agricultural soil microbial communities from Utah to study Nitrogen management - Steer compost 2011 (SPAdes) (version 2) | ecosystem: Environmental > Terrestrial > Soil > Agricultural land...
CGCTTTCAGTGGCCTGACTACCCGCTCGCTGATGCGGCGATTCAAGGTAGCCACCGGCGAAACGCCCAAAAGATACCTGCAATCTATAAGAATAGAGGCTGCCCGCAGCCATCTGGAAAACTCTCGCTTGCCTGTGGAGGACATTACCCGGCTGGTGGGCTACGAAGATGTCAGCTCGTTCAGCCGTCTGTTTCGCAAACAAACCGGGCTGGCTCCTGGTGCCTACCGGTCCCGATTCGGCAGATAGTGTGCTGACTGCTTGGCCCAGGTTATGCATCAGATGACTCAAGCGGCCACCGGCCGAGTGTTTCCGTAAACTATACTGACAGGTGTCATGTGGGAGAAACGCGCCATGAACGCACCGGCTCAACAAACCCGGACTGAAGTTCTCAGCAGGCTGTACACCATGAAGCTTGCACAGATCGAGAAGGCCTCCCATCAGGGCGATAGCTTGCGCAGCATGGTTCTGGAGGCGGAGGCCGAAGCCATTTTCAACGCGCTCAAATCCGCCAAATAACGTTTCTTTGGCAAATAAAGATCGCAAAACAGGGTCTGACTGTGCCCCTCCACGTCACATAAAAGCATCCAGACTCCAATTGATTGATCACAAGTCGACTTGACCTGCGAGCCCGGGCACGTATTATCAATGGCCAGGTTTTACTAACGGAGCAACCATGACCGCAAGGTCCGTCGGCTGCAAGCAGACCAATCGCCCCCCTCTTACCGCTGACATCGCGCGGCATCGTGGGCGTTTACCCTACTTCCCGGATCCACCAGCCTTTCGCTGATTAAACTTCTGTTGCCCAAAAAACGTCTAAATACGACGTATGCAGGGTGGGCAGCGGGAAGCTAGACTCAGGCTAACAAGCCATATCCATTCATAACAAAGAAAACCGCTAACGAGGTTGCGATGTCGCTACCGCTGGTTGTATTACTACCATTTCTAGGGGCCATAGCTGCACCCTTGTTTGCTCAGGGCGGGCGAACAGCTATCGCGATAGCATCCTCCGTCCCTGCATTGATCGCTCTGGCAGCGCTATTTCCACACTGGTCTGTTCTTTCAGCGGGCGGCACGGTGCTTCACACATATGAGTGGCTGCCTGCACTCGGGCTCTCCTTCAGTTTTCGCCTTGACGGTCTCGCACTGCTGTTCGCACTGTTGATACTGGTCATTGGCCTATTGGTCATCATTTATTCCCACTATTACCTCAAAGCCAGTGAGAACGTGGCCAAGTTTTACTCCCTACTTCTGTGCTTCAAAGGCTCAATGCTTGGTATTGTGCTCTCTGGCAACCTGCTTTTGATGCTCATTTTCTGGGAGCTCACCAGCCTGACCTCCTTCCTGCTGATTAGCTTCTGGACGCACAAACAGGATGCCCGGCGCGGCGCACGGATGGCACTAACGATAACCGGCGGCGGCGGGTTGGCCCTGCTGGCCGGCATTCTGCTTATCGGCAATATTGTTGGCAGTTTTGAACTGGATGATGTGCTTGCCGCAGGCGATCTCATCAAATCCCATTCGCTGTATCCCGTAGCCCTGACTCTGGTTTTGCTTGGCGCTTTTACCAAATCTGCCCAGTTCCCGTTTCATTTCTGGTTGCCTCATGCCATGCAGGCGCCCACACCTATCTCTGCTTACCTGCATTCGGCCACCATGGTAAAAGCGGGCATCTTCCTGATGGCGCGCCTGTATCCGGCTTTGGCGGGAACCGAGCAATGGTTCTATATGGTCAGTTTCACCGGCATGGCCACATTGCTTCTTGGCGCTTATATCGCCATGTTCAAACACGATTTGAAAGGCTTGCTTGCCTATTCAACAGTTAGTCATCTGGGCCTGATTACGCTGCTGTTGGGCATGGGCACTCAACTGGCTGCGGTTGCCGCTATATTCCATGTAATCAACCATGCCACCTTCAAGGCTTCGCTGTTCATGGCCGCAGGTATCATCGACCATGAAACAGGCACCCGCGATATGCGGCGAATCAACGGGCTTTGGCGTTATATGCCCCATACCGCCACCCTCGCCATGGTGGCAGCCTCTTCCATGGCGGGTGTTCCTTTGCTGAACGGTTTCCTCAGTAAGGAAATGTTCTTTGCCGAGTCCCTGCAGCTCAACCTGCCTGGCCTCTGGGCCTGGGTGCCACCGATTGTTGCAACCCTGGCGGGTATTTTTGCCGTTGCCTATTCGGCCCGGTTTGTCCACGACGTATTCTTCAACGGTAAGCCGGTAGATCTACCCAAATTCCCGCCCCACGAGCCTCCCCGCTACATGAAGTTCCCAGTGGAGATTCTTGTGTTTGCCTGCATCATGGTTGGTGTGTTCCCGACTATCTCCGTTGGGCCTCTGCTGTATTCCGCAGCTTCAGCAACCCTTGGCGGTGAAGTACCAGACTATCAACTGGCGATCCTTCATGGCTTTAACCTGCCACTGCTGATGAGTTTCCTCGCTTTCTTTGGTGGCCTGCTGATGTACACCCAGCGCCAGCGCTTTTTCGACTTCCATGCTCAGCTTCGGGAAGTCGATGGCAAGGCGGTATTCGAGTTTGTGGTCTCGAAGATTGAAGACATGGCTCATAGCTTTACCGGGTGGCTTGAAAACGGCTCATTGCAACGCTATGCCCTGCTTCTGGTGGTCAGCGTTATTGCGGTAGCCATAATGCCGCTTGCGGAGAATGGCTTTTATATTGGCGAGAATGGGCTTAGCCCTGTGGATTGGCCCACGGGCACTGCCGCCGGCGTGCTGATCGTATCCGCCCTGGCAACAGCAACCTGGCACCGGGAACGCTTTTACGCACTCGTACTCCTGAGCGTGGTAGGCCTGGTTGTGGCCTTGGGGTTTGCACGCTTCTCCGCACCAGATCTGGCCATGACGCAACTCTCTGTGGAGGTTGTGACCATTGTCCTGCTGATGCTGGCGCTATACTACATGCCCTCCTGGACCCCCATTGAAAGCTCTAAAGGCCAGCGCATCCGCGATATCCTGATTGCACTGGCTGCAGGTACCGGCATGACCCTGATCACCCTGACCATGCTGACTCAGCCCTTCAGCTCCATTTCAGAGTTCTTCCTGGAGAACAGCAAACCCGGCGGTGGTGGAACCAACGTCGTTAACGTAATCCTGGTCGACTTCCGTGGCTTCGATACCTTGGGCGAGATTACGGTGCTGGCTATTGCGGCGCTCGGCATCTACGCCATGTTGAAAAACACAGCACTGACTCCCCCTCCGGGAGACGGGTTGGGGCATGCCTGGACACGGGATCACTACCCGCTGATGTTGCGGCAAGTGGCCCGTCCCATGCTACCGCTGGCGCTGATGGTGTCTGCCTATATCTTCCTGCGTGGGCACAACCTGCCAGGGGGCGGCTTTATTGCTGGCCTGATTACCTCCGTAGCGCTAATTCTCCAGTATATAGCCAGCGGCATGGTGTGGACCGAGGATCGCATTCCATTCAGGTACCACAACGTAATTGGCCTCGGTTTACTGTTTGCCACCATAGCGGGTGCCGGCAGCCTGGCGTTTGGCTATCCGTTCCTGACCACTACATTTGGCTATATCAACTGGCCTGTGGTGGGCAAATTCGAAGTTGCCTCAGCCCTGGTGTTTGATCTGGGTGTTTATCTGGCAGTGATTGGCGCAACCTTGCTGGCCCTGGTCAGCATCGGTCGGCTGTCGCCTCACTCAGCCATTAAAAGCAAAATGGAGGGCGCGTAATGGAACTGTTATTTGCACTGGCCATCGGTGCCTTAACGACTTCGGGCGTCTACCTGCTGCTTCGCGCTCGCACCTTCCCTGTGATCATGGGGCTGACACTGCTCTCCTATGGTGTAAACCTGTTCCTGTTCGCCTCCGGGCGGCTCGCCACAGGCCAGCAACCCGTCATCGGAACAGCCGCGAGCTATTCAGACCCTTTACCACAGGCACTGGTGCTCACGGCCATCGTTATTGGCTTTGCCATGACTGCGTTTCTGGTTGTTTTGTCACTGCGCAATCTGGCAGACAACGAAAACGACCATGTAGATGGTCGGCGCGAGACTGCCCCACCACCTTCAAAACTTGAGCAAGAGGTAAGCGGTAAATGACTCACTGGCTTATCGCTCCTATTCTGATTCCTCTGCTCGGCGGTATTCTGCAAGTATTTATGGGCTATGCCCCTATCAGCTTGCGCCGCACCTTGGCCATTGCCACGACAGTGTTAATGCTTGTTTCCGCAGTTGTTTTGTTGGCGCTTGCCAGCGATGGCAGCTACCGCGTTTATGCATTCGGCAACTGGCAGCCACCCTTCGGCATAGTTCTGGTGCTCGACAGGTTGGCAGCCTTGATGCTGGTGCTAACCGCGGTTCTCGGCCTGTTCTGCCACATTTACGCGAGCGGCGGCGCAGATGAAGGCAACCGCCAGTTCCATGGATTGTTTCTGTTCCAGTTGATGGGCCTGAACATTGCCTTTCTCACCGGCGATCTATTCAACCTGTTTGTTGCCTTTGAGGTTCTGCTGATTGCCTCCTACGGATTACTCATGCACGGCGGAGGCTCCTCGCGCACAGTGGCCGGGCTTCATTACGTTGTTCTGAACCTGGCCGGTTCTGCCCTGTTCCTGATCAGCGTAGGTATGATTTACAGTGTAACCGGCACTTTGAACATGGCGGATCTGGCGGTAAAAATCCCACAGGTGACGGGCAACAACCTGAACCTTGTGAAGGCCGGTGGCATGATGTTGCTGGTTGTTTTCGGCCTGAAAGCAGCCATCCTTCCATTGTGTTTCTGGTTGCCAAAAGCTTACGCCAGAGCAACGGCCCCCGTCGCAGCCCTTTTTGCTGTCATGACCAAGGTGGGCATTTACGCCATTGTAAGAATTTACCCGCTGATGTTCGGGGATGATGCCGGCGAACTTGCCAACCTTGGCATGGACTGGCTCTTCCCTCTGGCACTGGTTACCTTGAGCATGGGTGTCATTGGTGCTTTAGGCGCTGACAATCTGAAAACACTGGTCGCCTGGCAGGTGATTATTTCCGTAGGGACTTTGCTTGCCCCCATCGCCCTGGGCTCTGAAGCTGGGCTCTCAGCCGCTCTATTCTATCTGGTGAGCACAACCTGGACGGTTGCCGCCCTGTTTCTTGTGTCCGAACTGGTCGCAAGCCAAAGAGGCGCGGCAGGTGACAGCATAGTGACTGCACCCAAAATGCACCACAGAACCTTCCTGAGTGTGCTGTTCCTTATCGGTGCTGTAGCCGCTGCCGGCCTACCGCCTTTGAGTGGCTTTTTCGGCAAGCTGCTGATCCTTCAATCTGTAGAGTCCGGTGCAGAAATGGCTTGGCTATGGGGTGTGTTGCTGATTGGTGGTTTCCTAACGCTTATTGCTTACAGCCGTGCGGGCAGTATCGTTTTCTGGTGGAATATAGATGGCCATCTGGAAACCCCGGAACCCATGAACAACAGAGTTGCTATCTCTACCGGCATCCTGACCTGCCTTACAATGCTGATCGTGGTTTTAGCGGGTCCCCTGAGCGACTTCACTCGCGCGACTGCAGAGCAGGTGTACGATAATCAGGGCTATATCAACATCCTGCAGACGCCTGTGCATATTCCTCAGAACCCATTGGTGGGGGAGATAAACTGATGTTTGATCGCCTAAGCTTTCCTCAACCCTGGCTGAGCCTGATTCTGTTCATCACCTGGCAGATACTCAGCGATGGCGTATCCGGCGGCAGTGTTGTGCTGGGCCTTATTCTGGCCTGGATAATTCCCCAGATAACTCACGGATTCTGGCCGGAACGCCCGGCGTTTGTGAAAACCTGGCGCATGCCGGGTTACATTCTGCGTGTTCTAAAGGATATTGTGGTGGCGAGTTTTTCTGTGGCCTGGCTGATTCTCAGCCCCCGCACGCCAAGACCGGCTTTTATCAGCTATCCCCTGACGCTTGATCACCCACTGGCCATATCCATTCTTGCCAGTACGATTTCACTCACTCCCGGAACAGTCAGCGCAGACGTCAGCGATGACAACCAGACGCTGCTGATCCATGCACTGGACGCAGGTAGTGATCAGGAGGTTATTGACGCCATTTACAACAGCTACGAAAAGCCGCTGATGGAGATGTTCAAATGATCACTACTGCCCTGTACCTGACCATCGCCATGGTGACCCTGGCCGCGCTGCTTAACGTGTACCGTTTGGTCATAGGGCCAGATGAGCCGGATCGCGTTCTGGCGATTGATACGCTCTATATCAACGCCATCGCCTTGATTATCCTGCTGGGCATCACTCTGAGCACCCGCATGTACCTTGAGTCTGCTTTGCTGATCGCGGTTATGGGGTTTGTCAGCACCGTAGCCATGGCCAAATACCTCAAGCGTGGCAGCGTAATTGAGTAAAACCGGAGATAATTTATGAGCCCTTTTGCAGAATATGCTATCTCGGCCTTGCTGCTTTTCGGTGGTGTTTTCACTCTGATCGGCGCAATTGGCCTGGCACGGCTACCAGACTTTTACACCCGGCTACACGGACCAACCAAGGCCACCACGGTGGGCGTTGGCGCTATCATGCTCAGCTCGGTTATCTACTTCACAGCCATTGGCGAGGGCATTGGCATTTCAGAAGTTCTGATTACTGTGTTTTTGTTTATGACGGCCCCGGTGAGCGCCAACATGCTGGCTAAAGCTGCGATGCACATAGGCGTTAAGACAATGGAGGGCACAGAGGGCAAACCCTGGGAGCAATAAGCACAGAGCTTGAAAACCCTTGTAAGCTTCCGATTTTTAATAATTTATGTCAGATTGACCCAACTTCTCAGACAACACTAAAAACAGGGAAAAAGGATTCGACATATGGCAAAGACACGAGTTTTACCTGCTGCTGAAAATGCCTATCAATACCCGCTTCTGATTAAGCAGCTACTGCTTTCAGGACCAAGGTACTCGCCTGACCAGGAAATTGTGTACGCCAACCATAGCAAGTACACCTACACAGACCTTGTCGAACGCATTAATCGCTTGGCCAATGTCCTCACCGATGCGGGCGTAAAACCAGGTGATACCGTAGCGGTTATGGACTGGGACACGCCTCGCTATCTTGAATGTTTTTTTGCGATTCCCATGATCGGCGCCATCCTGCACACCATCAACGTGCGTTTGTCCCCCGATCAGATTGTTTACACCATGAACCACGCACAGGACGATGTGGTTTTGGTGCATGATGACTTCCTGCCAATTCTGGAAGGGTTACAAAGTGAAATCACGACCGTTAAGACCTACATCCAGCTTAGCGATGAAAAAACGGCCAAATCCACAAAACTCGACACCGCTGGCGAATATGAAGCACTGTTAGCCAGCGCGGCCACAGAGTTCGACTTCCCGGTTTTCGATGAGAACAGCGTAGCAACCACCTTTTACACCTCTGGCACTACCGGTAACCCCAAGGGTGTGTTCTTTAGCCACCGGCAACTGGTGCTCCATACTCTGGCAATGACCGGAACGCTTGCCGCCTACGACGAAGCGCCACTGATGCGCTCCTCGTCTGTTTATATGCCGGTAACCCCCATGTTCCATGTTCACGCCTGGGGCGTTCCTTACGCTGCCACCATGATGGGCATCAAGCAGGTATACCCTGGCCGCTATGAGCCAGAACTGTTGGTTGATCTGATCAAAGAGCACAAGGTGTCTTTCTCCCATTGTGTTCCAACTATTATGCAAATGCTGATGGCCACCGAATCCATCAAAACAGCAGACCTGAGTAACTGGCAGGTATTGATTGGTGGCAGCGCAATGACCAAGGGTTTGTGCGATGCAGCGGCCAAGCTGGGTATTCGCATGTACACCGGCTATGGCATGTCCGAAACCTGCCCTCTTCTCAGCGCAACCCACCTGAAGCCAGAAGACCTTGAACTGCCACTGGAGCAGCAAACAGCCAAGCGGATTAAAACAGGTATTGCCGTTCCCATGGTGGAACTGGAAATTGTTGACCCTAAGGGCAACCCGGTGGCCCACGATGGCATCGCCCAAGGTGAGATAGTTGCCCGGGCTCCCTGGCTTACCCAGAGCTACTTTAAAGAGCCTGTCAAAGGCGAAGAACTGTGGAAAGGCGGCTGGCTGCATACGGGAGACGTTGCTTCCATGGAGCCGAACAACACGCTCACCATCAAGGATCGCATCAAGGATGTGATTAAAACAGGCGGTGAATGGTTGTCTTCCCTCGATCTGGAAAGCCTCATCAGCCAACACCCGGCTGTGGCTGGGGCTGCCGTTGTTGGCATTCCGGATGAGAAGTGGGGGGAGCGGCCCTACGCACTCATCACCTTGAAGCCAGGTGTACAGGCAACCCTGAAAGATATTCAGAGTCACCTGCAGAAACATGTTGAGAGCGGTGAAATCAACAAGTGGGCAATACCCGAGCAGATGGATTTTGTTGAAGACATACCAAAAACCAGTGTTGGCAAGATCAACAAAAAACTGATTCGCGATCAACTGCAGTAATCTGATTCAAGATCCAAATGGCCCGCCAGGTTTTCCTGCGGGCCATTTTTGTTTTTCTCCGTATAATCCCCTGCCTTAACTCTTTCTCAACTTACCGCTTAAAACAGAGTTCTAGCATCATGATGTCGAAGCTCCGCAACTGGATTTCCAGCCCAAATGGCGTGCGTAAAATAATGAACGTATACGGCCCCTATGCGGGCGCAGGGGTCAAAGTAACTCACATTGCGGATGACTACCGCACAGCATCAGTAGAGATGAATCTGCATTGGTACAACACCAACTACGTGGGCACGCACTTTGGTGGTTCGCTCTACAGCATGGTCGATCCCATGTATATGTTGCTGTTGATGAACAACCTGGGGAAAGACTACATAGTTTGGGATAAATCAGCCTGCATCGATTTTATTCGCCCCGGTAAAGGCAAGGTAACAGCGCACTTTGAGCTGACAGACGAGCGTCTGGAGGAAATTCGCACTGCCACTTCAGGTGGCGACAAATTTCTCCCCCAGTGGGATGTAGATATTATTGATGAGAAGGGCGAACTGGTCGCCCGGGTTAACAAGGTTCTATACGTCAGAAAGAAACGCTAAAGCCCTGAAAAGCTGAAGTCCACTTCTGGCTTCCGGCCATCAACAATATCTGCCAGTGCGGCCGCCGAGCCACAGGAATGAGTCCAGCCCAAGGTGCCGTGGCCGGTATTCAAATACAAATTGGCGAAGTGGCTTTTGCCCACATAGGGCACATTGGAGGGTGTTGCTGGCCGCAGACCTGTCCAGAACTCAGCCTGATCCCAGTAACCGGCTTCGGGCATTATCTCTGCGGTTCTTCGCACAATTGCACGGCAGCGTGTGTAATTAAGGGTGCGGGTATAACCGCTCAGTTCGGCAGTTCCCGCAACGCGAATGCGGTCACCGAGGCGTGAATATACCAGCTTGTACTCGTCATCAGTGAGGCTCACACTGAAGGCAGCCTCTTCGTTTTTCACCGGTACAGTTATGGAATAGCCTTTCGCGGGATAAATGTTCAAGCTCAACCCAAGCTGGCGAGCAAGCACTGCACTGAAACTTCCCAAGCTCAGAACATAGGCATCTGCCCTCATGGTCTGGTGGTGACCGTCTTTCAGCACATGAACTCCGAGAATACGCTCTCCCATTCGTTCAAATCCAAGAATGTCGGTGTGATAGCAGAATTCAACGCCCACTTCCCGGCATCGCTCGGCCAGTCCTTGAGTAAACTTGCGCGCGTCACCAGATTCATCTTCCAGCGTGTAGGTTGCGCCCGCTATTTGGTCCTGTATGTGCTTGAGCCCCGGTTCAATCTCTACGGCTTTCTTTGCATCGATAACCTGCCGATCACACCCCAGTTCTCGCATGATACGCGTTGGTTCGAGGGCCCCATCAAATTCCGCCTGATTGGTATAAAAGTGCAGTATGCCTTTCGTGACCTGATCATACTCAAGCCCCTGCTCCTGGCGCAAAGCCTGTAGTTGGCTCCGGCTGTAGGTACCAAGATTCACCATCTGGCGAATATTATGGGCCGCTTTTGCAGAAGTGCACTCAGTCAGAAAAGACAGCGCCCAGCGCCATTGTGCTGGATCCATCCTTGGCCGAAACAAGAGAGGCGCATCGGCTTTAAACAGCCATCTCAGTACCTTTAAAGGCGCGGAGGGATTCGCCCAAGGCTCAGCGTGGGAAACGGAGATTTGCCCACCGTTTGCATAACTGGTTTCAAGCCCTGCCTGGCTCTGCCGGTCTATCACCGTTACCTGATGCCCCTGCTTCTGCAGAAACCAGGCAGTAGTTATACCAACAACACCTGCGCCTAAAACCACTATGTGCATGCCATTCTCCGGTTAGCCACCTGAACGTTTAACAACCCAGCCTTTCTGTTCCAGAAGGGGCACAAGCAAATCGCGATGATCACCCTGAATCTCTACTACGCCGTCTTTAACGGTGCCGCCAGTGCCACACTTGGCTTTAAGCACCTTTGCGTAGGCTTTAAGGTCTTTGTCATCCATGGGGATACCGGTAACCAGAGTAACACCTTTGCCTTTGCGCCCTTTGGTTTCACGACTCACCCTTACAACGCCATCACCTTCAGGGCGCTGAGCCTGACGGCAAGTACAGTCCGAAACCGGGTTACGGCATTCAGGGCACATCCGCCCCTGCTCGGTTGAAAATACCAGCCCGCCTGTTGATTGCTTTGCCATTTGTCCTCCCTATGCCCGGGCCCTTGAAGCTTTTGCCTCCATAGGCGCCCTGTATATTTTAGTCCAGATCAGGAGGATACTTGGTGAACATCTCGGCAACCACTTCATCAATGAGTTTTCCGCGCTTTTCAGGGGACTGCTGTTCATTGAGGTAACGACGGCTGGATGCACGCCAGACAACCTCCTTCGAACTTGTATCTACCAACTCAACCACCAGCTTGCCTTCTTTTACTTCACGCACCGGTGGTGGTGACGAAATTCCCCAGCCAAAGTTACCAGTACCAAAGCCTAAACCCACACCCACGCCAGATTGCTCAAGGCGGTCCTCTTCCACAATCCGCCAGCTAACCAGAAGATCTGCTTCCGGCTCCGCCACCTTGCGCATGGATTTAATATTCAACTCTCGCTCAACTGCATTCTGCACACGGCTTCCATCGAGTGAAATAAATGACGTTTCACCGGTATCGGGCATGAAAGCCCAGGTTGAATAATTGCCAAATACCGCGGCTGAGTTGTAATCAGTCACCACATTACTGGCACACCCGGTTATTAACAGTGTCACCAGTGCTGCCACCAGAATACGAGCCATTGTTTACCCCCTAGTTTCTTGGAATCCTGGTGTCAGTATACGCGCAAGACACTTGTCCGATGCATTTTTTGCCGATTCATGTTTCGAAACTGTAATCCAGTTTATGCGCATCACAAAAGGCGCTGAAGGCATCAGCCTGATCTTCCGGAACAAGGACCCGCGCGGTCACAGATGCACCATAGGTAACCGCGCCCAGCTCCACAGAATTGACATCACACCAGTGCCGAAGCGGCTGTTCATCCGCAAAGCCCATGACAACGTTAACCGGCCTGACCGGCTTGTGAAAGACCCTGCCCACTTCGGAGAGCACACTCTCAGCGGCTCCCGCATAGGCCCTAACAAGGCCTCCTGCGCCGAGTTTTATGCCACCAAAATACCGTATCACCATAACCAGCACGTCACCCATATCCTTGTGCTGTATCACGCTCAGGATCGGCTTGCCTGCGGTACCGGAAGGCTCGCCGTCATCATTCATGGCGGCTTCTGCTGCAGAACCCGGACGGCCTATCTGATAAGCCCAGCAGATGTGACGGGCATCGGGGTGATCCTGGTGCGCTTTCTCCAGCCAGGTCTTCACTTCATCCCGGGAAGCCACAGGCGCAATCCGGGCAATAAAGCGGCTTTTTTTGATTTCCGTTTCGCGCTCTAGGTAGCCAGCAGGAACGGGATAATCTTTTTTCATGGAGCTGCCTGTGTTTTGATTAATCCGCCGCAAATACGGGCAAGCGAGCAACAACCTGCAAACCGCCACGCTCACTATTATGTGCGGTAATTTCGCCGTCATGGGCAAGAATTATGTCTTTGGCAATTGCCAGCCCCAACCCCCATCCCTGGCCTCCCCTGGATTTGTCCGCGCGAAAAAACGGCTCAAACAGGTGCTCGAGAATGTCTTCTGCAACACCCGGCCCCTCATCCTCAATCGTCAGGCTTATCCAGCCTGCCGACAAGCCCAAAGCCACATGAACATTCTTGCCCGGAGGGGTGTAATCCAGAGCGTTCTGCAGAATGTTGTCAAATGCCCGCTGTAACAGACCGGCATCACCCAGCACAGCCACCCCGGTGCTTTCTGGCATTGAATCCAGCTTGCACGCCACGCGATGATGCTCCGCATAATCGGCCGAATCCCGCAAAACCTGATTCAGAAGGTCCACCGGACGCAACGGCTCCCGCGCGATGCTACCCCCCTGTTCTGTAACCCGGTACAGCGTCAGTATTTGACCGGTCATAGTATCCAGGCGCTCGTTTTGGCGCAGGATACTGGCCATCAGCTCTTCCTCGACACCGCCTTCGCTTGCCAACTCAATAGCTATCCGCTGGCGCGCCAGTGGCGTTCGCAAGTCATGGGAAATATCCCTTAAAAGATGCTTCTGCCGATCCAGCAGGGTGCAAAGCTGATCCGTCATGGCATTAAACGCCGTCGCCAACTGGCCCACTTCGTCCCGCCGGGCTGCGATGTGTTCATCCACCCTTAATTCAGTGTTGCCACCGGCAATGGCCTGAGCTGTAGATTCCATATGCCGCATTGGCCGCGACACAAAACGGGCAATTAACCAGCAAGCGAGGGTAATCAGAATGAACGCGAGGCCCATTTCCAAAAACCGGAAAACCCGCGGCTCCAGCCACCCCTCTTCATGCATTTTCGGCCAGGCAATCAGCCTGTCCCCGTTGCCAACGTCTACGATTGCGGGTTTCTGTCGATACCAACCTGATTCCATGCGTGAGCGAATGGCCGAGGGCAAACGGTTGTCGTCGCCCGCGCTGATCATCATAAGGTGCAGGCCAAGCTCATCGCCCTGTGCGCGCAGAAACCGGTGGGCTTCCCGGCGCCCGCGGGCTTCCTGTATGGCAGACACCTCAAGCCCAAGGTCCCGCAACTCAAGTTGCCGCTCAATGGCTGCCCTCTCACGATCCAGCAACACGCGAGAAGCCAGGTTGCTCACAACCACTGTTACCGCCATGGCCAGCCAGATCAGCAAAAAGATCCGCCAGAACAAAGGCACCATAAGCCGACGTTTCATTCGACCACCCGATAGCTGTAGCCGAGACCACGCACCGTCTCTATCCGGGGAGGATCATCACTGCCCAGTTTCTTGCGTAGATTGCTGATGTGCATATCCAGTGTCCGGTCGAAAGCTTCGAGGCGACGCCCCAGCGCCCACTGCATAAGGTCTGTCTTGCGCACTACACTGCCAGCATGAGCCAGCAACACCTGCAGAATTTCGTACTCGGTGGCCGTTAGATCAAGGGGCTCATCGTTCTGGTAAATGCGTCGGTGATCCGATTCAAGGCGCAAATCACCATAATTCTGTTCTGTCTTAACGCCGGCCTTCTGATCCCAGGCAACCCGGCGCAGAATGGCATGAAGCCGGGCCACAAGCTCACGGGGGTTACAGGGTTTGGGAATGTAATCATCGGCACCCACCTCAAACCCGACAATCCGGTCTGTCTCATCACCGCGGGCCGTCAGCAACACCACTGGCAGGTGCGTTTGAGAGCGCAGCTCTCGCAGCACCTCCAGCCCACTGATATCCGGTAGCATAATATCCAGCACAACAATATCGCAGTGCTGCCCAAGTGCCAGCGTCAAGCCGTCCTTACCATTGGCGGCCTCACGCACAGTGAACCCCTGACCGCTCAAATAGCGGGCAAGCAGCTCACGAAGTTCGTCGTCATCTTCTACCAACAGCACTCTGTTCTGCATCGCTCTTCTCTACCCGGTTCAGCCCATTCAATCAGGACAAGATATATTAGCTGAAGTCTAACACGCCCCCCGGGGCCTGCCGTCTCAGGCTCAGGTTCCTTTGCAGGACCTTTACATAGCATTGACGCTCGTTTACCAAGCCATGCCGTACCATAGCGGTTAATGAATCAACCTTCTGCCGCAACGCGGCCAACCATGTGAGGAATCATCATGAGCAAACGTAAATCATCTATCATCGCCGCCGGCATTCTGGCCTCCGCTCTTTTTGCCGCCAGCCCGGCTTTGATGGCGAGCAACTCATCCGGAAACTACGGTGATGGCCAACGCGGTAATCAGCGGGACATGACTGAAATGTGCGAAAACATGCGAGAAGGCAAAGGGCGCTTCAACCATGCAGAACGGCAGGCTGAGATGGCCGAGCGGCGCGAAGCCATGGCTGAACGCCTGAAGCTAACCGACGAGCAGCGCGTAATCTGGAACGAAATTCATGAGGAAAATCGCCAGAAGAACGAAAAACGCATGAAGAAAATGCAGGACAAGATGAAAAAGCGCTGCGATAACCCTAAGAAGTGATCACAAGCCGGGTTTTGACGTAAGGTATCGGGAGCGATCAAGGAGTACGCCCCAACCATGTCAGAACCTGCAGTTTCTTCTATAACACTTGAGGCCTGTCACGCCCTGTCCGACATCCCCAGAGAAACCTGGGCGCGGCTGGCAGGCACCAATAACCCGTTCCTCCGGTATGAGTTTTTTGAGGCACTGGAAGCCTCCCAGTGCACCAGCGAAAAAACTGGCTGGAAGCCTTGCCACCTCGTATTCCGGATGAATGGTGACATTGCCGGAGTCGCGCCCGCATACCTTAAAACCCACTCCATGGGCGAGTACGTGTTTGACTGGGCCTGGGTCGATGCGTACCGACGCTACGGCATGAGCTATTATCCGAAACTTCTGATCGCTGTTCCATTTACACCGTCCCAAGGGCCACGGTTACTCCTTGACCCACATCTGCGCAGTGCTCTCTATGCCCAAGGTATTCACGACCTTCTTGACACACTCATAGCCAAACTTGGCGCTCACTCCTGGCACCTGTTGTTTCCGAACGCACAAGACCAGCAACTACTCCAGCACGAAACTCAGCTGCACCGCATAGGCTGCCAGTTCCATTGGCACAACAACGGCTATGCATGCTTTGACGACTTTCTGGGCAAACTCACCTCCCGAAAACGTAAATCCATCCGTAAGGAACGCCGCCAGGTGGGCGAGCAGAGCATCACCTTCGCAAGATTTCATAGCCAGGACATATCTGACCAGGTTCTTGCTGCCTTTTATGTTTTCTATCAGGCCACCTACCTGAAACGTGGGCAGCAGCCTTACCTTACCCGGCAGTTCTTTGAGCAGATGCGTGAAACCATGCCTGAGCACCTGCATGTGATCATGGCGATAAAAGACGGAGAGATGATTGCGGGTGCCTTGTTTCTAACCGGCCAGAATACGCTCTACGGCCGTTACTGGGGCTGCCTGGAGGAATACAACCATCTGCATTTTGAGACCTGTTATTACCAGGGCATTGAACTGGCCATCAAGCTGGGCCTGAAAACCTTTGATGCAGGTGCGCAAGGGGAGCACAAACTGGTACGGGGGTTCGAGCCAGTGATCACCCACTCATGGCACGGAATCGCACATCCGGGCTTTCGTGACGCCATTGATGCATTTACCCGAGAGGAAGCAGAGCAGGTTATGGGGTATTTCGAGGAGGCTAAAACGGCGCTACCGTACCGGCAATACGACAGCGGTTGTCAGTAACAAATACCCGCGAAGCAGAAAGCAGAACGACTCCGCAACAACTACAATAAAGGCTGGTCTATACGAGGTAATCAGTGTGTCCCGGATACTGTTTCTATTGGTTTCAATGTCGTTGTGGGTAGTGCTACCCGGTTGCGCATCCACAAAGGCTGATCGGGTGGTCATAGAAGTGCAACAGCCCGATGACGGAGCCCCCCGGTTTTCAATCTGGAACACGCGCCGTGTTGCATGGCTTGAGCGCGGAGACCCGCAGGGCTTTCCCGTATTTTATGCCCACGGAAACCCGGGCTCACGCCTGGAATTGCTGTTTTTGGATGCCAAAGCCAAAGATTACGGGATCCGCTTGATTGTTATGGACCGACCTGGAATCGGGGCATCCAGCTTTGTCCCGGATTATGGCCTGCTGGACTTTGCTGCGGATATCGAAAAACTTGCAGATGAAAAGGGGCTGGATGGGTTTGGCTTAATGGGCTGGTCCAGCGGCGGCCCGCCTGTGTTGGCGACCGCCTATTATTTACCCCGGCGTGTTCGATTTGCTATCTCGATATCCGGGTATACCAACTTCGGCGAGTACAATAAAGCCCGACAGGCAATGAGCGAATACGGATTGCATGGCCCTAAGCTGTCAGAAGAGCATCCCGTATTGTTCAAACAGGCACTCAAAGTAGCCCGTTGGGCGGACCTGACTTTACCTGGCGTTTATATGGCTGTGGCAGAAGCCGAGATGGCCCCTGCAGATCAGGCCTTACTTAACGACAAGACGCGCTCTGAACTCTTTGTCCGCAACCAGCAGGAAGCGCTGGTACAGGGCGTGAAAGGTGTGATTCAGGATCTCGAAGTGCAGTGGGCTGCCTGGCCTTTCAGCCTGACAAACATTCAGGTGCCGGTGCACATCTACCAGGGAGGGAAAGATACCTTTGTCCCTGTGGAGTTCGCGCAGCACATGGCTCAGCAAATACCCGATGCCTCACTGAGCATACTGCCTGAAAGCGGGCACCTGTTGCCCCTTGAACAACAGTTTATGGACCGTGTATTCAAGGAGATTCAGCACTATATGAAAAACTGAAACCCGATATTGAAGGCGCCAATGCCGCCTGATAGAACATCATTTCAAGCGACACGGGTTAGCCAACAGAAGTCTAATGGAAGGGGAACAAGTAGTTAACCCAGGACGACATTCGCAACAATATTTTCCGCATGATTGCCACATGGTGAAAATGATCGGTATAAACCGCGCTTTGCCCAAAGGCGCCACCTGGCACAGTGCCCACATATTGCTGAAAATCCGGATCTGTAATTTCAATCAATACGGGTATGCGCCCCGGAAAAATAGCCGCCAGCGGGTTGATCAAGTTACCGCTTGCCTGAATCTGGCCCTCTGCCAGTGCGGGCAAAACGCTTTTCACTCTCCCCGTAAACACCTGACCGGGCAGACCGTTCAGGGCCACTTCTGCCTCATTGCCCGCCTGCAGGCGCAACAAGCTGTTCTGGCGATACCAGCCAACAAAGTACAGATCTTCAGCATGCACAAATACCATTACAGGCCGCAATGGCAGAGAGACTGCCATCATTCCGGGCCTCAGGGCCAACTGCGCCACGTAGCCGTCAGTTGGTGCCCGCACAACGGTCTCGCTTAGATTAAACTCTGCCTCGGCGAGCTGGGCTTGCAGTGTATCTGCCTGCGCAGTGGCCAGATCAGCTGCCCGCTGACTGCCGGCGCCACGCTTCACCAACTCCAACGCACGTTTCTGATCAATCCTTGCAGATTTCAATTGTGCGCGTATCGAATCAACCTTGAACTGAAAGGGCTCCGGATCGATCACGAAAAGCACGTCGTCTTTGTTTACCTTCACCCCACCCTGAACTTTGACTTCGATTACCCGGCCACTAACCGTTGGTACGATTGGCGTAGTGACAAAGTAGTCGCGGCTTGTTTCAGAAAACGGGTGGTTGTAATTCATGCTGAATATCAGCCCGCCAATCAAAACAACACCACCCAGAACCGCAGTAGGCACCGTCCACTTATTCAACGGGATTTTGAATATCTTGAAAATGGCAATGCACAGCGCGGTATAGGTAAGAATTAATAAAAGATCCATTAGCCTTCATCTCCCGCCGACTGGTTAACAGTTTGCTGTAACTGCGCAACTTGAACGCTCAATTTGGACATTTGAGCTTTGAGCTCGGCAATGGATGCATCCGTTGTGCTGTCTTTATCGGTTTCCGGTTCGGGCTGCACTACCCCCGCATGCTTGTTAAAGCCCCAGCCCCTGTCCTCTCTGTAGAGAGTTGCCCATATCCACAAAAAGGGCCTGCCACAATCTGAAACTATCGCCCGTTCAGAAAAATGATTGCCAGATCAACAATTCAGCTGCTGCTATTCCACATTAAAGCGATACACATCTGACAACCCTCGTCTGAGTGATACGCCGCAGTGACTCAGGTGCCAACAACGGCGACGTTGAGTCACTGACTTTCTCGCTGGGTCTTTCTAAATGCCGTGCAGCAGGTGGGCCACTCAGCAATGAAAGAACGGCTCGATTATGAGGCCACTGTTGACGCCTTCAGTTTCGATAACGAAGTGCAGTATCAATGGAAGCCTGGTCATCCTGTGACATTCAGAGCCTATCCTGATAACGCTTGT
>Ga0209075_1002032_pt1 | contig 18384 bp, 19 predicted proteins | sample Stecom2011_FD_187523 | JGI IMG/M metagenome (GOLD analysis project Ga0209075, IMG submission 187523) | Agricultural soil microbial communities from Utah to study Nitrogen management - Steer compost 2011 (SPAdes) (version 2) | ecosystem: Environmental > Terrestrial > Soil > Agricultural land...
TGATTATTTTTTTCCGTAACACCTAAATCCTCACCACTTAACGTAGTTAAATAGGCTGTGCCGTTATGCTTTTTTACTGCTGTTTGAAGTCCATGTTTATCTATACGGCCAGGGATGGTAGTGAACTTAACTATAGACGACATTAAGTTTTTATTCTCCAAGATAGACTCTCTTTGCTTTTCATCTAATTTAGCGAACGAGTCATCAATAAATACAAATATTGTAACCATTTCCTCCTTCTCTAAAGATTCAAGCAACTTTTTATCTTTTAGAACTTTAGAAAAAATACTGAACTCTGAAACCTCTTCAATATTTTCAACAATAGCCTTAGTAGAAGAAAAACTATAGTCTTTCCATTCCTTTGTGATTTCAGGCGACTTTTTTGAAAGATATTTTTGAGCAGATACTACTGTCGAACTAAGTACTACAAGAAGTAGCAGGGATATATTTTTAATATTCATATCGAATTTTATTGAAACGTAAATATAGTAATTAGCGCTCAATTATTAGGCCAAGCATTAAGCAACTTCAATAATTAGTTGTTTTAAATACCTAGTGAAGCGTGTGTAGTGCTGATGTTTCTTTAAAAAATAAAAGTGCATCATAACGCAATGGTACAATTGTGGGTACAAACTGTCTTCTATCTTTTTTCGGATTATAAACCACTCCCACTGCTCGATGACCTACTACTTTCAGGTTTTTCTCCTTTCTATCTTTATTATCAAATATCACATAAAAAGAATCTAAACCTACTTTATTCAGCTCGTCCTCTAAGCTACCAGACTTCGCTTTTGGTATGGTCATGGTTTTCATGGGTTCTCCCCAACTCGACCCAGCTAATACTTTTCCTCTATAGCTACTAAATCCAATCAAAAAAACATTTTCCGCTCCAAGCGATTCACGACTTAATTGACCTATGTTCTTTTCACCCACATTACGCATACTCGTGTATGAAGCGTCGCCTATATGTGTGTTATGCGCCCAAATAATTCCTTTAGAATTCTCTCCATAAAGCGTTAGTAAATCGTTTATAGTTTCATGCATATGAAATACTCGCGAATTCCAAGAAACTGAAGATTTAGAAATTAAACTTTCCCTAAAAAACTCTTCAGCATTGTGAACCACAATTGCATTTTGAAGAAGATAAAAATAGATATCATCACTCAGAGAAGAAAACTTCTCTCGATTGTTTCTTATGAAGTCAACAACATTTTTAGTGGATTCAGAACAAGAGGCTCTACCTTTACTAACTGCTCGTGCATATTCCCAACTATCACCTTTATAAGGGTGGAAACAATCATATTGAGTTTGGACGTACCTATAAATAGTACTATCTATATTTTGAAACAGCTCTAAAACCACAGCTTTCGAATTCCACTCATCATAAACATCCATTCCATAAAAACCGATTTTCTTATGTTGGGGTAATTTATCATTGTATTCCCTTAACCATTCTAAAAGCGCCACCACCTCTTCGTTTGCCCACATCCAAGTTGGCCATCTATGAAGCTTTGACAAAACTTCTCGAGCAGAGCTTTGCGCTCCTTCTATGTTTTTAACGTAGAGATTTAGATGATATAAACTAGCGAAATCTCCCTCTACAGCAATAAAACTGAAATCGTTATTTTTTATTAATTCCCTACTTATTTTATCACGCCAAACGTAATATTCATGAGTGCCATGACTTGCTTCTCCAAGTAAAACAAGCTTCTTATCTCCCGCCGCCGAAATAAGCGTTTGTAAATTAGACTCTGGATCTAAAGGGATTGCTTTCTCTTTATAGTTTTGAGCTGTAAGTGACATGGTCAAAAAGAATAGTATAATTGATGAACTCAAATTCATAGTAAACTGTTTCATGATTATCTCAATATAGTCAAAACGCCCATTATCTGCAATACTCAAAGCAATTAGGAAAACGCAACAAGAATTTTAAAAATAGTGTTGCCTATATTTAACTCGTTTACTATTGTTAAAGTTTTGTCTACTGAGTATCAACTTATTAATTTTAAGTTCCTAAAAATCATTTCACATGTTTTCAAGAGTAAATATTGAAGAAGAATTGACAAAATTCCGAAATAAGCGAATTGAAGAGCAAGACATTATGTATGAAGTCTTTGAAATTCTTTCTGCAAATGATAATAAGAGACAAGAAATATGCTCAGTATTAAAAGGAAAGCAAATTGAAAAAGAACACAGTTTTGATTTTGATTTGCTAGAGAGCTCGAGAATATTTCATGAAGACGACATTAAAAAAATCTGCTCAGTTTATAGACTTCGTTTTTTAAAATCACATTATTTTAAGGGAGGTTTCCCTGAAGAAGCTATCAGCGCAATACGAAATCTAGAAAATCTTCATCAAACGAAACTTAGCAACTTTAAGATTGTAGCGCCTGCCAAAATGCTCAAGTTAGAAAGCGCAGATGATCCTTTGCTCTTCGCTCCTATTGGTTATGAATATTACTATTTAATCTACAAATGGGGAAATGATTTGAATCCGTGGCGCAAACTAATGATGTGGCCGTTTAAATCTATGGTGAATTTAGTGATAACAATTACTCTGATGAGCGCTTTACTTACAGTGTTAGCACCAATGCATTGGTTTAGCGAAAACCCAGGTAATGGCGAATACATCTTTTTATTCTTAATTATCTTTAAAGGCATTATAGGGTTGACCGCTTTTTATGGTATTGCTTTTGGCAAAAACTTCAATAATAATGTTTGGAATAGTAAATATTACAACGGCTAAACATCTAATTATTACCACTCTCACTGTTTTCACAAACTATTCTGATAGAACAGCACAACGAAGTCAAAAATAAGTTAGTACCTTAGTAATTCAAATTTCAAAAAAGCTAAAATATGTCAGAAAAAGAAGAAACGATTCGAGTATATACCGGCCCCATTTTAGTTGCCGAAGCTCTTGTAGGGCGATTGGAAGAAATAAACATTGTCCCAATTTTACGTGACGATCAAAAAAATGCCATCATGTATGGATCAGGGTCTAACTATTCTGGTCAAGTTCGCGTATTTATTAGAGAAGATGAATTAGAAGCAGCACAACCTATTATAGATGCTTTTATAGAAGAAACTAGTGAAGAAGAGTAGCATGGAAGAAAACGAATGGATCTATACAGGTCCTACTCTAGTTGCCAAAGGGCTAATAGCACGTCTAAAAGAAATTGGAATCAATCCGATAGAGCGGAATGACCAAGAAAGCAATTTAATGGGTGGATTTGGTGGAGTTATAAACCAGATGATGGTTTTTATTAAAAAAGATGACCTTTTAAAAGCACAACCTATAATCGAAGAGTTTTTAAAAGAAATCGGAGAATAAACAGCTTGTTTTTTAAGTCGCAAACCATTAATTCTCCGATAATTACACTCAGCTTGTTTAAGCTTTTGTTGAATACATTTTATCGCGTAATTCTTTCACGTTTTTATCACTCATATACTCATCAAAAGTCATATATCGATCAATAGCTCCATTAGGAGTAAGCTCTACAACTCTTGTTCCTACCGTTTGAGCAAATTCAAAATCGTGAGTAGTAAGCAAAATAGTACCTTTAAAATTCTTTAGAGAGTTATTAAATGCTGTAATAGACTCAAGATCTAAGTGGTTTGTAGGCTCATCTATCATTAGGACATTAGCGCGCATCATCATCATACGGCTTAACATACAGCGAACTTTTTCACCTCCAGATAGAACGTTACTCTTTTTTAAAGCTTCTTCACCACTAAAAAGCATCTTACCTAAAAATCCTCGTAGAAACACCTCTTCACGCTCCTCTTCTGTTTTCGCATATTGACGAAGCCAATCTACTAATGAAAGGTCATTTTGAAAAAACACCTCATTATCTAAAGGTAGATAACTCTGTATTGTAGTTATTCCCCAATCAAAAGTACCTGAATCTGCCTTTTGGTTTCCATTTAATATTTCATAGAAAGCTGTAGTTGCTCTAGAATCTCGCGAGTATACAACCACCTTATCACCCTTTGCTAGGTTGAGGTTAATGTTGTCAAATAGCACTTCTCCATCGATTGACGCCGAAAGCTTTTCAATATTTAAAATTTGATCTCCTGCTTCTCTTTCACGTTCAAAAATAATTGCTGGATAGCGGCGGCTAGAAGGTTTAATTTCTTCAACATTAAGTTTTTCAAGCATTTTCTTTCTAGAAGTTGCCTGTTTACTTTTTGCTACGTTTGCACTAAATCGCATAATGAACTCTTGAAGTTCTTTACGCTTTTCTTCTGCTTTCTTATTTTGTTGTGCTCTCTGTCGCGCAGCTAATTGACTACTTTCATACCAAAACGTATAGTTACCGCTGTAGTGTGTGATTTTCCCAAAGTCAATATCGCTAATATGTGTCACTACAGAATCCAAAAAGTGACGGTCATGCGATACTACAATTACGCAGTTTTCATAATTCGCCAAGAAGTTCTCTAACCACGTTATAGTTTCATAATCCAAGTCGTTTGTAGGCTCATCCATGATCAACACATCTGGATTTCCAAAAAGAGCTTGAGCTAATAACACTCTAACTTTTTGTTTTCCATCTAAGTCTTGCATCATGTTATAATGAAGACTTTCATCAATACCTAGATTTGATAACAAAGCTGCAGCTTCACTTTCTGCGTTCCAACCATTCATCTCTTCAAAAGCTACCTGAAGCTCACCAATTTTCTCGGCGTTTTCATCAGTATAGTTTTCATAAAGCTTGTCTATCTCTGTTTTTATAGCAAACAACTCCTTATTTCCACGAACCACAGTTTCCAAAACCATGTATTCATCATAAGCGTTGTGATTTTGCTCAAGGACAGACATACGCTTTCCCTTCTCCAAATGAACGCTACCAGAAGTAGGTTCTTGTTTTCCAGAAATAATTTTGAGAAAAGTTGATTTTCCTGCCCCGTTGGCTCCGATTATACCATATATATTCCCAGTTACGAATTGGGTGTTCACGTCGTCGAACAAGACTCTCTTGCCGAATTGGACCGATAAATTTGAAACTGAAAGCATAAGCGACTTGTAAGTGTTTTCTAAAATTTTTGCAAAAGTACCTATTTTACTTACACATTGAAAAGATTAACTTTTTAAAATCCCTTTTAACCATCATTTAACACAAATCGCCCTAGTACTCAGTTACATTTGTTCGGTTTATACTAAAACTATATCATTCTTGAAGAAAAAACTACTACTCATTCTATTATTGTTTATTGGTCTATTTTCTTGTAAGAAGAAAGACACCGACTCACAAACCACCTGGATTGGCGGACAAATAGTAAACCCGAAATTGGACTATGTTATATTCGCACAAGGTGAATATATCCTTGATACAGTTAAACTAGACTCCAACAACTTCTTTCTTTATCACACTGATAAAATGAAGGATGGGCTTTATATATTGCGTCACAATGAAACCCAAGTGTTCTACATTAATCCTGGAGACAGTATAATGCTACACGTCAACACCCTAGATTTTGATGAATCGCTTGCGTATTCGGGGAGAGGAGCAGAAAAGAATAATCTGTTGATGGATTTATATCTGAAAAAGGAATTAGAAAACAAGTTGCTTCCTTCATGGTATACACTATCGCCTGAGGAATTCACTGCTAAAATTGATTCTATTAGAAGCTATAAACTCAACAAATACGAAGACTTCATTGCCAAAAATAAAGTTGACGAAGGTTTTAAAAATGCTGCGTTAACTTGTATAAACTACGATTACTACTCTAAGAAAGAATTATACGGAATGGCTAACAGGATTCGTGCCGATCAATTGGGTGATGATTTCTATAGCTTCAGAAAAGATATTGACTTTGAAAAAGAAGAGCTTCGATTTTACTATCCTTACTACCGATTTATCAACCGCCACTTTGACAACCTTCTTGTTTCTAGAAACGAACCTGGTGTAGATAGATTTTCATACCAGTTTAGCTTAGATAAGCTAAAAACTATCGACAGCACAATTGTCAATGATTCTATTAGAAATAGTCTTATGCGGTTTACAGCATTGAGATATCTATTCAATGCTAATTCTGCCGAGGAAGAAAAACTCTTCTATAAGGAGTTTGAGAAAATGAACAACAACCCTAAACATTTAAGAGAAATAAAAGAGTTGACCGATGCAACTATAAAAATGTCTAAAGGAAGTGCCATTCCAAATGTTCCTCTTATAAACACTGACAACACTATTATTGGGTTACATAATGTTATAAGAAAACCAAGTATATTATACTTCTGGACTGTAAAATCTAAAAACCAAGCAAGAGTTATCCACAACCGAATTGCAGAATTAAAATCTAAGTATCCTGAGTATAGCTTTATAGGCATAAACACAGATGATCACTACAGAAACTGGCGTAATTACGCTAAGAGTCAAGGATATGATTTAGCAAATGAATATCAATTAGAAAATGCAGTGGAATCTGAGAAGACTTTGGTTCTTAGCTCTATGAATAAATCCATTATCATAGATAAAGACAAAACCATTTTAGATGGGAATACAAATATCTTCAACAGCAATTTTGAAGAATTGCTGTTGGGATATTTGAACAGATAAGAGTATTTCTACTCGAAGTGATTTAGTTTCCTTTTTTGTAGTCTGCTAAGAATTGCTGAAGACCAATGTCGGTTAGAGGGTGCTTTAACAATCCCTCGATAGAAGAAAGCGGTCCTGTCATAACATCTGCACCAATCTTCGCACAGTTTATAACGTGCATTGTATGGCGCACTGATGCTGCTAAAATTTGCGTTTCGTAGCCGTAGTTATCATAAACAAGACGAATGTCGGCAATAAGATCAAGTCCATCGGTAGACACATCATCTAGCCTTCCAATAAATGGAGACACATAAGTAGCACCAGCTTTAGCTGCTAATAATGCTTGACCTACAGAAAACACAAGTGTACAGTTAGTGCGAATTCCATTATCACTAAAATACTTGATAGCTTTAATACCGTCTCGAATCATCGGTACTTTCACCACAATTTGGTCATGAAGTTCAGCTAGCTCCTCCCCTTCTTTAATAATTTCATCATATTCAGTGGCTATCACCTCTGCCGAAACGTCTCCTTCTACAATATTGCAGATGTCTACATAGTGTTTTAAAATATTATTGCGGCCAGTAATTCCTTCTTTAGCCATTAATGAAGGGTTCGTAGTAACGCCATCAAGAACACCTAAGTCTTGAGCTTCACGAATTTGTTGAAGATTTGCAGTGTCGATAAAAAATTTCATAATAGAACGGTTTCAAATTTTGAATTACAAAAATACAGAAGAATACAGCCATAAAAAATCTTTTGAAATAAAGATTCAAAATGACAAATACGCAAATACTATTTATCATTTAAACACGCTTGCACTTGTCAAAACAAAAAACCCTTAGATCTAATCTAAGGGTTTCCTTTATATTTATTTTCAAACCATTACAGATTTGACTCTTAGCTTTTCATTAAGTCTTACGAGCTGCAGTGTTTTTAGCTGACGTACCTTTTTTAGCAGAAGCTTTAGCTGTCGATTTATCAGCAGCAGGTTTTGCAGCAGTAGTTTTCTTGGTTTCTTTCGCTTTTTCAACAGATTCTTTAGCTTCATCTCCTTCTTCAGAATTAGCTTCTGGCGCAGAGAAATCTGTGATTCCATTTTTCACAAGCAAGTTATACCACTGTACTACTTTTTTGATATCGCTAGCATACACGCGGTCTTCATCATAATCTGGTAAAACTTCAAAAAAGTACTCTTCTAGCTCTAGTTTAGAAACTTTATGACTAATAGTTTCTTTACCGCCTTCTTTATCAGCGATTTTCTGAAACACTTCGCGTAAAGGAACTTCTTCTGTTAAAGTATAAATAGCTATTTCTGAAAGAAGACTAACGTTATGGTTACCACCAACGTTAATAGTTTTTCCGTCCAAAAAGGATTCTGCAAGAAACCCAGTACGGGTTTGCGTCTTTAATCTATAAAGTCCTGGTTTACCGGAAATGGAAAGCACTTTTTCTAAACTCATAAAATTAGTTTGATTTTGAATGGTTACAAATATCTTTTGTTTGCTCTATAAAAACAAGCATGTTAACGTTTCTTTTTTGCCTTAGGAAAACGCATACGGTAGTCCACATTGATTTTCCCCTTCGAAATGTTAGTCAGCTTACTTTTTATCAATCTTTTCTTTAAAGGTGATAGTTTATCAGTAAACAGAATTCCTTCAATATGATCATATTCGTGCTGAATAATACGAGCTACTATTCCGCTATACGTTTCTCTATGCTCCTTAAAGTTTTCGTCTAAATACTCTATCGTAATTTCTGGTTGGCGAAAAACGTCTTCTCTAACGTCTGGAATACTTAAGCAACCTTCATTAAACGCCCACTCATCACCTGATTCTTCAACAATATAAGCATTGATAAATACTTTTTTGAACGTTGCAGCTAGAGTTCGTTCTTCTTCTGAAAGATCTTCGTCATCCTCAAATGGCGTAGCATCCACAACAAAAAGACGAATAGCCCTCCCTATTTGTGGCGCCGCAAGACCAATCCCACGTGCTTCATACATAGTCTCGAACATGTTTTCTATCAAGACATCTAAGTCTGTGTAATTTTTGTCTATCTCTTCAGTTTCTTTTCTTAAAACTGGATCGCCATAAGCTACTATCGGTAATATCATTATTTGCTGTTTGTTATTTTTCTATTTTAAAGACAACTTGAAAGTAATTTCGACTACTTATTATATAAGTATTCTTGCAAAATTATAGTGGCACTAATTTCATCTATCAAAGCTTTGTTTCTTCTCTGTTTTTTCTTTAAGCCACTATCAATCATAGTTTGGAAAGCCATTTTACTGCTATATCGCTCATCAACTCGCTTCACTTCTAAGTTGGGAAAGTTCTTAGAAAACTTAATCAAAAACTTTTTAATTTCTTCTTCTATATCAGAATGAGTACCATCTTTTTGTTTTGGCTCTCCCACCAATATAAGCTCCACCTTTTCAGAAGCGATATATTTCTTTAGAAAGTCCATTAATTCAGAAGTTGCAACCGTTGTTAAACCCGAAGCAATTAACTGCAATTCGTCTGTAATGGCAACACCAGTGCGCTTACTTCCATAATCTAATGCCAAAATTCTTCCCATAACGGATGCAAAAGTAAGAGTTTCATAAATAGTATGCTATAATTCATTCCTTATTTGATTAGGAGGTTCTATATTTGTTGAAATAATAAATCGTATACTCTAAAAAACATAGATTTTACAGGTTTCATGACTACAGGCACTATTCTTTAAGTCCTAACTCATGACTTTATTAAATCCTATTTTGAATAATATCTTATGCAAGAATTAAAAGAAACTATTGAAAAAGCTTGGGAAGATCGCTCCCTTCTAACTGAAACAGAAACCATCGTTGCCATTAGGCAAGTAGTAAATCTTTGTGACGAAGGGAAACTCCGTTGTGCAGAACCTACAAATGATGGTTGGATAGTAAATGAATGGGTTAAAAAAGCCATTGTTTTATATTTTCCTATTCAAAAAATGCGAACTATGGAAGCTGGTATTTTTGAATATCACGATAAAATTCCTTTAAAATCTGGTTACGAAGCAAAAGGGGTTAGAGTGGTTCCTCACGCTGTGGCCCGCCATGGTGCCTTTATTTCAAAAGGAGTTATTTTAATGCCTAGCTATGTCAATATAGGAGCCTATGTTGACGAAGGAACTATGGTAGATACATGGGCAACCGTAGGTAGCTGTGCTCAAATTGGCAAAAACGTCCACCTCAGCGGTGGTGTTGGTATTGGCGGAGTACTTGAGCCTCTGCAAGCTGCACCTGTTATTGTTGAAGATGGTGCTTTTATTGGATCTAGATGCATCGTGGTTGAGGGAGTTCGCGTGGGTAAAGAAGCAGTTTTAGGAGCAAATGTAGTTCTAACAGCTTCTACAAAAATTATAGACGTTACAGGTGATTCTCCAAAAGAAACTAAAGGATATATTCCTCCTAGATCGGTTGTGATTCCTGGTAGTTACACCAAAAAATTTCCAGCAGGTGAATATCAAGTTCCTTGTGCCTTAATAATAGGCGTTAGAAAAGAAAGCACAGATTTAAAAACGTCGTTAAACGATGCGCTTCGTGAATATGACGTAGCAGTATAATTAAAAATATGTGCCTAATAAAAAAATGCTGTTAAGTTGAACAGCATTTTTTATTTGTAATTCCTTCTTAAGACCTCATTTTGGCACGTCTTCTCATTTTCTTACTATTAATCTTTTTCTGAAAAGACCTGCTGTACTTAGTCATTAGTTCATTTGTTTCCTTAATACTTTTACTGTAAAGTTTGGCATACTCTTCAGCCATTATCTTTATCATCTTTTTTGAAAGCCAAAGCCTACGAAAATTATGCATTCGCTTTTTGAAATTCATAGGCTCAAAACGCATTCTATTTAAATCAATTAAATAAAATTCATATTTCCCTTGACCTTTATCTATAATCAATGTGTTACCCGGAGAGTGGTCTAAGAAATTCACTCCGTTTTGGTGGAGTTTGAAGGTAAATCGTGTAAACTGCTTCAAAATTTCTTTGCGATTTTCAAACTTTGGCTGATGAATTAACACCCTAAAATCAAAGTCGTAATCTACGTGCTCACTAACGTAAAAACTTTCTTTTAGCCCTCCAGAAAAAATTTCGAAATATGCGATTGGGAAAGGTGTTTTTACATCAAACCCAATCAATTTTAAGGCGTATTCGTAAGATCTTTTTGCTTTACTCTTTCTTAAATACCTATAAACCAGCGACTGAAAAGTGTTTGGCGTCTTGAATTTTTTAATATTTAAAGTTATTCCGTCAAGCTCTACTTTTTTTATTTCGTTCCGTCCTTTGGCTATATATTCTCCTTTTTCAGAAAAACTAAGCAGAAGTTCCTTGAGTTCTGAACCCAAATGGATATAATTAGAATGGATAACAAAATTTTCACGCATCGGTCGCAATATATCTGTAAAAAAGGTATTTTGCGAAGTTAATATTAAAATCTCTACGCTTAGCCCAAAAGGGTATGTTTTAAGATAAAAATGGCAACTTAAGTTCAGAAAATAGATATGAAGAAGATCCTCGTTATACAGAACAAACGGATTGGCGACGTGCTTATCAGTTCCGTTATTGCCAATAATATTAAAAAGGTATTTCCTGAAAGTGAAGTTACTTACTTTGTGTATGACTACACCACAGGTGTTTTAGAAAACAATCCTAATATTGATCGAATTATTCCTGTTAATGAAAAAGAGCTTAAAAAAATTCCTAATCTTCTTAAAACTATAGCAAGAGTTAGAAAAGAGAAATACGACATAATTTTTGACCCATACTCTAAGTTCCAAAGTAGGATAATTTGTCTTTTTTCAGGTTCCCCGTATCGAATTGGGTTAAAAAGAGCTCATAAAAAATTAAAACTGCCATTTTACACACATCCTATCAGTTTTTTAGAAAAACGTTCTACCAACTGTGGAAAAGCAATCGAAGACCGAATTAACTTAATTTCTTCTGTATTCAAATTAGAATCTCCTGAATACGCTCCAAAAATATTCATCACTAAACAGGAAGAAAAGTATAACAAAATAGACTCTCTAAAAAGCCCTGTTATAATGCTGGGAATCTTAGGAAGTACTCCACAAAAGTCTATGCCTTATGAGTATATGACTGAAATAGTTGACTATATTACTGACAGTTACAGCGGAACGATTCTCTTTAATTACGCTCCATATCAAAAGGAGGAAATGAAGAAGATTTATGAAATGTGTAAAAATAAAGATCGAATTAACACTGATATATATGAAGACTCGATTCGTGGTTTTATTACATTAATGAACAAATGCGACATTCTAATTTCAAATGAAGGTGGGAGTGTCCATATAACCAAGGCTTTAGAAAGGCCAACATTTACTATTTACTCTCCTTATGTAAACAAAGAGCATTGGTGTAGTTTTGAAGATGGAGACCAACATGATTCTATTCACCTCCTAGAAGAAAACCCTAATCTTTTTAAAAGTTTCACACTTGAAGAACGTAGGAAAATAGAAGAAAACCCACACTCTCTTTATAAGCAATTAACTCCTGAAATGATTCTTAAAAAGCTAAAACCATTCTTAGACTACCACTTAAAAGCATAAGATTAAAAAATTACTTTTAGGCCTCTTTTTTAGAAAGACCGTAATTGGTCCAAACACGTTTTTCCTTCTTAGTAATTCTGCGAATTTCTTTATTCTTTATAAACATATCATCAGTCACATAGCCTCTTTCATGATCCAAATGAAGAGTCACCGTGCTATATCGTATTTGCAATGGTTTGATGCCATAATTCATCATTCTTTCTCCCATTTCACGGTCTTCTCCACCATACTGCATTCTTTCGTCAAATCCATTAACAGCAAGAATATCTTTACGCCAACCAGAAGAATTGTTTCCACACCATGTAGCGCTTGTTGGAGTGAAATAATTTAAAAAGTTTTCTTTAACACCGTGTGAAGTAAGCTTATTTAGTTTAAAGGATTTCTTCAATCCCTTGCTTAAAAGCCACTCAGACTCAAAACAACGTTGAGATACTATGTCATCTTTAGTAATTTCTTTAGAAATATTCATAGGTAACTTGAAATACCCCGCAGACAGGAAACAACCTTCACTACTTAAACTCACGTGTTTTAAAACAAAATCTTTCCTCGGGATACAGTCGCCATCAGTGAATATCAAATATTTTCCTTTTGAAGCTAAAATTGCCTTATTTAAGATTTTTGTTTTCTGAAACCCATGATCTTCTTGCCAAATGTGAGTTATTTTTAAAGATGAGTTTTTTTGAAAATCCTTTATTAATTCTGCTGTTTCGTTTGTTGACCCATCGTCTGCAATAATAATCTCAAAGTTCTTTTCTATTTGTTGCTCAAATCCCCAAAGTGCCTTTTTAAGCCACTCTGGTTGATTATATGTACTCACTATAACCGAAGCAAATGGATCAGTATTATCATCTTTTACTATTCCAAACGAAGTCCATTTCTTTTTTCGATCTCGTGTCTGTTTCCGTATTGCACGGTTCTTATCTATAGATTCTTGATTCTTATACCCTCTTGGATGATCCAAATGAATTACTACAGCATTATAACGAATTTGCTTGGCTTTGATACCCAAATTAATCAAACGCTCTCCCAACTCACGATCTTGACCGCCATATTGCATACGCTCATCGAATCCATTGACCGCAATAATGTCTTCCTTCCACCCAGAAGCATTGTGCCCATTCCAACTTGGGTTTGTTGTTGTTAGAGAGTTTAATAAGAATGCTTTTAGTGGCCCTGAGTTTAACTTGTTGTTTTTAAATGAACTCTTCAATCCATTTTTCTTTAGCCACGAAACGTCAAAGCACCTTTCTGTATAAATATCTTCTTTAGTTATTTTTTTAGAAATATCTAATGGAAGCATAAAGTATCCTCCAGACAAGAAATATCCTAATTCCCTATATTTTACATGCTGCTCTACAAAGTCTTTCCTCGGAATGCAATCGCCATCACTCATTATTATGTAATCGGCACTACATTTTAAAATCGATTTATTCAAAATCTGAGACTTTTGAAATCCTTTGTCCTCATGCCAAACATGAACAATTGGATAAAACACTTCCTCCTGCATTCGCTTTAATAACAGTCGAGTATCATCTCTAGAGCCATCATCGGCTATCACAATTTCAAATTGTCTATATGTTTGATTGTTATAACCGTACAATACTTTCTCTAACCACTCTGGAGAATTGTAGGTACTTATTATAATGGAAGTGTCTAATGGCTTCATGGCCGCAAAGATAAATTTATTTCTTGAGTTGGCTTAGGGTTAAAAAAGTAGTAATTTCGAATCATCTTTCAATCAAAATGTAATACTTAAAACTTCTACTCTATTATATTGTTTTAGTACATATTCTAATCTATGACGCCAACACTCACAGTAATTATTCCCACATACAATGAAGAAGCCTATATAGAAGACGCTTTATTCTCTGTTCAATTTGCTGATGAAATTATTGTCGTAGATTCCTACAGCTCTGATAGAACCCCCGAAATTGCAAAAAAATATGCTTCAAAGTTTTTAGAGAGAAAATTCGACAACTTTTCAAATCAGAAGAATTTTGCACTCAAAGAAGCTACTGGAGATTGGGTGTTATTTATAGATGCTGATGAGCGTGTAACCCACTCTTTAGAAACTGAAATAATAGAGACTCTCAGAAATCCAAAACACGGTGGATATAAAATCAACTTTCCTCACTTCTATATGAATCGTTTTTTATACAATCACAGCGACAACGTGCTGCGGTTAGTAAAACGAGATGGAGCTATATTTTCAGGCTCAGTACATGAAAAACTACAGTGCAAAGGAAGTATTGGAAAACTGAAGAACAAAATGCTTCATTTCACCTATAAAAATTTGGAAGACTATATCGCTAAAAAAGAGTCCTACGCTTGGTTTCAAGCAAAACAACTTCATGAGAAAAATAAAAAAGTAACTTGGTTTCACTTGTTCTTCAAACCTACTTATAGATTCTTTAGCTCGTTTATTTTAAAAGGAGGTTTCAAAGATGGTGTGCCAGGAATGGCTGTAGCATCAGTAAATGCATATGGAGTGTTCCAACGCTACGTGAAACTTTTACTTCTACAACGAGGAATGCAATAAGGATACATACAACATTCATTAAATTATAATCCTCTAAAACAACTTGCCAAATCTAATTTTCTGTCTGAATTTCAAGAGCTTCCATTCACCTTTTACATCTATACGTTCAATTTCGAATGGTCTTTTAAATGGAAACTTGTTTATTCTATTACCTATTCTAAGACCATACTCAATCCCATTATTAGATAGGGTTGATTGAAATATTCTTTTTTGAATTTTATCTCTTGGAAATTTACCATAAGGATATGCAAGTATAGGAGAAAAGTTGAGTTTGTTTTTTGTTACAAAATCAACACTTTTCTGAAGGTCTTCCTCAACTTCCTCATTTGATATCTCATTGTATTTTTTGTGGGAATATGAATGATAACCCAGTTCTACAATATCAGCATCTAAAGATTTTAGTTGCTCTACACTCATTACTTCCAAAGTAGAAGTATTCCAATCATCCTTACTCCCTAAAAACTGTAAAGGAGCAAAAAAGGCAGCCTTTAATTTATACTTTTTCAGTAGCGGCAAAGCTAATTCCAATTGACTCACATAACAATCGTCAAAGGTGATGACAATATTTTTTCCTTTCGGCAATCTCTTCATCTTCAACAGTTCACCAAAATGATAACTGCGATATCCGCTTTCTGACAAATATTTAAATTGCTTCTCTAGATTTTTTACAGATATAGTTAAATTTTTTCCTTCAGCTTGAGTAACATGATGGTACATTAAAACAGGAAGTTTTGCCATGGTTGCTTTAGATTTTATACTTGTAAAATTATTACTTTTACGCAAATTACAATTCGTTTTTGGAAAACCCTATAAAAATCTCCGCTCTTGCAATAACACTCAATGAAGCACACAATATTGAGCGTTACATAAAAAGCCTTTGGTTTGCTGATGAAATTATTATTGTAGACTCATTTAGTACAGATGAAACGGTTTCTTTAGCGTCAAAATATGAGAATGTTATTGTGCATCAACGGGTATTCGACAATTTTTCTGCTCAAAAGAATTTTGCTATCTCTAAAGCAAAGAACGACTGGGTTACTTTTTTTGATCTAGATGAAGAAGTTCCCGACTCTTTAGCCAAAGAGATTCTAAGTGTTGCGAAAAACCCTAAAGCTATAGCGTACTTCGTTAAGCGAGATTATAACTTTATGGGAAAAAGAATTAAGTACAGTGGCTTTCAAACGGACTACGTAATTCGTTTTTTTAATAAAAACTTTTGCGAGTACAATTCTAATTTGGTTCATGAAACTATAGAAGCGAATGGAAAAACTGCTAAACTAAAACACACCTCTCCACACTACACTTATAAATCGTTTGATCATTACACAGGAAAGCTACATCAATACAGCAAATTGCAAGCTCAAATGCTGTTTGAAAAGGGCAAAAAACCAAACCTATATCATTTCTTGTTTAGACCTTGGTATCGCTTTTGGCACCAATATATAATCCGATTGGGAATTTTAGATGGTAAAGAAGGTTTTATTTTGGCTTACGTGAGTGCTTTTTCAGTTTTTAAAAGATACGTTAACCTTTGGTTGATGAACCGAAAAATAAATTAAACAAAATTTAAATAGGTTCTCTAAGTCATAATATAATCTTATAGATATTTATCTATTCCATTTTCACACCATTTCTTTTTTTCATCAATAGCTTTTTGTTGAATGCTATCATTGATTTCGAAACGGTTTTGATCTTTTACCTTATGCCAAATGTGGTAAACAATACCACGGTAGCGAAGTCTTCGTCCACGCACACCATTATTCATCATTCTTATAATCAACTCAGAGTCTTCCCTACCCCAACCTTCAAATTTTTCATTGTAACCATTAACAGCAAATACGTCTTTTTTCCAGAAAGACACATTGCAACCCCTCATTTTGTGTGAAACCTTGTCTCCTACTCTGTAAAAACTACTCAGTAAGGGAATTCTTAGGTTTCGAGTGCGTTTTTTAATACCGCGATCAAAAAATTTGAACGACAGTTTTTGAGATTGAAACAGTTCTGGTAAAAACTCCTCCTGAATATTAACTCGGCTGCCATATAAATAAACTCCTGCTTGGGCTAAAGATTTATGATCACGAACAAAATCTTTGTGTAATATACAATCGCCATCAACTTGAATAATATAATCGCCCTTTGCTCCCGCAATAGCTTTATTTAATATTATCGATTTGCGAAAGCCCTTATCTTCATGCCAAATATGATGAATAGGAATAACCGATTTATTTTGAAACTCTAAAATCAGCTGTTTAGTTTCATCAGAAGATCCATCGTCTGCAATAAGAATTTCATCTGGTTTTACAGATTGCCTTTTAGCACTCATCAAAACCAACTCTAGAGCTTCTGGCCAATTGTAAGTTGAGATTAATAATGAGGTTTTCATTTAAAAAGATGTTTAAAGTATTGACCTAAGTTCTTTTTAAAAAGAAAAAAAGGAGAAGGATGTAGGTTTGATTTTGCATTCAATCGGGTTTTGATTTCGTCTATATCCTTAGAGTCAATAAAATCTAGACTCTTCCATCCAGACGGCTCTAAATAAAAAAAGTCTTGCATTTCCTTATAGTTGTTTTTATTAACTGTTCGCCATTTATCGACATAACTTTCAATATCAAAATCTTTTGAATGCCCCCAATTTGTTAGCTTAGTCATTAAATCTTCCTCGCTTCGAGAAATACATTCGTGCATCAATAAACTGTCTACATATATAATGCGTTTTCTATTTTGACGTGCATATGTGTACTTAGGATAATTAGTTGCCAACAGCACCTTAGTAGGCTGATCTACATACAATAATCCATCATCTGTGTACTTATACATATTTATCAAAAAACCTGCTATCTGCACAGGTGTTTTCTCAGGATTATCTAAAAATCTATCATACTTACGAAGATTCTTTACAAAGCCATTAAAATCGATAAAGTATTCATCTGCATCAACTTGAACCAACCAATTTCCAACACCCATTTTTTCTGACAACATAGTCCGCTCTCGTGTATCATTCTCAATAGCTGTCAATTCAGGCAAATAAAAATCATCCTTATAAATCTGAATTTTGTTTTCGGTATCAAACTCTTTTAACCAATCGTAAAACGAACTAGACACTTCAAACTTTTCACCCGACCATGTTCTATATTCCTTATCTTCTGCTATAAAAATAGCGTCGGCTCCTTCATAAACTGGTGGAATGGCTTTTTTAAGATTCTCATAATCGTAGGAAAGCAAAAAGCCTACATGAATTTTTTTCATCATATATTTTTTTCAAAGATACGGTATAGCAATTAGTTTTTTTAATTATCTATTTTTACCACAAACGAACAAATTAGAATTTTGACGCATAGCCCTAACATAGATCAAGAAACAAATAAAACTAAAAGACCGTTAATTTCGGTCATTATTTTAAATTATAACACTCGACAATTAACTGTTGATTGTATTGAATCTATTAAAAAACACACTCCTAACGATATTTCTGTTGAATATATAATTGTTGACAATGCTTCTTCAAACCAAGAAGGAATATGGCTAGAAAAACACTATGAGAATAAGCTAGATTGCAAAGTAATTCAAAGCCATATAAACTTAGGATTCGGCGCAGGAAATGTGTTAGGCTCTCAGCACGCTACCGGACAGTATTTTGCTTTTATAAATAGTGATGTTGTCTTTATTGAAGACTGCTTTACAGACATGGTCAACTATATGAGCACGAATCC
>Ga0209075_1002033_pt1 | contig 18380 bp, 12 predicted proteins | sample Stecom2011_FD_187523 | JGI IMG/M metagenome (GOLD analysis project Ga0209075, IMG submission 187523) | Agricultural soil microbial communities from Utah to study Nitrogen management - Steer compost 2011 (SPAdes) (version 2) | ecosystem: Environmental > Terrestrial > Soil > Agricultural land...
GAAGCCCTGCCGTTTCAGCGCAAGATGCGGGTGCACTTTCACCGCTTCATGCAGCGGGTGCATAACGAGCTCAGGCAGCTTAAAGGTGAGAAAAACCCCCTGGACCTGGTGGCTGCCAGGTTTGCCGCCGAAGCCCGGGTTCTCTGCTTTGACGAGTTCTTTGTCTCCGACATCGGCGACGCCATGATCCTGGCCACCCTGATGGACGGCCTGTTCAGCCGGGGCGTTACCCTGGTGTGCACCTCCAACATCGTACCCGACGGCCTCTACAAAGACGGCCTGCAACGGGCGCGGTTCCTGCCGGCCATCGAGCTGGTCAAAAAACATACCGACGTTGTCAACGTCGATGGCGGAGTGGATTACCGCCTGCGTACCCTGGAGCAGGCCGAGCTGTTCCATTGCCCGCTCGATGAGCAGGCCGATATCAGCCTGCGTAACAGCTTTGATGCCCTGGCCGTAGAGGCGGGCAAACACAGCAAGAGCATGGAAATCAACGGCCGCAAGATTCCGGCCGAGGCCCACGCAGACGATGTCGTCTGGTTTGATTTCAAAGCCGTCTGCGACGGCCCCCGCAGCCAGAACGACTACATCGAACTGGCCCGCCAGTTCCACGCCATCATTATCAGCAACGTGCCCCAGCTGGGTAAGAGTAACGATGATCAGGCGCGCCGGTTTATCAACATGATCGACGAGTTTTACGACCGCAACGTCAAAGTCATCATCTCTGCCGCTGCGCCGATTCACCAGCTCTATACCGGTGGCCGCCTGAGTTTCGAGTTTGAGCGTACCGAATCCCGCCTGCTCGAAATGCAATCCCGCGAATACCTCGAAGCCCCCCACAAGCCGTAAGGCGTTTCTGCCGCCTCTGCCGGTGGTTGCACTTTCAAATCTTGTCTATATTGATGGGATGCGAGTGCAGCCCGGCGGAGAGTGACAGCAAAATCATACTTTTGACTGATCAAAGGCCCCATGGCCCTTGGCTATAGTGCAATCATCACGGCACTGTATTTACAGCCGCCTGGACGATATCACCAGAATCACCGAGCAGCGACTCAGAACAACAACGGAGTAGCCTTCCAATGACAAGAAAAACTCACCCGTGGCAGCGTTGGACCAAGTTACCACTGGCCGTAGCCATAGCCGCCGGCGTTTCCGCTCCGGCCTCCGCTATATCCTTTTACATGGGCGATGTTGAAGCCCAGTTCAACACCACGCTGTCTGCGGGTGCCGCCTGGCGGACGGAGGAGGCGGACAAGCGTTTGCTCGCCCCCCACGACGGCAAGGGCACCGCATCCACCAACAACTACGACGACGGCAACCGTAACTTCAAGAAAGGCGACACGGTTTCCAAAATCGTAAAAGGCAACAGTGAACTCTTCCTCGACTACGCCGTCGACTCAGACGTACTCACCCGCGTGGGTGCACTGGTACGGGGCCGTTACTGGTACGACTTCGAACTCAAGGACGAAAGCCGTCGCTACGTTGAGCTGAACGACAAGGCCAAGGGCAACGCCTCCGGCGGTGAACTGCTCGACGCCTACGTGTTTACCGACTGGTACCTGGGCGATATCCCGGTCAGCGCCCGTTACGGCAAACAGGTGGTCAGCTGGGGTGAGAGCACCTACATCCAGGGCGGCATCAACACCATCAACCCGGTGGATATCCCCGCCTTCCGTGCGCCGGGCGCGCAGCTCAAAGACGCCCTGCTGCCGGTAGAGATGTTCTACCTGTCGGCGGGTATCACCGAAAACGTGACCATCGAAGGCTATGTCCAGACCGACTGGGAAAAAGTCCGGGTAGATGACTGCGGCACCTTTTTCTCCACCGTAGACTTCGTGGCCGATGGCTGCGGCCCGGTGTACCTCAGTGGCGGCATGTCTGAAGCCCAGAATGAGGCGGCCGGCCTGGTGATTGCCCGCGAAGGCGACCGCGAGCCCGATGCCAAGGATCAGTTTGGTGTGGCCGTGCGCTGGTACGTACCGGCCCTGAACGATTCCGAACTGGGTTTCTACTACATCAAGTACCACAGCCGCCTGCCGTACATCAGTGGCCGTACCAACGACGCCGCCAACGGTGTTCCGTTCCCCAACTACTTCATCGAATACCCGGAAGACATCAACCTGTACGGGATCAGCATCAACACCACCACCCCGGGTGGCTGGTCTCTGGGGGCGGAATACTCCTACCGCGACAAGCTGCCGCTGCAGTGGAACGCCTTTGAGCTGATCTACGGCGGTATGCAGGCACCCTACAGCAAGCTGTTCGCCCGCGACCAGCAGAGCCTCCAGGACGAGTTTGGTACCACCAACGGTATCGCGGTCTCCGGCTACGATCGCTACGGCGTATCCCAGGCCCAGATGACCATGATCAAGTTCTTCGATCAGGTGATGGGTGCCAGCCGCCTGTCGATCGTTGCCGAAGCCGGGGCTACCTACATTCATGACCTGCCAGACACCGACGAAGCCCGCTACGGCCGCTCCGGCACCTTCGGGCTGGGTGCTACCGCAGGCCCCGAGTGTCAGCTTAACAACCTGAACCCCAAATACTGTAACAACGACGGCTTTGTCACCGACTTCGCCTGGGGCTACCGCGCCAGCTTTACCCTCGAATATCCGAACGCCTTTGCCGGCATCAACCTGGCGCCATCCCTGTTCTGGAGCCATGATGTTAAAGGGTATGCACCGCAGCCCGGCGGCGCATTCAACGAAGGTAACAAATCTGTTGGTCTGTCGCTGACAGGTGTCTATCAGAACAAGATCACCGGCAATATTGGTTACACCAACTACTTTGGTGGCGAGCCGTATAACGAAATGACCGACCGGGATTTCGTAAGTGCGAGTGTTTCCTACTCCTTCTGAACCGGATCGAATTCGTTTAACGAGGTAACTTAAATGAAACTGAACAAGAAACTACTGGCAACAGGCGTACTGGCTGCAGGTTTGTTTGCAGGCCAGGCCTGGGGCGCGGTTTCTGCCCAGGAAGCAGCCAAGCTGGGAGACACGCTGACCCCAATGGGTGCAGAAAAGGCCGGCAACGGAGGCAAAATTCCGGCCTGGGACGGTGGCCTGGACACGCCACCGGCAAACTACAGGGGCGATGGTATCTACGTAAACCCGTTTGCGGATGAGCAGCCGGAGTTCGTGATCGATCGCAGCAACGTGGATCAGTACGCCGACAAGCTGTCGCCGGGCCAGGTTGCCATGATCCGCAAGTACGACGACTACCGGATTCCCGTCTACCCAACCCACCGTACCGCCACCTTCCCGGAGCATATCCAGGAAATGACCGTGGCCAACGCCACCAGGGCGGAGCTGGTGCAGGGCGGTAACGGCATCGACAACTATCAGGACGCAACCCCGTTCCCGATTCCCCAGAATGGCCTGGAAGTGATCTGGAACCACGTTACCCGTTACCGGGGTGGCTCGGTCCAGCGTAACGTAGGGCAGGTAACGCCCACCGCCGGCGGCGACTTCTCCGTCGTTAAGTTTCAGGAAGAGCTGGTCTGGAACAGCTACCTGACCGACTACCAGCCCGGCAAGGACGACAACGTACTGTTCTACTTCAAGCAATCCATCACCGGGCCGGCCCGCCTGGCCGGTAACGTGCTGCTGGTTCACGAAACCCTGGACCAGGTAGCCGAACCCCGCCGTGCGTGGCTGTACAACGCCGGCCAGCGGCGTGTGCGCCGTGCCCCCCAGGTGGCCTACGACGGCCCGGGTACCGCCGCTGACGGCATGCGTACCTCCGACAACCTGGATATGTACAACGGCGCTCCGGACCGCTACAACTGGGAGCTGATCGGCAAGAAAGAGATGTACATTCCGTACAACTCCTACCGGCTGCTCGACCGCGGCCTGAGCTACCGCGACATCATCAAGCCCGGCCACATCAACCAGGAGCTGACCCGTTACGAACTGCACCGTGTGTGGCACGTACGCGCAACCCTGAAGAGCGGCGAGCGCCACGTGTATGCACAGCGTGACTTCTACATCGATGAAGACAGCTGGCAGGCAGCGGTGATCGACCACTACGACGGCCGTGGCGAACTCTGGCGCGTTGCCGAAGCGCACTCGCTGCAGATGTACGATCAGGACGTACCCTGGTACGCCGTAGAAACCCTGTACGATCTGCTCTCCGGCCGGTATCTGGCCCAGGGCCTGACCAACGAAGAGAACAACCCGTACGCCTTCGGTGTACAACGCCAGTCCCGGGACTTCACACCGGCGGCATTGCGCCGGGCGGGAACCCGTTAACCGGAGCCGAAGCCCCGGTTGCAGACAAGGCGAGCCCGCAACGGCTCGCCTTTTTTGTGCGCTCCGTCACACTATGGCGCTGGAAATCCGTCGCTAACCCCATATTCCCCCGTCAATTTTTTGCAGCCGCACCCGCGTTGGTTTACTCTCGAAGCTCCCAACTAATACTAAAGGTGTAATCGGGGCTGTGCGTGACAACGTTTAGTGAAGGCAACGCTGCCAACGATGAGTATCAGAGCGCCAATACCAGCCTGCAGGCAGGCGAATTGGTGCGGGACCTGCTGGAGCACAGGCTCCGGATGCCGGCTCTCCCTCAGGACCATCAGGCCCGGCCCAGGCTCAACCAGGAAATCCTCGACCACCTCGGGGCGCGCTCCCTGCTGATGCTGGAAGCGCCCTGCGGCTACGGAAAAACCCAGGCCCTGGTTGCAGCCCTGACAGAAGGTAAACACGGGTTTGAACGCATTCGCTGGGTCAGCCTGAACGGGGGCGACAACGCGCCCACCCGCCTGCTCACCCTGATTGCCACTGCGCTGGGCCTGCCCAGATCGGTCCATCCGGATAACCAGTCCGGTACCACCTTCCAGGACACCCTGGCGGTGATGCTGGTGGCCAAAAGCCGCATGGCGCAGGAAGGGCGGGAGGTACTGGTGCTGGATAACCTGCACCACCTGGACAACCCGGTGGTTACCGGCCTGTTGCAGCAGATGGTGTGCGACATGCCGGCCAACCTCACCGTGGTGGTCGCCTCGCGCCGGCTGCTGCCCTTTGAAAGCCATACCCTTGAGCTGGAAAACCGCTACCACAGCATTGGCCGGGCCAGCCTCGAATTCAGCCGGGCAGAAACCTTTGCCTATTTTCAGGAAGTCCGCCCCGACAGCCTCATTACCAGCGTCGCCATCGACCATCTCTATGGCGTGACCGACGGCTGGCCCACGCCCCTGGCCCTGTACCGCCGGGAGCTGCTGCGCAATCCCGACCGCCAGCCAATCCAGGATGTGCCCTCAATCGAACGCTTTCTCAAAGGCTCGGTGTTAGGGCAGCTCACGCCCGGCCAGATGAACTCGATACGGATCATGGCAGAGCTGGATGCCGTTTCTGACGCGCTGTTTGAGGCACTCAGGCATTCAGTGGGCGACGCGGGCATGTTGCCATCCACCGCTTACGAAACCGGCCTGCCACTCTGGCCCGTGGTGGGCAGAAGCCGCTGGTACCAGCTCAATCCGCTGCTCAAATCCTGGATCAACAGCCAGAGCCTGGGCGGCCACAACACCCGCATGCTGCTTGCCAGCCGATGGTTTGGCCAGCGTGACCAGTTCCCCGAAGCCCTCAAGTACGCCTTGCTCGCGGGCGACACAGACGAAGTCATACGCATTGCCTCTGAAGGCACCGAAGCCCTGTTACTGGGCCAGGACACTGCATCGCTGCTCGGGTTGCGCCAGAAGCTGCCGGCCGGTGTACTCGAGCGCAGTGCGCGGTTGCGCATTGTCTACAGCTGGGTGCACGCCATCGGCGGCCAGTTCAGCCAGGCCCGCCAGTTGCTGGATGGCCTGGCCCCCGGGGAGCAGGCACAGCAGCAGGCCCGGATCTACGCCCTCAAAGCCTTTATCCTCCGGGGCGAGGGCCAGGTGGAGCCTGCGCTGGCCATGGCCGACAAAGCCCTGGCCGCCGACAACCTTCCGCCCCAGGCGCAACTGGTGACCCAGATTGTCCGGGCCAGCGCCCATTGTGCGGCGGGCCACTTTCACGAGGCCCGGGATGCCAACCGCGCCGCCTCAAAGCTCGCCCGCGAGGCCGGAGACTCCGGCTCCGAGGCCCTGGCGGTGTACTCCCACGCCCGGATCGAGCTTGGCAAAGGGGCGCTGGGCCATGCCGAGCAGCTACTGCGCAGCAGCCTTGATACCGCCCTGAGCGAACCCAGCCGGCCGGCCCGTATTGGCGAAACCCGGCTGGAACTGAATCTGGCGCTGGTATTCTGGCACCAGGGGCGTTTTGCCGAGGCCGACCGGCTGCTGGTGTCCGGAGCCCGCCACGCCGGGGAAACCCGGGATCTGGGCCTGTTGCTGGCCATGGCGCTGAGGGTATTGTTGTGCAAAGTACAGGGCCGGCTCGACGATGCCTTCATCTGGATTGGCCGGGCCGAGCGTACCATGCACGCCTGGCAGGTGGATGAGTCTCTGTATATGCCGGTGCTGGAAGCCCTCAAGGCCAGCTGCTGGCTGGCCCATGGCCAGACCGAAAGCGCCTCCCACGCCATCGAAAAGCTTCAGCCCTACCGCCTGAGTGGCTGTGTGCCGGAGCTGTTCCCCATGATGCCGGGGCTGATGGACTGCCTGCAGATACGGGTAGACATCGCCTGTGGCGAGTTTGTGCACGCAAGGGAACAACTGAACAGAACGCTGATGCGCTATGGCGAAGCGCTGCCCCGGGGGCTGGAGCTGCACATCCGCTTGCTCGGCGTTATCCTGATGGAGCAGGAGAACGGCCTGCAGGCGGCGAAGAAACAACTGGAGCAGGTAATCCGCCAGGCGGCGGGTGAACACTTTATCAGCCCCTTTGCAGAGCTGCTTACCGAGCTTGGCCCATTAATGGCCAGGGTGTTCCCGCAGCTGCCCGGGAACGCCTTTACCCGGGAGCTTGGCACCCTCTTTGGCTGTACGGCCACCACCGCGTCGGCCGAAAAACTGGCCGAACCGATCAGTGACCGGGAGCAGGGCGTGCTGGAGCTGATCGCTCAGGGCCTGTCCAACCAGGAAATCGCAGATAAACTGCACATCTCCCTGCACACCGTCAAAACCCATGCCCGGCGTATCAACGCCAAGCTGGATGTAAGATCGCGAACCCAGGCGATTGTCCGGGCCCGCGAACTGGGCATCCTCTAGCTCAGGCGCCCGCGTTGAGTTCCTCAATGCGGGCATCTTTCTCGGCCCAGAGGCCGCTCACCCAACGCTGGAATTCAGCCCGGGTCTCCCGGTCGTTCTCATAGTCCATGCCCAGGAACTGCTCAGGCACTTCCCGGGTACGGATATCGATAATGATCCGCCGGACCTTGCCGCTCAGATAGTCCCAGATCCCCGGGCGACCGTCCGGGTACACAATGGTCACATCCAGCATGGTATGAATCATCTCGCCCATGGCGCTGAACACAAACGCCGTACCGCCCGCCTTCGGCTTGAGCAGATGCTTGTAGGGTGAGTTCTGGCGCGCGTGTTTTTCCGGGGTAAAGCGGGTGCCTTCCATAAAGTTGAAGATGGTCACCGGGGTATAGCGGAACTTCTCACAGGCCCGGCGGGTGGCCTCGATATCCTTGCCTTTGAGCTCCGGGCGCCGGGCAATCTGCTCCTTGGTGTGGCGGTGCATAAAGGGGAAATCCAGCCCCCACCAGGCCACACCCAGCAGCGGTACCCAGATCAGCTCTTTTTTCAGGAAGAACTTGAGCAGCGGAATCCGGTTGTTCAGGGCGTACTGGATGGCGGTGATATCGGTCCAGCTCTGGTGGTTGCAGGTCACAAAATACCAGTGCTTCCTGCTCAGGGTCTGGGCACCGCGAATGTCCCACTCAATCTTGTGGAACAGGTCGGCAAGGGTGTTGTTAAAGCCAATCCAGTACCAGGCAATAAAGTTGACCACCCGGGTACAGGCGGTGCCCACCGCCGGCACCGGCACAATCAGCTTGATCACGGCAAACAGCAACAGAAACGGCAGAAAGATCAGTGTGTTCAGCAGAATAAGCAGAACCACCAGAGCCCCTTTCAGGGGGGAAGGTAAAAAGTCGAGCATGGGAGATCTTCTCGTCAGTCCAGTTGTGCCCGGAATTCCCGATCAAAGAACTCCAGGTTGTTATAGCGAATCATGGCGCGGATCTCTTTTATATAATCCTCGCCCCTTTCGGAATAGCCGAGCAGGCCCGCCGCCATCGCCAGGCCAGACAGCGGCTCACCGGCGGCCCGGGCTGCCGCACGTACCTCCCGCACCCCGGCGTAGGCGGGGTGGCGATTGAGGTTCTGAATGTAAGAGCGCACAGAATAATAGGGCGACGGAAAGCTTGCCACCTCGTGGTTGGCTCCGGCGGCGCGGGACAGGGGTACCAGCCCGCAGCCACGGCTGAAGCACCACTGGCCAAACAGGTTGTTGCCTTCCCGGGCAAAGCGGGAGGTACCCCAGGCAGACTCATTGGCAGCCTGGGCCAGAATCAGCGATGGCGGGATCACATCAAGCTTGTGGGCCAGCGCCTCAAACTGCGCCTGGCTGCCGTTCGCGGCGGTTACCCGCAACCGGCTGGCCTGCCGCTCCAGCCAGGTGAGCTCGGTGGGGCTCAGCTCGTCCTGATCGGCCAGCAGCATCAGGTACTGCCGCTCCTGCAGAATCCGGTTGTTGGCCAGCACAATGCGGGGGTAAAGGTAGGAGAAAAAGGCCGCCTTGCGTTCCGTGGTATCCCGGTACACAGACAGATCCGGCATCCCCTCGGCCACCCACTCCGGCAGCGGCGGCAGGCTGCCCAGCGGGATGTCTGCCTCCTCATCCGCGGGCGGCGCGGGTTGATACAGCGCACCGGCTACAGCAAACAGCAATAAAGGAACACACAGCAAAAGTGCCCGGGAAACCAGTGTCATAACACCCCTCGCCAAAATCGATATGGCGGCGATTATAACAGTTAATCAGCGTACATCTGTACACCGGAGTGCCCGGATTACCCGGGGATCAGCGTGGCAAGCAACAGCCCGGTGCGCAGCTCCGGCCCGGTGCTGTCGCTCAGCACCAGAAACAGCTGATCGCCAGAACCGGTAAAAAAGCCCTCCATCACAAGCTCGCCGCCATCAAAGACAATGCGCCCATCGCCCGGCATGGTCACGTTAAAGCCCAGGTTCAGCAGATCCTCCTGCGGTGCTGTCACCTCGTTATCCGCCACCTGGTGAGTTACCCGGTAAGCCGCACCGGCCAGGTCTGCGCCGTCATTGCCGAAAATGAGGGTGGTGTCGGCCAGCTGGAGCAGGCTGCTTTCACCGGCATCCAGCCCCACCATCACGCCCTGTACCCGGTAGGTGCCGTTAACCGGCGCGCTCACCGGCGTTTTCTCTGCAGCGACCACCAGCCCCTGGCCAAGCTCCGGATGGTGCAGGTTAAAGGCCACCAGATCGCCCCCGGGGGTAGCGGCTCCCAGGCCCAGCGGTGGTTCGCCGGCACAGGCCCGGCACAGCGTCAGCCGGCCAATGCTTGCGGGGCCAGAACTCAGGCTTGCCGGCCGGTTGCGTACCTGCCAGGTGTCACCCACGCCGGCGGTGGCACCGGCACTGGCGATGCCGTCGGCATCCCGGCGGATCACAAAATTATCGGTGGTGAGGGTGCCTGTCCCCGCCTGCCAGCTGCCATGGCCGGACTCAACGATGAGAGGATCGCTGCCCCCCAGCTGCGTGGCCAGGTACACCAGGTTGTAATCACCGGACTGCACCGTGCTGACCTCAAACCCCTCGCTGCGTTTGAGGTGCAGCTCGAACACCGAGAGGTAGTATTCTTCGAGGGTCTCGCGCCGTACCCGCCGTTCCCCGTTTCCGTCCCGGGCCAGGGCGATGGCTTTACCGGCGGTAAAATAGCTGTCCAGCACCCGGTCCGGGCTCTGATTCGGGCCGCCCGGTGCCGGGGTGTAGGCGTCCATGAAGTAGGGGTTGCGGGTCCAGCCGTTTTCCTGGCCGGCCTCTTCGGTAATACTCTGGTACAGCGAGCGGCCGGCCAGCAGGCGGGCCGGGGTGTCCCCTTCCGGAGACGGTGGCGTCAGCGTCGCCGCCCCGGGCGCGCTGGCGTGGGTGTTATCGGCCCAGGCCGCCGCCAGCGAAAACACATCACCGCCCGGGTCAAAACCATGGATCAGCGCCTGCCGGCGGTAGGGAATATCGGTGACCAGCGACGTCACATTGATATTGAAGGCTTCAAAAGAGGTCAGGGTGAGCGCCGGGTATAAAAAGGCACCGCCAAGGTCCAGCTCCTGAGCGGTACGGGCACCCCAGAGCGCGGCCCCGGGGTAGCGGCTGTCCCGGAATGTCTGGCCCAGCTCCAGGGCCAGGAACACCGAGTTGTAATCCGCAGAGCTGGCCCGTATCGAGCCCGATGCACCGGCCCCCAACCGGGCCGAGCGCGCCATCTTGTCCACATAGCCGGCAAAGTCGGCCCGGTTGCTGAGGGCCGTGATGACCTGCTCAAGAGACGCGTTGGCGGCAATGTCGATTTCGAAGTCGTGCACCTGATCGGCCAGGCCGGACCACGCGTATTTGTTCAGGCACAGGGCACCGCCGCGGTCATCAACACAATCCATCACGGCCTGGAACTCGCCGGAGCTGTAGCTGCCCAGGCCCTCCTGCACCAGATAATGAGAGAAGGGGTTAATCTTGATGTCCCGGTCCGCATCCGCCGCCAGTGCCTTCATCACCAGGGTGCCGCCGGTGCCGGCATACCGGGCCTCGATCACCACATCCGGCCCGGTGGGCAGGCCGTCGTGAAAGGCCACCACCAGATGGCCATCCTCGCCGGTACTGAGGCTGTAATTAACCCGCCCGAGGTTTTGCCCGCGCTCATTGTGACGGTAGATATCCACCTGGTCTGGCACCACCATGCGCAGGTTGCGGCGGGTCTCGTCCGCCTGCGGAGCGTAGCGGGCCGGTACTTCCATGGTCAGGCGCACTTCGTTGGCCTTCAGCCCCGCGGTATTGCCGGAATCACCGGTGCTGCCGGGGCTGAAGTCATCCAGCGCATTGGTCGCGTTACCAAACCGGTTGGGGATTTTTTTCGCCTCATCAATGGCGGTACCACCGTCGCCGCAGGCGGCGAGTAACAGGGGCAGAAGCAGGGCGGTCATCGGGCGGAGTTTCATGGCGGCGGTCCGGTTGGTGCATCGTCCGGAAAGCCTAGCAGTAATCGCGGGGGTGGGGCGTGAAGACACGCACGAATCAGACTGCCCGGGGCGGGCCCGGGCAGTCAGGCAAAACAATCAGAAGAAAATCTTGATACCGGCCAGAATGCCTTCATCCAGATTCACATCCGGAGAACCGGCCATGTCCAGCTCGGTGTTCAGGTAACGGTAACCGGCAAACACCTCGGCGTTGCGGATCACCCGGTAGCTGCCACGCAGTTCCAGACTGGTCATGTCGTCGGAGTCGCCAAACGACAGAATGCTGGGCGCGTAGTGCAGGCTGCCGGTAAACGACAGGCCCGGAACATCGGGAATGTTCAGGGTGGCAAAGCCGCCCAGGCCTACCGCACCACCATCAACATCGTCGTCATCCCAGGCCACGCCGCGCATACCGATACCGGCGGTTGTGGGCAGGTTGCCAAGCGCCGTACGGCCCTGGGCATGAAAGTCGAGGTTGGCAATATGACGGCTGCCTTCGTGGTAGGTGTAGCCGGCACCCAGCTGAAGTTCGTCTTGTGTGCCGAAAAAGTTTACCTGACCCTTCACAGAATCGTTGGTCAGGCTCAGGTCCAGATCACTGGCGAACACAGGGGCCGCGGCCAGAGCCAAAGCCAGAGCAGAGATGCGGGTAATCTTCATGATGACACCTTTGTTGCTTTCTTTTTAATTCGGCAGGCATGGTAAACACCCGGGCGCGGTGCCACAACTTAAATGCCTGTAAGTCGATGTTAAGGGGCCGGCTACAGCTCCGAACCGGCCGGCGCCTTGACATACTGTTCCAGTACCGCCCGCAGCATTTCCAGATTGACCGGCTTGGCCAGGAACGAATCCATCCCGGCCGCCCGGCACTTTTCTTCATCCTGCTCCATGGCACTGGCGGTGAGCGCCACCACCGGTACCGGGTGTTTGCCGTTGTCGCGCTCCCAGCGCCGCAGCCGGCGGGTGGCCTCAAAACCATCCACGCGGGGCATCATGCAATCCATAAAGACCACGTCAAAGGCGTGGCGGGGATAGATCGCTTCGGCGGCTTCGCCATCGTTGGCGGTCACCACCTGGCAGCCCAGCTTTTCGAGCAGACGGCGGGTGAGCGTTCGGTTTACCGGGTTATCCTCCACCAGCAGCACCTGCAGGGGATCGCCGGTGAGCTTCCGGCCGTCCGGTACGGCCGGCGCTCGGGGATTGTAGGAGGGCAGGGAGAACCGGGTCAGAAACCGGCGCTCCTGATGCCCGGCATCGGTAAACAACTGGTTAAGCATGGGCGTGAGGTAAGACTCCCGCAGGGATTTGCTCAGGAACGCATCGGCGCCCGCCTCCCGGAAATGCTCGGCATCGCCCCGCTGGGGGTTGGACGACAGGATCAGCAGCCGTACCCCGGCCCAGTCCCGGGAGTTGCGGATCTGCCGGCACAGCAGATCACTGTCCATATCCGGTACAAAACCATCCAGAATCAGAGCGTGGTAGGGCACACCGGCTTCTGAGGTCTGGCGCAGATAGCTCAGGGCCTCACCCGCCGTACGCACGGCGTCGATATGGACCTCGTGGCGGGAGAGCATCTCAAGGGTGATCTTGCGGGACAGCTCGTAGGAATCCACCACCAGCAGCCGCTTGTTCTGAATCATCCGGGAATCCGGCCGTATCCGGGCCGAGCCATTGGTGATCACCGGCAAGGTGAGTTCCGCCCAGAAGGTCGTGCCTTCGCCGGGGCGGCTGTGCAGCTCCAGCGAGCCGCCCATCAGCTCCACCAGCTGCCGGCAGATGGTCAGGCCCAGGCCCGCGCCGGAGGGCTGGCGGTAAACCTCCTGGCCAAGCTGCACGTAGGGCTCATAAACCAGTGGGATATTCTCCGGGCTGATGCCCACACCGGTATCTTCCACCGCCAGCCGCAGGCGCACCTTGCCATCCTGACGCCCCAGCACTTCGGCGGCCACCAGCACATGGCCGGAATCGGTAAACTTGATGGCATTCGACAGCAGGTTCAGCATCAGCTGGCGAATCCGCACCGGATCGCCCACCAGCGCCCAGGGCAGATCTTCGTCGATCCGCACCTCCAGGGCCAGGCCTTTGTCCCGGGCACGGTTGCCCAGCATGTAGATCAGATCGTTCAGAATCTCGCGCAGGTCCAGCGGAACCTCATCCAGCTCCATCTTGCCCGCTTCGATGGCCGAAATGTCCAGCAGGTCGTTGAGGATGGCTGAAAGGTTTTCCGAGGCCCCCAGCAGGGTATTCACATACTCCCCCTGCTCCTGGTCCAGGGGCGTGTCGTGCAGCAGGCTGGCGTAGCCCAGGACCGATTGCAGGGGAATCCGCAACTCATGGCTCACGCTGGCAAGAAACTGGTTTTTGGCGTGGTTGGCGCGAATGGCCTCATCGCGCTCGTTCCGGGATTTCTGGTTGTCCTGGCGCAGGGAATGGGTGTCTTCCAGTATCTGCAGGCGCATCCGGTTGAGGGCGTGCTCAAGCTCAGACAGCTCGTCCGGGCGTGACGGAGCCTTCCGGCGCAGCGTAAGAGGCTCTACCAGAGCGTCCAGATTGAGCCGGGCCGCGTAATCCGCCATGGTCTCAAGATGCCGGAACAGCGTTATGCGCACAATCAGCAACATGCCCAGAGTGCCCAGCATCACAACCGCAGACTGGAACCATAAATTACGCAGGGCCTGCCCGAGCACCTCATCGTAAAACTGCCGGAACGAGGAGACCTCCGAAAGCACGCCGTACATCTGCGCGCCGGTGGCCGCCAGCGAAAGCACCACGCTGTACAACAGCACCCAGCACAGCAATCGCAAGGCGAGTGGGCGAACCCCTAAACGGTGGAACAACTGCTTGACATCCAAAACCACGAGTTCCCTGTGTGGACAACGAAAAAACACACGCAGTCTAACAGACCGACACTACTTCCACACGCGTGGCAGCGCACCCTTTTACAAACTGAAAACGGATATTCAGATCATACAGGTGCACACCGTAAATCCGGTCTTCGTCGCGGCCGCGACGGAACGAAGGGCGCGGGTCGTAACTCACCACGTCTTCGATCAGCCCCCGCAGGCCCGGATACCGGGCCGGGGGCAGGGCGGCCAGCTGTTGTTCTGCCTGCTCACTGAAACAGACCGGCAGGCGCGCCAAAGGTTCCTCCCCGGCCCAGCCGAGAGACGCCTCCGGCAGACGGTCGGCAAAGGGCAGGTAGGGCTTGATATCCACAATCGGCGTGGCATCGATCAGGTCGTGATCGCTGATGTTCAGCACCAGCCTGCCGTCCTGCCGGGCCAGGCCCTCATTACGCACCACCGACAGGCCCAGACTGTTGGGCCGGAACGGCGAGCGGCTGGCAAACACCCCCATCTTTTTGTTGCCCCCCAAGCGGGGCGGCCTCACCACCGGCCGCCACTCGGCCCGAACCGCTTCATGAAACTGGAAAATCAGCCACAGATGGCTGGCCGATTCCAGCCCCCGAAACGCGTCTTCCCGGTCGAACGGCGGCTGAATGATCAGGCTGGCGTGGGCGTGGCGGGTCAGCCCCGGCTGCCGGGGCACCCCGAACTTGTCCTTAAAACAGGAACGGGTAATGGCAATCGGCGTCAGCGTCAGCGCCTCGGCCGCCGGCCGGCTCTTGTGCTGGGGTCTAGTCACGGTAGATGGTTCCGGAGAAGTACATTTCGATACGCAGCACCAGCGAGGCGCGGTCTTTAAAACGGTAATCCCTGGGAAACTCCAGGGCCGGCACCACCTCGCCATACAGCCAGTTGCTGTACATCCGGTAGCGCCAGGTAAAATCGGCAAAATACGAGGTGGTACGCCAGCCCGGCTGGCTCTCGCCCAGCACACCAATCCGCGGCGTAAGCACCGAGCGGTTGTTCAGCCGCTTGCGCAGGCTGAAGATCTGCGCGGCTTCAAACTTGCGCTCATCGTGCAGCCATTCCAGCTCAGACGACGCAAAAAAATGCCAGCCGTCCGCCGCCGGGCGGTCCCACCCCATCCAGGTACGCGCACCCCAGCCTTCGGTGTGGTAGTAATAAATCCGCTGCCGCAGATTAACCCGCCAGTTCTGGTCTACCTTCCAGCCCTTACTGGCGGTGGTGCGCCAGAACACCTCCGGCGGCAAACGCAGCCGGCCGCCCACATCGGTGGACAGATTAATGGCATCGCCCACCTGGGTGAGATAGCGCAGGGCACCGGTGGTTTCGGTTTCGGTCCGGTCCTGATCGGTCAGGGTGCGGTCCCGCTCCCGTTCCGCCAGCGGAATCAGCTCCTCGCTCTCGCTTTCCACCACCAGGCGCAGTTTTTCCTCGGCGGTGGGCACATCCAGACGAAAGCGGACTTCCGGATCAAACTGGGCCGGATTGCTGTATTCCGACTCGGCGGCCACGCCAAGCCGCAGGTAGCTCTCGTTGTTGGGCAGGGCGTGGTCTGTGCCTGCCAGCGTGCGGTCTGCCCAGGAACCCATCGCCTGCACCGTTACCCCGTGGGCGCGCTCCTGGCGGATAACCCAGTCGCTGGCATTCAGCCACCAGGAATCCTCCGGCTCTGCCCAGTATTCGTCGGGATCAAAGTCGTAAAAGGAAGGCGACAGGCGAGAAGGGGCAAGCCGCTCCGGAATTGACGCGGCTTCTACCTTGAAGACCGGTTCGGCGCTTTTGGCTGTGGGTGCCAGCAAGGCCAGAAACGCCAGAGAACAGCAGACAACCGATGGGTAACGCAGCCGTGGGCTCCTTAACTGAATTGTGCAAGCAAACGGTTATGAAGCTCGCACACCTGAAGTTCAACATTATGCAAAGGGCGGCTGTTGTCAATGATCGCATTGGCCCGTGCCCGCCGTTCCTCCCGGCCCAGCTGGGCGGCCATGATGCGTTCCACCTGCTCCCGGGAGTTGTTGTCCCGGGCCATGGTACGCTCCAGTTGCACCGCCTCTGGCACATCCACCACAATCACTTCGTCGACCAGCATTTTCTGGTTGGTCTCAAGCAGCAGGGGCGACACCAGCAGCACATAAGGTAAAGGATAGTCGGTGGGGTTTTCCAGTTGCCGGATCAGCTCTTCGCGGATGATCGGGTGCAGCAGCGCCTCCAGCCACTCCCGTTCAGCCGGCCGGGCAAACACCCGCTGCCGCAGCCAGGCCCGGTCCAGGCTGCCATCGGCCTGCAAAACCTCCGGCCCGAAGTGACCGGCAATCTGCCCCAGGGCGGGCTGCCCGGGTTCGACCACCTCGCGGGCAACATCGTCGGCGTCTACCCAGTGTACGCCCAAATCGCCAAACAAACGCGCGATGGTGGATTTACCAGAGCCGATACCGCCGGTTAAACCGATAATTCTGAGCTTGCCCACACATACCCCACAGCCATCAGTGTACCATCAGTGTACAGAGGGGGCTGACCGCACCTTATCGGCGGTCAGACACCCAGGAACCCAAACCAGAACTGCTGAATCTCCGGCCCGAACCACAGCGCCAGCAACCCCGCGGCCGCCAGATAGGGCCCGAACGGAATCGGCACCTCACGCCCGTGCTGGCGGAACACGATCAGGCCAATGCCCACGATGGCCCCCACCAGCGACGACAACAGGATAATGGCCGGCAACAACGGCCAGCCCAGCCAGGCACCCAGCGCCGCCAGCAGCTTGAAGTCGCCGTGGCCCATGCCTTCCTTGCCGGTGGCAAGCCTGAACAGCCAGTACACAGACCACAGCGACAGATACCCGGCCACCGCACCCCAGAAGGCACTCTCAAGATCGGTGAGCACACCAAAATAATTCAGCACCAGCCCCAGCCACAGCAGGGGCAGGGTGATGCTGTCGGGCAGTAACTGGGTATCCAGATCGATCACCGTCAGGGCCACCAGGGCCCACACCAGCAGCAAGGCCCACAAGGCCGCCGGCGTTGGCCCCAGCAGCACCACCGTGACCACCGAGATCACCGCCGTGAGTGCCTCGATCAGAGGATAGCGGACCGAAATCCGGGCCTTGCACGCGGCACACCTGCCCCCCAGCATCAGCCAGCTCAGCACCGGGATATTCTCCCAGGCGCGGATCCTGTGGCCGCAGGAGGGGCAGGTAGAGGCCGGGCTGGACAGCGTTATCCGCCCGGCCGGTTTACGCTGCGCCTCTGGCAGCTCAAGAAACTCCTCGCACTGGCAACGCCAGTCCTGCTGCATCATTTTAGGCAGGCGCAGAATCACCACATTCAGAAAGCTGCCGATGCAGAGCGAGACAAAGGTAACGATAAGATAGAGCAACCAGGGTGTTGTCAGAACCGCGTCAAGCATCAGCCAACCACCGATCCCATCTGGAAGATCGGCAGGTACATGGCCACGATCAGGCCACCTACCAGCACCCCCAGCACCGCCATGATCATCGGCTCCATCAGGGCCGTGAGGTTGTCGACCATATCGTCGACAACCGCCTCGTAGTGCTCCGCCACCTTCTGCAGCATCTCGTCCAGGTTACCGGACTCTTCACCGATCGAGGTCAGCTGCACCGCCATCACCGGGAAGATATCCTGCTGGCGCATGGTAGCCTGCAGCTGCGTACCGCTGGCCACATCGTTCTTGATCCTTTGGATGGCATCCCGGTACACCGCGTTACCGGTGGCACCGGCCACCGAGTCCAGCGCATCCACCAGCGGCACCCCGGCGGCAAAGGTGGTGGACAGCACCCGGCCAAACTTGGCCACTGCCGATTTGTCCAGGATCTCCCCCATCACCGGAAGCTTGAGTACGTACTTGTCGACGATATCGGAAAACGTCTGAGACCGCCGCTTGGCTTCCTTAAACAGGAAAATAGTCCCGACAATGCCCAGCAGCACCACAAACCACCAGCTTTGCATCCACTCCGAGAGCCGCACCACCATCTGGGTAAACACCGGCAGCTCAGCACCAAAGCCCTGGAACAGACTTTCAAACTGGGGCACTACCTTAACCAGCAGAATGGCGGTAACCACAATCGCCACCACAACAACGGCGATGGGGTAAGTCATGGCCTTTTTCACCTTTTTCTTGAGCAGTTCTGTTTTCTCAAGGTAGGTGGCAATGCGGTCGAGCATGCTTTCCAGAGCACCGGCTTTTTCGCCGGAATCCACCAGGTTGCAGTACAGATCATCAAAATGCTTGGGGTGCTTGCGCAGGGCCCCCGCAAAGCTGGTGCCCGCGGCAATGTCGTTGCGTACCGTGGTGATCAGCTCCTGCAGGCCCTTGTTTTCCAAACCGTCGACAACAATGTCAAAACTCTGCACCAGCGGCACC
>Ga0209075_1002034_pt1 | contig 18378 bp, 18 predicted proteins | sample Stecom2011_FD_187523 | JGI IMG/M metagenome (GOLD analysis project Ga0209075, IMG submission 187523) | Agricultural soil microbial communities from Utah to study Nitrogen management - Steer compost 2011 (SPAdes) (version 2) | ecosystem: Environmental > Terrestrial > Soil > Agricultural land...
TGAATTGTAACTTGAATGCCTAATCCCCACCAATTAGTCTTGATCCGTTAAAATCCCTTTATATACTCCCGCTTGGTAAGAATATAAATAAAAAAGGGACTGCCGTTCTATCAGCAATCCCTCATTCTATCATATTATTGGCCCTAAAAGCGAATACTAAACATCCATATCAAACATGTGCCTTTCAGCATGGTAAGAAGACCTTACCAAAGGTCCAGACTCAACATACCTAAAGCCCATTTCAATTCCTTTTCTTTTGTATTCATCAAAACGCTCTGGAGTCACAAACTCTGCAACAGGCAAATGCTTTGAGGTTGGCTGAAGATACTGTCCTAAAGTTACAATATCAGTTCCTACAGAACGTAAGTCAGTCATCGTTTCCAAGATTTCTTCATGGGTTTCACCTAAACCTAACATAATTCCAGATTTTGTGCGCATCCCTGATTTCTTGATTCTAAATAAAGCCTCTAAACTTCTGTCGTATTTCGCTTGAATTCTCACTTCTTTTGTCAGTCTCCTAACTGTTTCAAGGTTATGAGATACAATTTCAGGAGCTTCATCAGTAACAATTTTTAGATTTTCCCATTTTCCAGCAAAATCAGGAATCAAAGTTTCTAAAGTTGTCCCTGGCGATTGCTTTCTAATTGCACGAATGGTTTGTGCCCATATATTCGCACCACCATCTTTCAAGTCATCTCTATCTACAGAAGTAATAACAGCGTGCTTCACCTCCATCAGCTTAACAGAGTTCGCCACACGTCCAGGTTCAAAAACATCCACCTCTTCTGGTCGGCCAGTTTGAACAGCACAGAACCCACAAGAACGTGTACAAATATTTCCTAAAATCATAAAGGTTGCGGTTCCTTCCCCCCAACATTCTCCCATATTAGGACAACTACCACTTTCACAAATGGTATGCAGCTTATGCTCATCAACAAGTTTTCTTACATGCCTGTATGATTCTCCCGTAGGCAGCTTTACACGTAGCCATTTAGGCTTTTGTATTTTAGTTTGCTTCACTTCATTAATTACTGACATAGCACTATTTTAAAATTATTCACCTCAATAGAATAAACATAAGGTATCGGTTACCTTATTGAAGTGGAAAACACTATTTTTGTATCAATTAAAACCTCATGCAAAATTAGCAAATATTAAAGACTATGAAAACAATAAGTTCAACGTATCTTGGCGATTTACGTATTTCATCAACGCACCTGAAATCTGGAAGCATAATCGAAACAGATGCACCTGTTGATAACAATGGTAAAGGAACGCGTTTCTCACCTACAGATATGCTTGCTGGAGGCTACTTAAACTGTATGATTACCATTATCGGAATCTATTGTGATCAAAATGGCCTAACATTTGAGAAGTGTGAGGGTACAGTTGAAAAGATAATGATTGATAATCCAAGAAGAGTTGGAGGATTAAACATTGTTTTAGACCTTAGTGGGAGTAATTGGGATGACAAAGAAAAAAGACGCGTTCAAAATGCAGCTAAAAACTGTCCTGTTGCTAAAAGTGTTTCTCCTGAAATAGAAGTTAATGTTGAATTCATATATTCATAATATAAAATATAAATAAATGCGCATTTCTAGATTTATCCCAATCGCTATTTTTCTCATTGCAAATATTGCTTATGGTCAAAATAAAATATTTTCTTTGAACGACTTTCACAGTTATAATTTAGACTTGAGTGAGGAAGTATTGTTTTATTTCGACAAACTATCTGATGAAGAAAAAGTAGCACAGCTTATTATGCCAGCTATTGGACCTTATGGACAAACAGAAGCAACTATTGATCAATTAGTAAAGGATAAGAAAATCGGAGGCTTGCTGCTCTTGAATGGCAGTAAGGATGAGTTTACTCAATGGGTAAAGAAGTACAACACGTGGAACAGTGAGGCGAAAACACTTCCTTTCTTATACAGCGCAGATGCTGAAGCAAGTTTAGTCAATAGAAAAATAAAAAACTCGACTGTTGTTAAGAAAGCAAGTTCATTAGAAACTGTAGAAGAAGTTATAGAAGTTGCAGCAACTATCTCTAAAGACCTGAATGAAATAGGGATTAATTATAACTTTGCTCCTGTTGTTGACATGTCTCCAAATAAAACTGTTGGTTGGAGAAGTTTTGGACATGTTCCAGACAGTGTTATCCCATGGTCAAATGCATTTATCAAAGAGACACAGCGTCACAACATTATCGCTACGGCTAAACACTTCCCAGGCCATGGTTATGTAGAAGGAGATACGCATAAAAAATTAGTGTACATTAAAGGAGAAATGCAAGAGCTAAAGAACTATCCACCAATCATAGCGGATGGGGTAATCAGTATCATGATTGCGCATATTGCAGTTGAAAACGAGTCAATTTATGACACCAAGGGATTACCTTCTTCAATATCTAAAGAAATCGTAACAGACTTACTAAGAGACAGTCTAAAATTTGAAGGATTAATCGTTACAGATGCGATGAATATGCTTGGGGTTTCAACAATTCAGGGAGCAGATGTAAAAGCCATTGATGCTGGTGTTGATATTTTACTTATGCCTTTAGATGCAGCAAAAGCGCACAAAGAAATCTTAGCCCGTTACATAAGTGATCCAGCTTTCAAGTTAAAAGTAGACAAGGCGTGTAAGCGTGTAATTAGAGCTAAACTATGTACTGAAGGAGACTTATTCCCCAGATAAAATTTTATTCGCTAAATAAACCCTTAAGTATTGAATTTAATAAAGCCTATTCTTTTTACGCTTTTATTTATTGGTTTTACGCAAGCCATAAAGGTGCTTCTGTTTATTGTTTTAGGTTATGAACTCTTTGATTATTATCTATTGAGTTACGGAACCATTCTGTTGATCAGCATGTTTTTATTTGTTCATTACACAAATAAGGATACCTCAGCTCAACATTTATCAACAGACAAAAAGTGGTATTTAATAGCATTAGCACTATTTCTTGGATTACTTATTCTAAAAGTCTCCGTGATTTGGATATATAAATACTATTCCAGTGATTTGGGACCAAGCATCAATTTCTTCAACGGGGCTAAAGGCTTATTCAGTTTAAACAGTTTCTCCTTTCTGATGCTTATTCCTATTGCTAATGAATTGTTTTTTAGAGGATTTATTCAAAAGAAACTACAAACCCATACCCGTCCGGTAGTTGCAATTGTTTTTAGCTCATTATTATTTGCCACAGTACCTTATTCAGAACTAATGATAATAGGCATATACATGGAGTTTTACAAACCTCTTTTTACGTTTTTAGCTGGATTAATTTTAGGGACCTTGTATTACAAGTCTAAAGCCTTAGGACCATCTATTGTATTACACATCTTGATAATGATTTCTTTAGCAATCTAATAAAGAGGTAAATTACCTTCTATGACTCAAAGGATAATCGATAAAATGGAATTCATACTTATTAATATTCCTTCTCAAGAATAAAATTAGGATTGTTCTGTCTATAAAAATGACTTAACCTTAAATAGCCAGCATTGCAAGCCCCACCCCTACCAATAAACTTATCAATTTAATAAAATTGAATTTATGATTTTCACTGGATTCGAAAATGATGGTAGTAGAGATATGCAAAAACATTCCTACCACAATTGCTAAAATAATTTCCAAGTTAAAGAATGCGTTTTTAGCGCCATAATTACCGACAATCATTCCTAAAGGAGACATCAAAGAAAATGCAATCAACACCACCCACGCTTTCGTTTTTTTAAACCCTGACGCTAAAAGCAATGTCATTAATGCTATGGCAACGGGTATCTTATGCAATACGATTCCCAGCAGTAAACCTTGGACACTTTGTCCTTCTGCATGGTGGTGATGACCTATGTGCTCAATAGTATTCTCAGTTACTTCGCCTAAGAACTCAGCAGCAAGAGGCATTCCTTCGAAAAAAGAATGTATACTTAAAGCAATGAACAATGACCAAGGAACAGTTCCTTTTGTGTCTTTGGCATGAATGTGACCATGTTCTATTCCACCAGAAAAGTATTCTAAGAAAAGCTGAACCAAGAATCCCAACAAAATATAGTATCCTACATCAGCAGAACCATGGGCGTAAATTTCGGGGATAAAGTGAACAAAAGCAATTGCCAAGAGGAATCCACCACTTAAAGACAACAAGACTTTTATTATTTTCCCTCGGTTTAGGTTTTGTAAAAAAACAACTATCCCTCCTCCTACTAATACTGAACTAATAAGAAGTAATGTTCCCCATATCAAACTCATTTTTTCTTTGCGATGATGATCAAGCGATCAGATGTAACTTTATCAAACTGAGTCAATGAGAAATCCCCAAAAACATCGATCACTTCAAATCCAGCTTTTTCCAGTAATGATTCAAATTCATCTTTTTTAATGGCTTGAACTTTTTCTTGGAAACTATAATTCTTCCCTTGATCTGTAAAATCTATATTCTTATAAATGTGTTTTCCATCGTACTTTCTTGTAATGTGGAAGTCTATTCCATCCATTGTTTTTACTTCTTGCTTCACTAAGTTATTCAAAACAAAATCAGCATTCATAAAATCGATCACTACTTTCCCATTGGAAACAAGCATTTTATTGACAGCATTCAGCACTTTAAGATTGTTATCATAGTTATCGAAATAGCCAAAACTTGTAAAGAGATTGAATACAATGTCATATTCATTTTCTTTATACACTTCACGCATATCGTGTACATCAAACTTTAGAGAGTCATTCTCAAAAGGTTTAGCTTCACTTATACTGTTTTCAGATAAATCTACTCCGGTAACTGTCAATCCATTTTTATTCAAGAAAACTGAATGCCTTCCTTTACCACATGCAAGGTCTAAACAGTTAGCGTTTTTCGACAATTTAAGGTGGTCAAGCAGATTAGTTATAAAACGTTCAGCCTCTGAAAAGTCTCTGTTTTGATATAAAATATGATAATATGAAGTGTCAAACCAAGTCTTAAACCACTCTTCTTTCTGCTCTACCATTGTATGATCTTAATTGTAATTATATAAGGAGACAAATGTATCTATTTTTATTCGCACTTGCAATAATGTTGCATCAATTAACATAATGGCAAAGAAAATACCATGTTAAATTGTCTATATAGAACAAAATCATATCTTTGTGGAAGATAATATCTGATTTAAGCACTATTTACATGCCTTTAACCAACATTTATGAATTGTATAAAACAATGGAACGTGAGCACACAATGCTTTCGTTTAAAGGTGTTGTAACTCCCGAACTACTTTCTTCCGTACTAAAAGTCATGGAATCAAAGTTAGGTGCTTTAGAAAAGTCTACAAAAACGAGAAAAAGAGTTTACAGTATTTTAGTTGAATGTCTTCAAAATCTTTATCACCACAACGAGGAAGTAAATGATGAAATAGATTCAATACTTTTAAAAACCTCACTACTTATAATAGCGAAACAGAACGACTCTTATGAGGTGAAAACAGGAAACTACATCACCAATGATAAAGTTCAGGACTTAGAAGAAAAGATAAAAAACGTAAATAAATTAGGGAAGCAAGAGCTGCGAGAGATGTACAAAACAGTATTGAATCATGGGGAGCTTTCCAAAAAAGGTACAGCAGGTTTAGGTCTGATAGATATTGTTAGAAAGTCAGGCAACAAGCTTGAATACAACTTTCTACCGATAGATGAAAAATATAGTTTCTTTTGTTTAAATGTTAAAATTAATTAGAAAAAAATGGAAAATATTAATTTAGAGGGAACACCAAAAACGCCTTCAGTTAGCTTTAATGCAAATGAAGGAAGGTTAGAACTAAGAGGGAGGTCTATCCCAGAAAACTCCGTTGAATTCTATAAACCTATCAATCTTTGGATAGAGGAATACGCTAAATCTCCAAAAGAGATCACAGTTTTTGATGTGAAATTAGAATACTTTAATACTTCTTCATCTAAATGTATTTTAGATGTGTTTAAACTTCTTGAAGAAATTAACGGAAACGGAACTGAAGTAAAAGTAAATTGGTACTTCGAAGAGGATGATGAGGACATGGAAGAAGCTGGAGAAGATTATCAAGCGATTATTCCATTGCCTTTTACAATGATTGAAGTAGAAGAAATATAACTTCGTGATTAGAATAGGAATTACAGGAGGAATAGGATCTGGAAAATCAATCATCGGTAAAGTTTTAACGGTCATTGGATTTCCAGTTTTTAATTCTGATACAGAAGCAAAACTTATTATGACGAATAACGAAAAGGTTATTGGTCAAGTAAAAAAGGTTTTTGGAGAAAATTCTTACACAGATAATCAACTCAATAGAAAGTTCCTTGCAGACCAAATCTTCAATAACGAGCAACTAAAAGAGCAATTGAATCAGATTGTTCACCCAGCAGTTCGGCAAGAGTTTGAAGACTGGAGTAAAAGACAAAATACAGCCCTCGTTTTTAATGAAGCAGCCATACTATTTGAAACCGGCAGGTATAAAGACTTTGACTATACAATCCTTGTAACAGCACCCGAAGAAATGCGCATACAACGTGTAATCGCCAGAGACAATACAACTTCGAAAGAAGTAATACAGCGCATGGAAAATCAATGGAAAGATGAACGGAAAAAAGAATTGGCTTCTTTCATCATTAACAACGACAATGCGACGCTTGTAACTACACAAATAGAAGCAATTCTTAAAAAATTAGGTGCATCTATTTGATTTCAGTGTAATCATCAAAGTGATCATCATCTTCATTCTTATCGAAGCCTTTTGAGCTTCGCTTAACCCCGCCTGTCAAAACAGTCATTATTCCTCCAGTTACTTTCATTAAGACCGATACAAGGAAAAAGAAACCAATTATTTTAAATACAAATCCAAATACAGGAGTGTCTTCAATATTCAAAATACTTTCCAAAAACCAATTTGAGATTGTGTTAGTAGCTAAATGAGGGGCAAAATAAAATCCTGAAAAGATAGAAAACACCAATATCAGCACAACAATTTCATAGCGCAGATCGAAAGCAGGTTTTATTCTGTTTAACACATCCCCTAATCCAGGAATATTTGCTTGTCCTCGCATTGACAGAAGAGATTGACGTTGTTGTTTATTCTGGATTTTTCCAACAAAATAAATTAAAAGCACTAATCCAGCAATTAATAAATCATTTATGAGCGCAATTCCATCCGATTGTTGAACTGAAAAAAGAAACACAACATCGGCTAAAAAAACATACCGAACCGTCTTAATAAGATAAACTTCAAGTAATTGCTTTGGTCGCCCACCTCTTAAAACACTAATAGCCAACATGATTAGCCACCACAAAAAATTATAGACTGCTAAGATTACTCCTATTCTAAATATAAAATTCAATACTTCCACAGTACAAAGTTGTAAAAATTAAATCTTTATTCAGATAAGAATACAAAAATTCTCTACACTTCTTATCTTTACGACTTAATAAAAAAATAGGTAATGAAAAAGTTTAGTGCAATATTTTTGATTGTTGTTTTTGGTTTATTTTCTCGTGCTGAAGAAGGAATGCTTATTCCTACACTTCTTGGAGCTTTCGAATCAGATATGAAAGCAATGGGAATGCAAATCAGTGCAGAGGATATTTACAATGCTAATAATGCGAGTATAAAAGATGCAATCATGCATTTTGGAGGAGGGTGTACTTCTGAAGTTATTTCAGACAAAGGACTTCTACTTACCAATCACCACTGTGGTTTTTCTCAAATCTATTCACACACGACAATAGAAGACAATATTGCAAAGTATGGATTTTGGGCAAAAAATCTTGAAGAAGAATTGAAAAACCCAGGCCTTACAGCAGCTCGAATGGTTAAAATTGAGAATGTAACTGAAAAGGTTTTAGAAGGAACTGAAGAATTAGAAGGAGGAGCTGTAAATCAGCGAATCATGACCAATATCGCCCTTATAAAAGCAACTGCTTTAGAAGGAACGCACTATGAAGCTGAAATTAAACCATTCGATTTTGGAAATAGTTACTTCCTATTGGTTACGGAAACATTTACAGATGTAAGATTGGTTGGAACTCCACCAAAAACAGTAGGGAAATTTGGTGGTGACACAGACAACTGGGTTTGGCCAAGACACACTGGAGACTTTGCAGTATTTAGAATTTATGCAGGAAATGACAACAAGCCAGCTGAATATAATGAAAACAACAAACCATATACTCCAATTCATCATTTACCAATTTCTTTAAAATCAAGAGAAGTAGATGAATTTACAATGGTTTTCGGATTCCCTGGAACAACCAATCAGCATACCATTAGTACTGAATTAGATTATATTATTAATACTATACGTCCTGCTCAAATTAAAATGAGAGATCTTTCTTTATCAGTTATTAACGCTGCAATGAAAAAGGATGAAGCAACAGAAATCATGTATGCATCAAAACAAGCAAGGATTGCAAACGCATGGAAAAAATGGATGGGTCAAATTGATGGTCTAAAAAGAGGGAATGCAGTAGGTAAAAAAGTAGAATATGAGAATAAATACACAGAAACTGCTACAACAACTCAAGAATGGGATGCTGAATTTGGAGAGATAGTAAAAGCATTGCGCGATTTATCTTCGACGTATAACAAAAGCGACTTTACTTACAATATGTTTATTGAATATGCTTACGTAGGTCCTGAGCTTTTTGAAAGAGCTCGTGCAATCGATGAGTTAATGGGACTTTATGAAGAAGGAAAAACCGATGAACTGAACCTTGCAATTGAAGAGCAAAAGAAGTCTATTAAAGGGTTCTATGAGCAATATGATATCAACATCGATAAAGAAGTGTTTTTATTACAGAGTGAATACTATAAGAAAATGATTGATGATGAGTATTTACCAGCTTCTTTGTTGGTGAATGACATCAAAGGTTTACAAACTAAGATTTTCGATAAGTCCTTCTTAGTAGATGCACAACGCTATGAAAAAGTATTGAATAATTTCAATAAGTATGCGAAAAAGAAAATAAATAAAGATCCAGGATACAAGCTATTCAATGAACTGAACGATGTGTTCAACGACAAGCTTTTGGGTGATTTAAGAATTTATTATGGTACAAAAAATCAATTAATGAAGCCATATGTGAAAGGAAAGTACGAAATGTATCCAGAAGCAAAACATTGGGCAAATGCAAACAGCACCTTACGTGTAACTTATGGAAAACTAGAAGGATCTACTCCAAGAGACGGTATGCAATATACGCCACACACAACTTTAGATGGAGTGATTGAAAAATACAATACTGGACATGAGGATTTTGATTTACTTCCAAGAATGGTTGAGCTTTATGAAGCGAAAAACTACGGAGGATATGATCAAGATGGAGAGCTTTGGGTTTGTTTTACAGGTTCTAACCACACGACTGGTGGAAATTCAGGATCTCCAGTGATCAATGGAGAGGGACATTTGATTGGAATAAATTTCGACAGAAGTTGGGAAAGTACAATGAGTGACTACATGTTTGATGCTTCACGTTGTCGTAATATCTCTGTAGATATTCGCTATGTTTTATGGATGATTGACATCTATGGAGAAGCTCCTCATATTGTTAAGGAAATGACAATTGTTAGATAATTAAACAATAATTCTTATTGATATAAGTTAGTTTAAAAATACTATAAAAGAATGGAAAAAAATAAATCAGAACACAACACAAATGAACTGTTGGTCTTTACTTATAAAAATAGAAAGGTACTTCTTTACACAGGAATTATAGCAGGAATTATTTCTATTGTTGTTTCCTTATTGATGCCTGTTTTGTATCAGTCTGAAGCGATTGTTTTCCCAGCTGCGACAAGTACAGTATCTTTTAACCCACTGAGTAATGCTAAAGCGAGCTCCATGGATTTTGGAGAGGAAGAAAATGCTGAACAATTAATTCAAATTTTACAATCTTCACCCTTAAGAAACAGAATCATTAAAGAGTTTGATTTGGCAAAAGTCTATGATATTGATCCAAACGACAAAAGCTACCATTATAAGTTAGGGAAAGAATACAAGAGTCATATTCATTTTGAACGTACTCGCTTTGGTTCTATTAATATTTCAGTTTTAGACAAATCTCCAGAACTTGCTGCTGATATTGCAAATAAAATTGTTCAATTAATTGATACAGTTAAAAACGACTTGATTAAAGAAAGAACTATTCCTGCTTTAGAAATCAACAGAAGAAAATTAAAGCAACTTCAAGAAGCACAAGAGCGATTAAATTCTGAAATGGATAGCCTTTCTCAATTAGGAGTTATCGATGCAAAATCTAGAGCAAGTTTATTTGCTGCATTTAATGAATCTAAAAACGCAGAGGACAAGGCATTTTTCAAGAACCAAATTGATGTCAATTTAAAATTTGGTGCACGCTATGATGCACTTTCTGATTTACGTGAATTTAGAATTGAAAAGTTAACAGATCATGAGGTGTCCTTCGAACAATCTGAGTCTGATGCCTTAGAAAACTTCAACCACAAATTCGTTGTAGAATCAGCTGTCGCTTCAGATAGGAAGGCCAAACCAAAAAGATTAATTATTGTTTTGGTATTTACACTTGCTACAGTTATTCTAATGTTTATTGCACTATTGATTAGAGATAGAGTAAGAACTATTAAGCATGTAGTTTAGGCTTTGGAAACTTTAAGAAATAACAGTCTCATTTATGGCTTGGTGATCTTATTTATAGGTCTCAATGCTTACTTTCTATTTCAAGATAATTATTATCTTAATGCATTGCCATTGGCATTAGTCATTGCTTATATTGCCGTTTTCCATACTGCAACTGCTTTTTTGATGACTGCTCTTCTTACGCCTATCTCGGTAAATTTAGAAGAGTTTACTCATGGCCAGGTGGGTTTATTTCTGCCTACAGAACCCATTCTCTTTGGTTTAATGCTGTTGATCATATTCAAAGAATTAAAATCACCCATTCTAAACAAAGAATTCTGGAGACATCCCATCACGCTTTCTTTGGGGTTTTATTTAATGTGGATATTCATGACATCCATTACCAGTAGCAACCCTGTTGTTTCTTTCAAGTTTCTTTTAATGAAGCTGTGGTACATTATTCCACTTTTAACGATTGGGGTTTTGGTATTTGAAAAGAAAACTAATATTGTGAAGTTTTTATGGTGCTATACCATAGGGATGACAATAGCAATTGTTTACACTTTGATTCGGCACGCTGGCTTTAGTTTTAGAGAAAAAGAAGGCCATTGGATAATGTCACCTTTCTTTAAAGACCATACAATATATGGAGCGAGTGTTGCTATGAGCATTATCTTTATCATTGGTTTAATCGCTTATAAAAAACATTCAATTCAAGCACAGGTATTATTGGCCATCATGTTCATCATTACTTTGATTGGATTATACTTCAGCTATACAAGAGGAGCTTGGTTAAGTGTGGTATTTGCATTCGGTGTATGGATTTTAATTAAGTATAAAATTAAATTCAAATACATTCTGACATTAGGCTTGGTCATTCTTTCTGTCGTTTTATTATCGTGGAGTAAAATCGAAATGGAACTTGCGAGAAATAAGCATGAACACACAACAACAAACTTCGATGAACGATTACAATCAGCAGCCAACATTTCTTCAGACGCGTCTAATCTAGAACGCTTAAACCGTTGGGGCGCGGCGTGGAATATGTTTAAAGAACGTCCTGTATTTGGATATGGACCAGCGACTTATGCTTTCGAATATGCACCACACCAAGATCCTGAAAAACTTACAATAATATCAACAAACTTTGGAACACAAGGAAATGCACACTCAGAGTATTTAGGACCTTTAGCAGAAACAGGATTAATAGGAATGCTATCGGTACTCGTATTTGTGTCTGTACTCTTTTACTCTGGAATTATGCTCTTGATTAACATCAAACGCTACACACCAGAAGAAAAGCAAATGTATGTCCTTATTTTATGCATTGTATTGGCTATGTCAACCTATTTCTTTCACGGTTTACTCAACAATTACCTCGACACAGATAAAGCGTCTGTTCCGATCTATGGTGGAGCTGCAGTGATTATTGCCCAACAAGTGCGTTTAAGAAAGAAGAGGAAGAAAATGCACCTGTAATTCTTTCAGCATTCTCAGTATGACCAAGACATGAAAGTTTTTAACTATTCAACAAGAAATATAAATTCAAAAAATAAGTTTTTCATCTTTCGATAGTAATATTAAGAGTTTCCTAGAAGTGAAAAACAAGAGAAAAAAAGACCTGCAATATAATTACAGGTCTTTTACTTATTCTTTATAGTGACTATAAATATTTTCCTTCCATCAGGTAGTTCTCAACATAGTCCTTCACTCCTTGGTCTAATGTATGAAAACCTTTTGAGTAACCCGCAGCGATAAGCTTGTTCATTTTCGCTTCAGTGAAGTATTGGTATTTATCTCTAATATCTGCAGGTGTATCAATGTAACTGATGTCGATTTCACGGTTCATTGCATGAAAAGTATCAATTGCTAAAGCTTTAAAAGTACGTGCTTTTCCAGACCCAACGTTATACAAACCACTTTCTGGACGCTCTTCCATCAAAAACGCACATATATTGTGAACGTCTTTCACATAGATAAAGTCTCTTTTTTGCTCACCATCATCATATTTTTCGTTGTGCGATCTAAACAGTTTCATTTTCCCTGTTCTCGTAATTTGACGGTATCCATGTAGAACTACAGAAGCCATTCTTCCTTTATGGTACTCATTTGGTCCATATACATTGAAGAACTTTAAACCAGCCCAAAATGGAGGTTTAATGTGTTGCGTTAAAACCCATTTATCAAAGTCGTTTTTCGAATCTCCGTAAGGATTTAATGGTGCCAATTTACTTACCACCCTGTGATTGTCATCATAACCATGTTCTCCTAATCCATAAGTAGCTGCCGAACTTGCATAAACTAAAGGAATAGCATGTTGTGTGGCATACCTCCATATATCTTTTGAGTAATTCAAGTTTAAGCGATCGAAAATTTCCTTATCAAATTCAGTTGTATCTGTTCTTGCCCCAATATGGAAAATGAATTTTACATCATTTCCATTTACTTTTAGCCATTCGATAAATTCAGTTCGGTCAATTCTTTTGCTGTATTTTTTTCCAACAAGGTTATGTTCTTTCTCGTCATTGGAAAAATCATCAACCAGTATAATTCGTTTTATCCCCATATCGTTTAGCTTGCTCACTAAACCACTGCCTATAAATCCGGCAGCTCCTGTTACAACTATCATATTTACTTTAATTAAAGAGTTCTCTATATTTGATTCTTTCACTTACAAAAATAAGCATAAAAAAACCTCATGCAATCACATGAGGTTCTAAAACTTATTTATTTGTTTAGCATCTTAATTTTTAATTCAGAGGTTGGCCTACCTCTACTCCACAATCGTGACCTGGTTGTCCATGTGGTGGATTCAACTTTACTGAACCATTATTTGTTGGTTGAACCGTACTTGGAGTTGGTTGAATCATGTTCGGACTGGGTTGAACCATAGCTGGAGAGTTTCCTCCTGCAGAATTCAATGGTTGACCTACTTCTACTGCACAATCATGACCTGGTTCTCCGTGTGGTGGATTTAATCTCACCTCTCCTGAAGGTGTTGCTTTCATTTTCATTGGAATATCCTGTGAGGTTTTCTTCTCAACATTCCCATCAGTAGCACCATCTACAGATCTGTCCTTATTGGGCATACTTCTTGGCGTTTCGTTTTTAGGTTCGTTCACTGTACTTTCTGTATCAGTACTTTCCACCTCTTCTCCACTGCACGAACTGAAAACGAACATTGCACCTGCACAAAGAATAAAAGTTGATTTTTTAAGAATTTGTAATAACATACTTGCGTTTTTTTTCTAAAGTTAAGACCCTAAGTTAGAAGAAAAAGAGGGAACGACATAGGATTTAGTTTATAAGTTCCATAATAGTAATAAAGTAGACACAAAAAAACCTCATGCTTTAACATGAGGTTTAATTTTAAAATATATTCTAAACACTTTAAGGTGTTAAGTCCACTTACATTCTGTAATCACAATTATGCATTACTATCTTGAGCAATCTTCACATACTCATCATAGTCAACTTCTTTTTCATCCAACTTAACTGTTTCTTTAAAGAACTTAGTTAGTTTCTCTTCCGCCAACATGTCGTAAATTTGTTGAGCTTCCTTTTGGTTTGTAAGAACTTGTTGTGCTGATTGCGTTAACTCTGCATCTTCTGGAGCTGGCATACCGTATTGAGCGTATTGATTAACCAATAAACTCTTCGTGTAATTCATTGCTTCTTCTTGTTCAACTTTCATTTCGTTGTTTTTGAAGATACTGTTTTGAATTAACTGCCATTTCAAGCTACGTGCATAATTAGGAAAGTCATTTTCAACTTCCTCTACACTAATTGGGTTCTTTTGAGATGCTAAAATCCATCTTTTCAAGAATCCTTCTGGTAATTGAATATTTGTTTTCTCAATCAAGTCATTAGAGATTCTGCGCGTTAAGATTTTTTCACTGTCTTTTTCAAACATTTGAACTAAATCAGCTTTGATCTTCTCTCTCATTTCTTTTTCAGAAGAAACTTCACCTTCACCAAACAGTTTATCAAATAATTCTTGATTCAATTCGGCAGGCTCCATAACTTTAACCTCGTTGATTGTCAGTTGGAATTTTTCAGAAATTGACTCCAATTGATCCTCTTCAATTCCTAACATAGAAGCAGTATCACTTCCTCCTTTAGAAACGCTAAATGGATTAACTTCAACCTTATCTCCAGCTTTCTTACCAATCAATTCTTTCTTCAGTTTTTCGTCTTCAACGAATTCCATAGAAATAGTAGAGTTGTTCATGATTCCACCTTCTAAGATTTCACCAGCGTCATTCAATTCTACAAATTGACCAAGTACCATGTCTCTTTCACCAATCTTTTCTCCAGAAATGAGTTTACCATAACGGCGTGTTAGGTCTTCTAATTGTTTATCAATTAGTTTTTTATCTACCTTCACCTTAGTGTACTCGTATTTATTTTTTCCTGAAAGTTTTACATCTACTTCTGGGGAAATCCCTATTTCGTAGGTAAACACAAAAGTATCTGGATTTTCAAAATCTCCTTCTACTTCTACATCATTTTTAGGCAATGGATTACCAAGAATTTCAAATTCTTGCTCATCAACATATTTAAAAAGACCTTCGCTTACAATTCTGTTTAACTCTTCACCAAGCACTTGTCTTCCATATTGCTTTTTGATAAGACTCATTGGAACTTTCCCCTTTCTAAATCCAGGATTAGTTGCTTTTTTTCTGTAGTTAGCTAAAGCTTTTTCAACGTTTTCTTGATAATCGCTCTTTTCAACTGTAACTTTCAATAATGCGTTGAGATCATCAACGTTTTCTTTTGTAATATTCATATTGATTGAAATAAACTTTTATTTAATACTTTAAACCAAATTGGTATAAACAAAAAATGGTATAAGCTTTATACTCATACCACTTTTAATTTTTGTGCGGATGGAGGGAGTCGAACCCACACGCCTCGCGGCACTAGATCCTAAGTCTAGCATGTCTACCAATTTCACCACATCCGCATTTTTAAAAAATCTTATCAAATCGTTATTTGACATTTTATCAACTTTTATAACCAAAAGCGTTTGCAAATTTAACTAAATTTTCTTGAACAAAAATAATTATTGAAGTTTTATTTGAAAAACTTTATCAATTGCTGTTAATAATAGCTTAACTGCCTATAATTCAAATTAAATCATTGGTCATTAAATTGAAGAATATCTTTAGAATTGAAACCTATTGTAATGGTATCTGCAATATTCTTATCCTGTGTCATCACTGTCAATTGCTCCCCTGAATCAAGTTTTAACAATAACTGAATAGAATCTCCCAATTCAATTTTTTTGATCACCTTGGCTTTGGTGATGTACTCGCAATCATTTTCATCCGCATTTGGATTCACTTTTATCTTTTCATTCCGAATCGCATGACAACATGTTTCGTTTAAAGGACAATGGAATGCATTCTGTAAATTCTTGTTGATTTGAACGGTATTTCCAAATAAAGAAGCAACATAAAGGGTATTTGGCTTGACATATAAATTAGAAGCTGCGTCTTTTTGAACCACTCTACCATTCTGCAGAATTAGAATTTCATCAGCTACAGAAAGTGCATCTTGGGTGTCATGGGTAACAAATAAAACCGTTACTCCCGTCTTTTTGATGATATCGAAAACTTCATTGCGTAACTGTGTGCGCAACATTGCATCGAGGTTACTGAAAGGTTCATCAAGAATTAATAACGAAGGCTGAGGAGCCAAAGCTCTTGCTAAAGCCACTCGTTGTTGTTGCCCTCCTGACAGTTGATGAGGATAACGCTTGCCCATTTCACTTAATCCTACTAAATCAAGCATTTCTTGTACCCTTTCTTTCTTGTTCTTCAATCGAGAAATTCCATATAAGACATTATCAAATATAGTAAGGTGAGGAAATAGGGCATACTCTTGAAAAACTAAGCCGATTTTTCTTTTCTCTGGTTGAACAAATTTATCGAGAGAGGCAATTACTTTTCCACCCAATGAAATACTTCCACTATCTGGTCTTTCTAATCCAGCAATAAGACGTACTAAAGTTGTTTTACCACTTCCACTTTCTCCAACAATGGCGCAAACATCCCCTGCTTTCAAATCGAAAGTAACATTTTCTAAGGCATAATTTTTGCCTTTGTCAAAACTTTTAGAAAGAGCGTTTATTGTTAACATTGTTATTTTTTAATCAATAATTTATTCAAAAATATTACGGGTACCATTGCAGTAAAGATAATGAAAAGAGATGGAATTGAAGCTTCCATTACCATTTCATCACTCGCGTATTCAAATGCTTTCACTGCTAAAGTATCTACATGATACGGTTTTAATATGAGTGTCAATGGTAACTCTTTCATTACATCAATAAAAACTAAAATCACAGCGCTAAACACACCTGTCTTTATTAAAGGAAATTCTATTTTGAAAAATGTCTTTAAATTCCCGACACCCAAAACTTTAGAGGAGTCTGGTATAGAATTATCTACTTTAAGTGCTGTTGAATCTATCGGATTATAAGCCACAGCAAGGAAACGAACAGCATAAGCATAAAACAAAGCAATTAAAGTTCCATTGATTATGAAACCAGAATCAATTCCCATCTTTGCCAAAACTTCTATCAACCATTTGTCGAGGGCAAGGGTAGGAATCATAATTCCTATAGCAATAACAGCTCCTGGAATAGCATACCCCAAGACACCAATACGGGCAATGTTTTTAATAAAACGAAGGGCACTCCACTTGGAGAAGTAAATCAATAACAGTGCAAAAAACACAGTGATTAATGAGGAAGTTATCGCAATTCCAAAGCTTTGCAGTGAAAGCATAATGAAATCCATATCAAAAACAGTAGAAACTGTTAGAGTGGCCCAATACAATAATTGACCAACTGGCAAAATAAACCCTAAAAGAACAGGTAAGAAAACTACTAAAAAAATCAACCATTTAATCGATTTTTTCGGTCTTTTTCTTTGAATTTGAGTACTGTTGGTTTTGGAGGAAGTAAATTTAATTTTTCTGGATTGCCATTTTTCAAAAAGAATCAATGCGAAAATAATAACCACCAACAATGCTGATAAATAAACCGCAGTTTCGGGCTCTTCAAGTGAAAACCATGACCTGAAAATTCCTGTTGTAAAAGTATTTACTCCGTAATAACTGGCTGCACCATAATCATTGAGCACTTCCATTAAAACCAAAACCAAACCTGCTACAATCGCAGGACGTGCAAGGGGCAACATTAATTTAAAAAAGGTTTTTCGTTCTCCTACTCCCAACATTTTGGAAGCTTCTAAAAGATTATTGGCTTGATTCAAAAAGAATGCCCTGGCACTCACATAAACATAAGGAAATAAGGAAATACTTAATACAAAAGCCAGCCCCGCACGGTTCATAATGTCAATGCGTACAAAGTCAATATTCAATGCCCGAAGCATAAGTTCTAAACTCCCACCATAATCAAACATTCCGGCATAGGCATACCCTACAATGTATGACGGAATAGCAAGCGGAAGAATCAAGAGCCATTCCAATTGTTTCCTCATTGGAAATTCAAACCGAGAAACAAACCATGCCGATGAAACCCCAATGATTAAAACTAAAATACTACAGAAAAGAACCAGATACAAAGAATTCCAAATGTATTCAGGCAGTAAGTACTTTACAATATGACTCCATGTTTCTCCTGGTCCCGAAAACAATTCTACACCAATAAAGATAATGGGAAGCGCTAAAAACAGAACGATGATCAATGTAAAAATTGACCATCTGTTACTGTCTCTTTTTAATCTCTTTAGCCTTGATTTTAAGGAAAAGGTCTCT
>Ga0209075_1002035_pt1 | contig 18377 bp, 18 predicted proteins | sample Stecom2011_FD_187523 | JGI IMG/M metagenome (GOLD analysis project Ga0209075, IMG submission 187523) | Agricultural soil microbial communities from Utah to study Nitrogen management - Steer compost 2011 (SPAdes) (version 2) | ecosystem: Environmental > Terrestrial > Soil > Agricultural land...
CTACTACACAAACAGTCAGTTCTTCGCCAGCTTCCTGCGCCAGTTGCATGACGCGGCAGGCAGCCGACAGGCCAGCAGGGCCGCCGCCGACGATCAGAACATCAAATTCCATCGATTCGCGTTCCACGTTGGTCTCCTCAAACAGCTTTTAATGAATGTTATTAACCCGAAGGATAGCGTATTTCAATAATCAAACAAACGTTTGTTTGAAATCTGCGCTCACCTTTGGCATTGTACAGACACACCAAAAAATAGTGTGTTTTGAGTCGATTTTTAGTATCGTCTCATTGTCAGGTCGGGTCAACCCGGTCCTATGACTGTGAAGACTCATTAAATCCATCGTAGAAGAACGAGGAATCTATGAAGGTTCTGGTCGCTGTAAAACGAGTTATCGACTACAACGTAAAGGTGCGCGTCAAGCCGGACAACACCGGTGTTGATCTCGCCAACGTCAAGATGGCAATGAACCCGTTCTGCGAAATCGCTGTTGAAGAAGCGGTTCGTCTGAAGGAAAAGGGCGTTGCCAGTGAAATCGTTGTTGTATCCATTGGACCGAAAGCTGCTCAGGAGCAAATCCGTACTGCTCTGGCTCTGGGTGCTGACCGTGGTATCCACATCGAGACTGACGAAGAAGTTCAGTCCCTCGAAGCGGCCAAGCTGCTGAAGGCTGTCGTTGAGAAAGAAGAGCCCAAGCTGGTTATTCTTGGCAAGCAGTCCATCGATTCCGACAACAACCAGACTGGCCAGATGCTGGCCGCTCTGACTGGCATGGGCCAGGGCACCTTCGCTTCCGAAGTGGTTGTTGAAGGCGACAAGGTTAACGTAACCCGCGAAGTAGACGGCGGTCTGATGACTGTTGCGCTGAACCTGCCGGCGGTTGTGACTACTGACCTGCGTCTGAACGAGCCGCGCTACGCTTCTCTGCCGAACATCATGAAGGCCAAGAAGAAGCCGCTGGACGCCATGAGCCCGGCCGACCTGGGTGTTGAAATCGCCCCGCGCCTGACCACCCTGAAGGTCGAAGCCCCGGCTGCACGCCAGGCTGGTATCAAGGTGGCAGACGTAGCTGAGCTGGTGGATAAACTGAAGAACGAAGCGAAGGTGATCTAAATGAGCATCCTGGTAATTGCTGAACACGACAACAGCAGCCTGAAGCAGGCTACTCTGAACGTTGTAGCGGCTGCCAAGGCCATCGGTGGTGACATCGACGTGCTGGTTGCCGGTGAGAACGTAGGCGCCGTCGCTGAAGCCGCTGCCAAGGCAGAAGGCGTCAACAAGGTACTGGTTGCCGACAACGCCGCTTACGGTCACTTCCTGGGTGAGAACCTGGGCGAGCTGGTTGCTGAAGTAGGTAAGGGCTACGGCCACATCCTGGCGGCTGCCGGTACTACCGGTAAAGACTTCATGCCGCGCGTTGCTGCGCTGCTGGACGTTGCCCAGGTATCCGACATCATCCGCGTTGAGTCTGCCGACACCTTCGTTCGTCCGATCTACGCCGGTAACGCCATCGCAACCGTTAAGTCCAGCGACGCCATCAAGGTGATCACTGTACGCACGACCGGTTTCGACCCGGTTGCCGCTGAAGGCGGTTCTGCGTCTGTTGAGCAGCTGGACGTTGTTAAAGACGCCGGCCTGTCCACCTTCGTAGGTGAAGAGCTGGCGAAATCCGACCGTCCGGACCTGGCTTCTGCCGGTATCGTAATCTCCGGTGGTCGTGGCATGCAGAACGGCGACAACTTCAAGATGCTGGAGCAGGTTGCCGATCTGATGGGTGCCGCTGTTGGTGCATCCCGTGCTGCAGTTGACGCCGGTTTCGTACCGAACGACATGCAGGTTGGTCAGACCGGTAAGATCGTTGCTCCGCAGCTGTACGTTGCGGTAGGTATCTCCGGTGCTATCCAGCACCTGGCGGGTATGTCTGACTCCAAGGTGATCGTTGCAATCAACAAGGACGAAGAAGCCCCGATCTTCCAGGTTGCCGATTACGGCCTGGTAGCAGATCTGTTTGAAGCCGTACCGCAGTTGGAAGAAGAGCTGAAGAAAGTTCTGTAACTTTCAGATCTCTTTATCAAAAAAGGCACCTCAGGGTGCCTTTTTTGTTTTTGAGACAATGCGTTTTTCCGCCTTTCCGATAATCAGTGTATCGGCCAGGATATGCAGGGCACGGTTGGTGGTCCGCACGGCCTTATAAACCTGCTCGCTGGTCTGGTGATGAGTCTGCCTGACTTTATTGGTGGTGCTCCGGAACTCCTCATCACTGGAGAACATGTCGATCAGGCCAAATGTGGTGTTGGCAATGGCTTTATGTACCTTCTCGACTGCCATGGCCCCGCCAGACACCGTATCTTCCAGCAATTTAGCCCGGTTGCGCACTTCAAGCAGCTCCAGGCGGCTCTTCTGGATGGCGCTGCGGGCACTGATGCGGTGGGTGTTGAGAATCCGCAGATCACGGCGGCAAGCACCGGATAGGCGGAAACCTGCAATCACGCAGCCAGCGGTGGCTGCAAGGCACAAGGCGATGAGAATCTGGGCAAACATGGCCGGTGCTCCTCAGCGGTATTCGATGCACATTTCAACATCGATATTCCGCTCTTCCAGTTCAGTTTCGAGTTCTTTCATCACTTCCTGATACACCATCTTTTGCGTCATCACCGGCAGGCGGTCGGCAAGCATCCGGCCAGTCCGGGACTCCCGCTTGGCCAGGGAAAGCGGGTCGATCACCCTTAAGGTGAGTATAAGCTCCGGGTCCCGGGTAGTGTCCGGAATGCCTTCATTCTCCAGCATCTGGTGGATCATTTTTCGTTGTTCCAGAAAGTGCCACAGCAGCAAGGCGCTGAAAACCAGAAGAGTCAGGCTGATCAGGGCAAGTATTGTCGTCAATGGGTGTCTCCCGGGTGTCTTGTGCACTGGAACAGAGTTTGCCCCAGTCTGCATCACAAACGATTGGCCGGGAGGACGCTACGGACTGTGCAAACAGGAAAGTAAAACCTGTACTTAAAGCTGCTACCATCGTACCCGACACCCGTTTGAATAAGGATAAATAATGACCAACACCACACAGGCTGATTTTGACCTGGTCGTTTTCGGCGCCACCAGTTTTGTCGGCCAGATTCTTACCCGATACCTGATGGACACCTATGGCACTGGTGGTGAAGTCCAGTGGGCAATTGCAGGCCGTTCTGAAAGCAAGCTGGCCAGTCTCAAGGCGGAGTTAGGCAATCGTGCCGCCGGGTTGCCGGTTATTCTGGCGGATGCGTCAGACGACGCAGCGCTGGCCGCCATGTGCCGGCAAACCCGCGTTATTATCTCCACCGTTGGCCCTTACGCCCTGTATGGCGAACCGCTGGTAAAAGCCTGTGTAGCTACCGGCACCGATTACTGTGACCTGACCGGGGAAGTGCAGTGGATTGGCCGGATGATCGAGCGCTATGAAGACCAGGCGAAACAAACCGGGGCCAGAATCGTCCACTGCTGTGGGTTTGATTCCATTCCTTCTGATATGGGCGTCTGGTTCCTGCAGCAGAAATCCCAGGAAACCTTTGGCCAGCCCTGTCGCGATGTGCGAATGCGGGTAAAAGTGGCCAAGGGCGGGCTGTCTGGTGGTACTGTGGCCTCCATGATCAACGTGGCCAAAGAGGCCGGGGCAGATCCCAAACTCAGAAAAGAGCTGGCTAATCCATTCTCCATCTGCCCGCCAGAACACCGCTCCAGCACGCGCCAGCCGAGCCTGAAAACCGCTGAATTCGATAAAACCTTCAATGCCTGGCTGGCCCCGTTTGTGATGGGGGCTATCAATACCCGGGTAGTGCACCGCACCAACGCCCTGCAACAGGCCCGCTACGGCAAGGAATTTACCTACGACGAAGCCATCATGACCGGCAGGGGAGCCAAGGGGCGCCTGACTGCCTATGGCATTGTGGCAGCCCTGGGTGCCTTTTTTACCGCATCCGCCATCAAGCCAACCCGTTGGGTGGTCGAAAAGCTGGTACCCAAGCCGGGGGAGGGCCCAAGCCAGGAATCGCAGGAGAATGGCTTCTACGACATCCGCTTTGTCGGCCGCACAGAAGATGGTAAGACCCTGATCACCAAGGTGACTGGCGACCGGGATCCGGGCTACGGCTCTACCGGCAAGATGCTGGGCGAATCCGGCATGTGCCTGGCCTTTGATGTGAAAGACGACGTGCCCGGTGGCTTCTGGACTCCGGCGTCTGCGCTCAACGGCAAATTGCTTGAGCGGCTGACGACCAGGGCGGGGCTGACGTTCGAGCTACTGGAAACCCGCTGAAACGTTAGTGCAGGTGCAGAGTGTAGCCGGACGGCAACAAGGCCTCCGGCCCGTGGCCCAAAGAAATAACGGCGCGGCCTTCCAGCCACTGATCAATCCGGGGTGCAATCCGGCTACGGGTATCGGCATCCACACCGGTAAAGGGTTCATCCAGAATCACCAGCGGCGCCTTGCTGAGCAGCACCCGGGCCAGCACCAGCCGGCGGGCCTCACCACCGGACAGGCGGCTGCCGCCGTTACCCAGCCAGGTGTTCAGGCCTGTTACTTCCCGGTTGAACCGCTCAGCCAGTTCGACCAGTTCCAGTACGTGCCAGAGCTCGCCATCAGAAGCCTGCGGATTACCCAGCAGCAAGTTAGCCTTAACGGTATCGTCAAACACCACGGTGGTTTGGGTCAGATAGGCGCAGGGGGCGGTTTTCAGGGTGCCGGTGATGGCTGGTGTCAGCCCGGCAAAGGTGTCGGCCAGTGAAGATTTTCCGCTGCCGGATACGCCGACGACCCCCATTCGTTCTCCGGGATTGACCGTAGCAGAGAAGTGAGTAACAACCGGGGCATGGCCCGGGTAGCCAATAGTCAGATCAATGGCTTCCAGTGCCCACTCTTTCGGCGCCGCCCCGGGTTGGCTGTCTTGGTGGTTATGCCGGGCAGGTGCGGGTTCCACATCTTCATTGAGCCGTCTGGCTGCAGCCACGGTGGCACCGAACTTCCCGAAAGCTTCCGGCAGCATGCCGTAAACTTCCGCCAAACCAAGCAGGGCGATTGGCAGGAGTACCAGCACCGGGCCAGACACCAGGTCCTGCTGAAAAAGGCCAAAACCGGCCCACAGGGCAACCACGGCGGACAGGTTTACCAGTAATACGGTAACCGACAGGTGCCAGCCAACCTTGGTGTCTACGTTTGCCTGGCTTTGGGAGAGCGTAAAGGCATGGCGCATCAGCCGCCCGGCATGCTTACCGGCACGTCCTGCGGCCGTGAGCTCTGAAAAGCCTTCAAGATGTTCTATAACCTGGCCACGCAGTTGTTCCTGCCGGTCGTTCAACTGGCCGGACAGCGCCCTGGTACGAACATAGAGCCCCCAGGTGGCCACACCAAACGCCATTGCCAGGATCACCAGCAGTATCAGGGCAATCAATCCGCTGAACAGCAGCCAGGCCAGCCCGATAACCATCAGGCTAACCAGCGCCGCCAGTGCTGTCGGCGCAATCAGCCGCAGATACAGCGTATCCAGGGCATCCACATCGGCGGTCAGCCGCGATAACCACTGGGCACCGGTTTTGCCGCCGCGCTGGCGCTTGCCCGCCAGTGCCAGCCGGTCGAACAGGGCGACGCGGATATCCGTAAGCAGGCTCAGCACGGTATTGTGGTTGTACAGCCGCTCCAGGTAGCGCGAAATGGTGCGGGATACGGCAAAGAAGCGGATGCCGCCGCCGGGCACATACAGGTTGATGTAGGCCTGAACTCCCGCAGCAAACAACAGGCCGACCAGCGCTGTTTCGGTCAGGAACCAGCCGGACAGGGCCAGCAGCGCAATGCCGGAAATCAGGGTTGCCAGCAGGAGTAAGGCACCCACCACCAAACGCCCACGGCGGCGCAGAATCAGCAGTAACCAGGGCCGAAGCTCACGCATTGCGAACCTCCCCGCCAGATACGATCAATACCCGGTCCGCAAGCGCCAGAAGCGCCTGGTGGTGGGTCGAAAAGATAACGGTTTTGCCGGCTCTGGAAAGCTTATGTAATGCTTCGAGAACACAGATTTCACTGGTGGCATCAAGCCCCGCAGTAGGCTCGTCAAGCAGAATCAACTCATGATCCGCCAGAAAAATACGGGCCAGGCTGAGCCTGCGGGCCTGGCCACCGGACAAGCCCTGGCTGTCTTCACCAATTCGACTGTGGATGCCTTGTTCCCGGCTGTCGAGCAGCTCCGCGAGGCCCACCATGCGTAGGGCATTCTCGATAGCGATGTCGGAGGCTTCAGGGCTGGTCAGCCGCAGATTGTCAGCCCAGGAGCCTTGAATCCAGAAGCCTTTCTGGGCCAGCCAGCCAAAGGGCGAAGCCCCGGCAGAATGTCCAAACACCGCAACCGTTCCGGCATTGGGGCGGATGAACCCGGCCAGCAGGTGCAGTAAAGTTGACTTGCCGCCACCGGACGGCCCGGTGAGTGCGATTACTTCGCCGCGCTCAATGGTCAGATTCAGCTGATCAAACAGCGCAGGGCCGCCATTATAACGTAGTGAAACGCCACACAGCCGGATGGCATCTGGGGCTGAGCCGGGCTCCGGTTGACCGGAGCCATTGTCGGTGCCGGAGATCGGTTGCTGAAGCCGGGCAAGAATCTCTGCACTCGCACCCAGGGCGGCAGCGCGGTCGTGATAATGCTGGGACAGTGTACGTAATGGCTGAAAGAACTCCGGTGCCAGCAACAGAATCAGCAGGCCGGTGAACAGGGTAAGCCGGTCGCTCGGGCCAAAGGTGATATAGCCCAGCAACCCGAAACCGATGTAGATGGCGATGACAGCAATGGCGACGGAGGAAAAAAACTCGAGTACCGCCGACGACAGAAAGGCCACCTTCAGGGTTTTCATGGTGATACGCCGGTACTGATCCGAGCGTTGATACAGGATATCGCTGGCCTGGGCGGTCTGGCCGAACAGTTGCAAGGTCGTCAGGCCCCGAACCTTGTCCAGAAACTGCCCGGACAGCCGGCTGATGGTCTCGAAGTGCTGCTGGTTAACTTTCTCTGCACCCATACCCACAAGGGCCATGAACAGAGGGATCAGCGGCGCAGACAACAACAGAAAGATACCGGCCAGCCAGTCGAGCCAGAAAACCAGTGCCAGAATCATCAGAGGGATAACGGTCGCCAGGATCATCTGGGGCAGGAACCTGGCAAAATAACCGTGCAAGGCTTCCACGTGGTCGAGCCATTCCCGGGCCAGGGAAGCGGCAGAGGCCTCCGACAGAGCTACGGGGCCGGCAGCCTGCCAGTGATCATGCAGTTGGCGGCGGGCATGCCGGCGCACCTGCTCACTGCAACGGGCGGCAAACCGGGTCTGCAGGCCCTGAAACAGAGCCCGGACTACCAGCGCACCAAGCAACAAAAGAAACCAGGGGGTAAGAGTTGATACCGGCTCACCGGCAATTACGCCCTGATAGACCAGCCAGGCCAGCAACACCACCTGGGCGATCGTGGCCAACCCGGCCAGTGTGCCGGCTACAACCGTGGCCTGAATCCAGCGCCGGCTGGTCCGGGCAAGCCCGGCCAGCCAGCTTTTGACGTCAGATTGAGCCGGATCGGCCACTCAGTGATAGCCTTCGCCGGCACGTACCTTGCCGCGGAATACCCAGTAGGTCCAGGCCGTGTAGGCGAGCACAATGGGAATCACGAACAGCAGGCCGAGCAGCAGGAACAGCTGTGAATTATAGGCGGACGCCGCATCCCACAGGGTGTAATCCGGCGGCACCATGTAAGGCCAGCGACTGACCACCAAGCCCAGATAGGTGGTAATGAACAGGCCCATGGTAGCTACAAACGGCATACCTTCGAAGCGGTTACGGACAGAGCGCCAGATCTGGAATGCACACAGCAGGGTCAGGGCCGGAAGGACCCAGATAATCCCGATATGATCAAACCAGCGCTGGCGAATCATGTCATCCACAAACGGTGTCCACACGCTGATAATGCCGAAGATAACCAGTACCGCCACCAGCAGGGGAGTCGTCACACGGTAAGCCCAGTCCTGCAGGCGCCCTTCGGTTTTCATGATCAGCCAGGTAGAGCCCAGCAGGGCATAGCCAGCCAGGGTTCCCAGACCGGTTACCACGGTGAACGGAGTCAGCCAGTCAAGCGCTCCTCCCACATAGACACCGTCTACGGTATTGAAGCCCTGGATGTAGGCACCTGCAACCGCGCCCTGCGCGAAAGCCGCAACGGTAGAGCCACCGGCAAAGGACCAGTTCCACAGGTAACGCGAACTGCGGGCCTTGAACCGGAATTCAAACGCTACACCGCGGAAGATCAGGCCGGCCAGTAGCAGGAACACCCCAATATACATAGCCGGAAGCAGGATGCTGTAAACCATGGGGAAGGCGGCCAGCAAGCCAGCGCCGCCAAGTACCAGCCAGGTCTCGTTACCATCCCAGACCGGTGCCACCGAATTCATCATGGTGTCCCTGTCTTGCTCTGACGGGGCAAAGGGAAAGAGAATCCCAACGCCCAGGTCAAAGCCATCCATCAGCACATACATGATGATGCCGAAGCCGATAATAAACGCCCAGATGAGAGCCAGGTCAAACAGTTCCATCAGGATTGCCCTCCATCGTTAACAGGCTTTGCGTGATTGACGGCACCCTTGCCGGATTCGATCTCGAACGGCACATGGGCGGCAGATAACGGGCGGGCAGGGCGGCCAGGTTCATGCGCCTCGTCTCCATCGTCGCCTTCCAGGCCGACATAAAGTACGCGCATGAGGTAATACACGCCGGCAGAGAACACCGCTGCATACACCAGGATGTAGCCAATCAGGGTAAACAGTGCCATGCCACCCGTCAGTGACGGAGTGACAGCCTCAGCGTGCCGCATAATGCCGTAGACCAGCCAGGGTGAACGGCCAACTTCGGTAACGAACCAGCCGGTCAGTACTGCAAAGAAGGGCGCAATACTCATGACGCGCAGGCCTTGCAGGAACCAGCGGGCTTTGTAGTACCGGCCACCACGGCGCAGAAACAGGCCGGTAAGGGCAAACAGGATCATCAGCATACCCAGGCCGACCATCACCCGGAACGACCAGAATACGATCGCTACCGGCGGTTGATCTTCCACCGCCACTTCATTCAGGCCCGGTACCTCGCCATCCCATTCGTGGGTGAGAATCAGGCTCGCTACGCTTGGCAGGCCGATCTCGAAATGGTTGGTCTGGTTTTCCTGGTCCGGAATGGCAAACAGCAGCAGCGGAACGTTACGGGACGTTTCCCAGTTACCTTCCATAGCGGCGACCTTCATGGGCTGATGTTCCAGGGTATTCAGACCGTGGAAATCACCCACAACCAGCTGGGCCGGGGCAATGATCAGCAGCAGCCACAAGCACATGGACAACGCCTTGCGGTTAGCTTCAACTTCGCGGCCCTTGAGCAGGTACCAGGCGCTGACGCCTGCCACCACAAAGCTGCCGGTCAGGAATGAAGCCAGCCCCATGTGCATGAAGCGGTAGGGGAATGACGGGTTGAAGATGGCTTCGCTCCATGACACCACATGGAACACGCCGTCACGCAGTTCAGTGCCCGCCGGAGTTTGCATCCAGCTGTTGGCCGACAGTATCCAGAACGAGGAAATGAACGTGCCGGTGGCAACCATAATGGCCGCAAACAGGTGAACGCCCGCAGGAACCTTGTTGCGCCCGAATAGCAGAACCCCGAGGAACGCCGCTTCCAGGAAGAAGGCCGTGATAACCTCATAGCTCAGAATCGGGCCAAGGAAGTTGGCAGAAGCCTGGGAGAAGTTACTCCAGTTGGTACCGAACTGGAACGACATCACGATCCCGGAGACCACCCCCATCCCGAAGACAACGGCGAAGACCTTTGTCCAGAATCCGGAAAGCTTCGTCCAAACCGGGTTACGGGTTTTGAAGGCAAGGCCTTCCAGAACGGCTATATAAGATGCAAGCCCGATGGTAAATACCGGGAAAATGGCGTGAAATGACACGACAAACGCGAACTGGATTCGCGATAGGATGAGGGGATCTAGTTCCACAGGAACCTCCGGTAACTTTCACAAGTCACAACAGACAGGTGCTAACCTGCCCGGCCGCTGCCTTAGGCGATTTTGTTATGTTGTTATTACCGGCAGTTAATTATGATGCTACGGGAATTGTAGCAGAAAGAAATAGGGCAGTTTGTCGCACCTTTGATATAAAACAATGACGGTGAACCTATGAGCTTCTATGAAGACCGGATTCTTCCCCACATTATCGACAAGGCCTGCTCCATGGGCCAGGTGATGAAACTGCGCAGCCAACTTGTGCCAAGGGCTCGCGGCCGTGTGCTGGAAGTGGGAATGGGCTCGGGTATTAACCTGGAATTCTATAATCAGGACCTCGTAGAGATGGTGTACGGGCTGGAGCCATCGGAAGGCATGCGGCGCAAAGCCTTGCCGAACCTGGGCCGGTCACCGGTGCGGGTAGAGTGGCTGGATCTGCCGGGTGAGAAGATTCCGCTGCAGGACAACTCGGTCGATACCGTTCTGCTTACCTTCACCCTGTGCACCATTCCGGACTGGCACACGGCCTTGCTGCAGATGAAGCGGGTACTCAAGCCCGGTGGCGACCTGCTGTTCCTGGAACACGGAGAAGCCCCGCACGACACCACGCGTAAATGGCAGCACCGGGTAACGCCGGGATGGCGAAAGCTGGCTGGCGGCTGCCACCTGAACCGGCACATCGCGGAATTGATTGAACACGCCGGTTTTGAGATTCAGGAGCTGGAGAACCTGTATATGCCCAATGCACCGAAAATTGCCGGGTATATCTACAAGGGCCGGGCAACCAAGCCCGAATAATCAGGGTCCCTGCCGGAAGTTGCTTAATTACTGAGCGATTCCGAAAGCGGAATTGCGTTAGCCATCCGGGCCTTATACAATTCCGGCCTTCAGTTTTCCCCCGATGCTCCGGTGGTGAAATTGGTAGACACAAGAGACTTAAAATCTCTCGACCGCAAGGTCGTGCCGGTTCGATTCCGGCCCGGAGCACCATCCTGTTTTCCCCGGCCCTTCAGCCAAAAATGTTTGCCGCATCCTCACCAAAGCAGGCAACCCGGTTCCGGCCCTGGTCCTTCGCTTCGTACAACGCCAGGTCTGCGCTGCGCATGAGTGTGGAGCCGGAAACATTGTCCACGTTTACACTACTGGCAACACCGACACTCACGGTGACAACATCGCTGACCGGAGAGTCTGCATGGGGCAGTTGCAGGCCTGCGATGGCTTTGCGAAGTTCTTCGGCACAGGTTCTGGCTTGTTCCAACCCTGTTTCGGGCATCAGCACACTGAATTCCTCACCGCCGGTGCGGGCAACCAGAAAGCCATGGGGCTTGACGGTTTGCTCCATGCACTCCGCAACGCTGGCGAGACATCTGTCACCTTCCGGATGGCCATAGCGGTCGTTATAAAGTTTGAAATGGTCGATATCCAGCATCAACACGGAGGTCGGCTTTTCCGGTTCATCCGACAGGCTTTGCTGCAAGCTGGCATCGAACAGTCGGCGATTGGCCAGGCCTGTCAGCGGATCGTGATGGGACAGGTCCAGCAACATTTTTGACTGTTCGCGTTGCTGGCTGATCAACCTCTGGGCGTGGCGAGCGAGGGTGCCAAACTCGTCTCTCCGCTGCAACAGGCTGTCTGGAACGTCCGCCAGGTTCTCGCGTTGGCCAAGGGAATTCTCTCCCTGTTTCCCGGTAACAAAGCGGGTGAACAGGCCCAGTGGCTTCAGTACCAGGCCATATAGCAGTGCCAGCACCACCCCGATCACAACGGCCAGCAAAACGGCCGTCCAGGCTTGTGAATAGCGAAAAATTCGCGACGCCCTTTTTACGCGGTCTCTCGGAATTTCAGTACTCAACACCAGCTCGGGCCCACGGGAATGGGTTAACAGGGGCTTGCCGGCATGCAGCAGGTCTGGCTCTCGCTGAAGAGCCATTTTCCGTTCCGTATCGGCCGGGGCTGGCCGTGTGGAAATCTGTACCGGTAGCCCGGTCTGCTCCTCGAGCAAATCCGTCAGCCGTTCGTCAATCAGCCGAAGCTTAATAAGCCAGCCCCGGGATGGGCCTGTCCTGTCGGTTTGAAGTATGGGTGCTATGGCAACGAGTGCAGGCCACGGGGAGGCAAGGTTCAGTGGCAGCCCCGATGCTTCTACCTCGCCCAGAAACGGCTGAACCTCAGCAATGAGCGGTGCCGCCCAGCTGCAGTCGCCCGTTGCCGAGGTGCAGGTGCCGTAGGTGTTCGTGCCCGGATCAATGCCGGCAATCCACATTGGTTGCTGGTCTTCACTGATGAAGATCATGGCCTGGTCGTGCAGGTCTTCGAACATCTCCCGGCTGAAGTTACTGGTGGCGTAGTCGCTGTTTGCATCCTGGATGAACTGGTAAGTGTCATCCCAGTGCGCCCAGTCCCGGGTTTGGGCGGTCAGCGCATTGTGGTTCTGCGCCAGCGAATTTTCGATGCGCGCGAGTTCCTGGCCCGCTTGCTTGTTTTAAACATTCATCGTACCGGTCGGGGTTGCCTGCGAATACTCGGTAATAGCCGCAAATTGCAACTATTTGTATACGCCCAAAGTCTGTTCGACAGGCTGGCAGCTGTTGGCAATACTGGGGTGATAGCCATCAAGGAGTTCTGAATTATGTCCGCCGCGCAAGAACGCCCAGTGCGAGTCCGTACAGAAAATGGTATTACCACGCTGACCCTGAACCAGCCGGAACGCCGGAACAGCCTGTCGATGGCCATGCTGGAAGGGTTGTCTTCAGCCCTTGAGAAAATCGCCCGGGATGACAGCAGCCGGGTAGTGGTGCTGGCTTCCGCCGGCCATGTGTTTTGCGCCGGCCACGACCTGCGGGAGATGCGGGATAAATTCGACAGCCACGAATTTCAGCTGGCTCTGTTCCAGCAGTGCAGCAAGGTGATGCAACAGATTGTGAACCTGCCGAAGCCGGTGATCGCCCGGGTAGCCGGTGTGGCAACGGCTGCAGGGTGCCAGCTGGTGGCCAGCTGTGACCTGGCGGTAGCGGAGCGGGGCAGCCGGTTTGCCACGCCGGGTGTGAACATCGGTCTGTTCTGCTCCACGCCAATGGTGGCGCTGTCGCGCAATGTTTCCCGCAAACATGCTATGGAAATGTTGTTGACCGGCGAAATGATTGATGCGGAAACCGCTGAGCATATCGGGCTGGTGAACCGGGTAGTGGAACCGGAAGCCCTGGATGAGACTGTCTACAACATGGCCGCAACCATTGCCGGTAAATCTGGCCACACCCTGAAGATCGGTAAAGAGGCGTTTTATCGGCAGCTGGAAATGCCCCTGGCCGATGCCTACGATTACACCGCCAGGGTGATGGCCACCAATATGACAGCTGAAGATGCACAGGAAGGTATTTCAGCGTTCCTGGATAAGCGGGATCCGAACTGGCAGCACAAATAGCCGGAGTGGTTTCAGGGCTTGCAGGCACCGTTGGCTGGCCATACCAGCCGGTCACCGGTGCCAATGCCGCGTTCATGGAAGTAGCCGGCATTCATTTCCACCGCACTCAGGAAGGGCTTGCCGGCCGGATAAGCCGGGCAGTCGCTGCTGCGGGAGGATGCACAGGGGTGCATTTGCCGCAGGCTTACTATCTCGCCCTGTGCGCCTAGATAGGCGATGTCGAGTGGGATCAGGGTCTGGTACATCCAGAATCCGTGGTCGGCCGGTCGCAGCTGTTGGTACTCGAACAGCATGCCGGCGTTGTCCTGCAGGTGTTCCCGGCCCATCAGGCCCCGGCGCCGCTGCTCCGGTTCACTGGCTACTTCAAGCATGACCGGGTAGGAGCGATCAGCGGTTACAAAACAGGCCTCAATCACCGGCAAGGGTTGTTCGTCCCGGGCGTCTGCCGCGCCGCAGGCGGCCAGCGCCACCAGGGCGCAGGTTGCCAGCAATACACGAAACATCACGAACGCAGCCGGTATCCGGTTTTGAAGATCCACCAGACGGTGGTCATGCACATGGCCAGGAATACCAGGGTCATGGCAACGCTGATGCCCACGTGCACATCAGATACGCCATAGAAAGCCCAGCGGAAGCCACTGATCAAATACACCACCGGATTGAACAGGCTGATGGTCTGCCAGACCTGGGGCAGCATATCGATGGAATAGAAGGTGCCGCCAAGGAACACCAGCGGGGTTACGATCATCATGGGCACGATCTGCAATTTCTCGAAGCCGTCGGCCCAGATGCCGATGATGAACCCGAACAGGCTGAAGGTCACTGCCGTCAGCACCAGGAAGGCCAGCATCGACACGGGATGCAGTACCGAGTAGTCGACAAACAGCCGTGCGGTCGCCAGGATAATCAGCCCAAGAATAACCGCCTTGGTGGCCGCAGCGCCAACGTAGCCCAGAACGATCTCGGCATAGGACACAGGGGCAGACAGCACTTCATAGATGGTGCCGGAAAACTTTGGCATATAGATGCCGAAAGAGGCGTTGGAGATGCTCTGCATCAGCAGGGACAGCATCAGCAGCCCCGGGATGATGTAGGCGCCGTAGTCGATGCCGTCGATATCGCCCATGCGCGAGCCGATGGCAGAACCGAATACCACGAAGTACAGGCAGGTTGAAATCACCGGCGATAGCACGCTTTGCATGATGGTTCGCTTCATGCGCGCCATTTCGAATTTGTAGATTGCTTTTACACCGTAAAGATTCATTGCGCTCTCCATGAGGGCCGTTCGGGTGTGTGGTTACTCGTGCACCAGGCCCACAAAAATTTCTTCCAGCGAGCTTTCCCGGGTTTGCAGGTCCCGGTATTCAATCCCCAGGTCTCCGAGAGTTCGAAGCAGGCGGGCCACGCCGGCCTGTTGCTGCTGGGAGTCGAAGGTGTAGATCAGCTCATAGCCGTCTTCAGACAACTCGATCGGCTCCAGCACCAGTTCGCCAGGCACCTTTTCCAGCTTATGCTGCAGCAGCAGGCGCAGCTCTTTCTTGCCGAGCTTGGACATCAGCCGGTCTTTGTCTTCCACCAGAATGATCTGGCCCTGACGAATCACCCCGATGCGGTCCGCCATTTCTTCGGCTTCTTCGATGTAATGGGTGGTCAGGATAATGGTAGTGCCGTTTTCCCGGAGCTTGCGCACCATCTCCCACATGTCCCTCCGCAGCTCTACATCGACACCCGCTGTTGGCTCGTCCAGAAACAGAATGCGCGGTTCATGAGACAGTGCCTTGGCAATCATCACCCGGCGCTTCATGCCACCAGACAACGACATGATCCGATTGTTGCGCTTGTCCCAGAGCGAGAGATCTTTCAGGACTTTTTCGATATGGGCAGGCTTGGGGGGCTTGCCAAACAGGCCCCGGCTGAAGGTAACCGCATCCCACACGGTTTCAAAGGAGTCGGTATTCAGTTCCTGCGGCACCAGGCCAATGGCTTCCCGCGCTTTTCGGTAATCTTTGACAATGTCGTGGCCGGCAGCGGTTACTTCGCCAGTACCCTTGTTGACAATGCCGCAGATGATGGAGATCAGCGTGGTTTTGCCCGCACCATTAGGGCCAAGCAGGGCGAAGATCTCTCCCGGATAGATGTCCAGGCTGACGTCTTTCAGGGCCTGGAAGCCGTCTTCGTAGATCTTGCTCAGGTGCTTTACGGAGATGTCCGGTTGCACGGCGGTATCCTGTTTCTTGAGTGGTTCAAGCCATAAAGCCAGACATTTTCTCATGCTGGCCACAGTTTAGAAACCTTTGCCATGTCGGGATTTATGCCCATAATGCTCCCTTCATACAGAGTATGTGAGGCTGATGATAATGATACGGGCCGTTGTAATCGGGAGTTTACTGGTCGCCGCAATTGCATTGCTGATACTGGTTCCCGACTACCTGCGCGAGTCAGGCAATGGCGAGCCGAAGCCGCCTTGCGATCTCCTGTCTGGCCCATGCACCTGGACAACCGCTGAAGGCGAGTGGCGCGTGGCGCTGTCCCCCGGGCCGGAAGGCGATCAGGGTGTGGAGTACCAACTGGAAGTGGCAGTACCCAAAGCACCGGATCGTTTTCTGGCAGTGTTGCGGGGCGAAAACATGTACATGGGCGAGTATCCGGTGCCTCTGGTGCGGGAACAGCCTCTGCAGTATCGGGCCCGGTTTACGGCACCTTTTTGCACGACCGGCGGTGAAATGATCTGGCGCATCGACCTTCAGGATGGCCAGGATTTAATCGAAAATGGCCCCTCAACGCTGGTGTTTCGTGCAGAGAAATAGTTAAATTCCGGAAAAATACAACAATCTCCAGGGAAAAGTGATGGATTACGGGGAAAGTGTTCAAAAGGTTCTGTTGCGGAAGATCCACAAGGCCGAGCAGGACTTACTTCAACTTAAACTGGATTATTGCCGGTTTGTGTTCGGGCTGACACACCGGGCGCGGGTTTCTGCCGGGGGTAAGTCCTGGCTGGTGCGTTCGGTAGATGTAGACTCAATGCAGTACACCGAACACGGCGAATTTACCCGGCCGGTCATCGCCGGCGTTCCCGCAGACGATGAAACCGGCTCCTCCGCAGTCACCCTTGGCAGTAACTGGGAAGTTGAAGCCGTCAGATAAAGGCATTGCTGGTGGCGGCCTCGTACAGGCTGCAACCGGCTGGAACAAACTGATGCGCCTGCCAGTGCTCGGCGCCTTCAAGGCCGGCACGATAGCAGGCCAGCAGCACCGAACTGGATGTCAGCGTTGAGATCGCCTGCAGCGCCTCTGGCTGCTTGATACCGGTTCTTCGGCTGACAATGCGCGCCACCATTCCTGCCAACGCCTCAGAGTGGCGCACCGGCTTGCTGCTGAGGGCGCAGCCGGCACCATAAAGCCACGCTGCGGCATACACCCGCACCGCTTCCGGAGCATCGGCCAGCAACAGGCCTTGCTCCCGGCAATCCCGCTCCTGAAGACCGGCAAGAATATGCAGTTGGGTACGCAGCTCTGTTCCCTGGGACGATGTGATCTTCGCCGGGGGGGTGTTGCGCCGGGGTGCAGTTACATAGGCGGGCATTCCCGCTTCTGCTGTAGCGCCGGCCAGTTGCAACAATTCGCCCCGGGACAGGGCAATCATCCTGACCGCCAGAACGCCAACCAGAGCCACTAAGCCGAGTTCAGTTGCGGTGACCAATCCATTGACCATGAAGTTTATCCTGCCTCGAATTCCTGAGTGTAAAAAAGATAACTCAGTGTAACGATATGTAACCGACACCAGCGCAACAGGCTTCCCAATTCTGGGCAGATGGGTGATTAAGCGTTGGAAACTGTGATGCTGGTCGCAGCCGGTCAGCAGGTTTGCATGGTCTGGAGCGCCAGTTTCCGGCGGATATAGCGCCCCAGCGCATCAATACCGATGTTCAGCAGGGCGGTAATCAGTATCAGCACCATGGCACGGTCGAAGCGGATATTCTGTATGGCGCTGTCAACATAGAACCCCAACGTATAGATACCGAGGATGCCCAGAATGGCCGTTTCCCGCATGATGATTTCCCAGCGATAGAACAGGAATGCCAGAAATGACCGGTACACTCTGGGCACCAGCTCCCAGCTGTACCGGTTGAAACCGGTCGGGGCATCTGGCCGTAGCTGAATGGTGTTGGTCTGGCGCCCGATCAGGTGGCCGATAATGCCACCGTTGTGCAAGGCCAGGGCAACCACCGCGGGTAACATGGAGGGGCCCCAGAGCTGCAGCAGGATATAGGCGAGAATGTATTCCGGGGTAGAACGGGCAATCACCAGAAGCACGTGGCCGGAAGTGCGCCGTACCGGCCCGCCGAAATGGTTGGAAATCAGCGGAAACGCCAGCAGTGAGATAAGGCCGGTGGCGACCAGGGCAATCTGGGTAAGCACCACGGTATTCCAGATTCCGGGCAGGGCCTCGGTAACCATGACATCCCCAAACCAGGCCGTTAAACCGGCAAGGCCTTCACCATTGCGCAGAGGGGCGGGGATGATGTCTTCGGTAAAGAAACGCTCAACATTACCCCAGACAATGGGAAACCCTTCCCCCAGAAAAAACGGGGCGGCCAGAATGTAGAAGGGCAGCAGCTTCGGCCGCACCCACAGGGGCAGGGTTGCGATCAATACGTAGAACAGAATGAGCATGGCGCCGGCATCGGAATACATGCCCTGCGAGAACGACGATTCCAGATAGAACCCCAGGGTCGGCAGGCCAACAAAGCCCAGAATGGCGGAAGAGCGCAGGCCGCATTCAAGCCGGTACGAGGTGTAGGTGCGGATCTGTTCCCAGCAATCCGGAATGCGGGCGTACAGGAAGGCAGAAATGGCACCGGTGCCCGGAGGCAGCAAGCGGCCTGGCTCCGGGTCGGACTCGTCGAGTATTTCCGAAT
>Ga0209075_1002036_pt1 | contig 18376 bp, 15 predicted proteins | sample Stecom2011_FD_187523 | JGI IMG/M metagenome (GOLD analysis project Ga0209075, IMG submission 187523) | Agricultural soil microbial communities from Utah to study Nitrogen management - Steer compost 2011 (SPAdes) (version 2) | ecosystem: Environmental > Terrestrial > Soil > Agricultural land...
GAGGTGCCGCCGTCGAGGTGGAGGATTTGGCCGGTGATGAAGTTGGATTGGGGGCTTAGGAGCCACAAAGCCAGTGCGGCAAAGTCTTCGGGTTGGCCCATGCTTCGGGTGGGTACAGTTTGTTGCATTTGTTCTTTAGCTGCATCGCGACTGATGTTTTGCTGTTCGCTTTTTTTCTTGAAGAGACGCTCCACGGCCTTTGTTTCGTGAAAACCCGGTGCCAGCATGTTGAAGGTTAAACCACTGCCCTGGTTTTCCAGCACCAGGGTTTTCATGTAGCCGATGATGGCCATACGGAGTGATGAACTGAGTCCCAGGTTTTCTACAGGACGCGTTACTGAGGTGCTTTCGCTGAACACAATTCGGCCATATTTTTTTTTGATGAATAGAGGAAGGAGCAGTTGGGTCAATTGAATCTTCCAACGAATAAGTAAGCGATAGGCTTCGTCCCATTGCTCCAGGGTCAATTCGTTGAGTCGTGCTGCCGGTGGTCCCCCTGCGTTAATAAAGGCACCAGAAAGGGATGGAGGGAGTTGTTGGGCCAAGTGTTCGATGAAGTTGGGCTGGGTGAGGTCGCCCGCTATGATGGTGCATAAGGAGGGGTGCTTTTCCTTTAGGGCTTCCAGTGTTTGGGTCGAACGAGCCGTAACTACGGTTGCACAGCCTTTTTCGAGGAGGCCTGAGGCTACTGCGTAACCGAGGCCTGAACTGGCTCCTGTTACCAAAAAACTTCTTTGGGTTTGCATGTTGTTGCTTTTACAGATGAAAATTCAGACCTAAGCGAAACGACCAATTATCGATTTGGCTGTCCATTTGGTAAGGGCCGTAGCGGTAGTGAATGGCCAAGCCGTAGCCTATGGACTCCAGACGGAACAGGTCTTCGAAATAGAGGCCCGACTCAAAATAACCTTTTTCTACGGATTTGGCAAGATGCTTCCATTCTGAATGGAGTGTTCCCCATAAAGCGGAAGTGCTGAAGGTGAGTAGGGGTTGAAAATTACCTTGTTTATTGGTGTAAAGCTCGATACTTTGGCGTAGGAAGGCCTGGAAAAATCGTGTTGCGGCAAACTCGTTGGGTCGCATAGTGGCCATACTGTGTCTGCTTTCCAGTCCCACCGGGTTACTTCTGGTTCCGAAGGCACTGTAGAGGTGAGTGAGACTGGGGGCGTTCCAAATTTGTGCGGCATTGAGTCGGAGACTGCTTTTAAATCTCCTTCCCGGTTCAAATAAAAAATCCGCTTGCCCTTCGGTTTGCCAATAATTGCTTGTCGGCTGTTTGGCGCCTCTTCCGTGGCGCAAATTGGTGTACAGGATGGGGCTTAGTCCGGGCAGTACCGAAACAGTGCCTTCCCAGCGCCAGTGGAAGCCATACAGATGCTCTTCAAAAGCAGATGGGGGTTCCGCCTCATTCAGGCTGAAAGGGTAGGGGGCTAGCGGACTCAGATGGCGATAGCTGTATTGCAAGGCTATTTTTCCGTGCCGGCCGCTTCGCAGCCTTAATTGTCCGCCCAGGGCTTCGGTTCTATCCACGGTCCCAATCGCGTATTTACGTAATCTTTCATCGGCAATTTTCCCGCCCAAAAATGTGAATGACCCGGTTTCATGCTGATCGCGGTGGGCAAAAACCTGCCAGTCAGTAAATAGGTTTCCAGATAGATGATGGGTGTAACTTCCTCCGTAACTGTGATCACGCGAGCGTATGCTGTAACTGTAAAATCCTGTCAGGGTGAAACGGGTTGAGAGGAAGCGGCTGGTTTCTAATCCCAATCCCGGTTTGATGCCTTCGAAGTGGTTGTAGTTGAAGAGCCTGCCCAATTCCAGATTAACCAGACCAGCCGGCCAATAGCCTCTGGCCATCTGGACTTTTCGCTCCGCTTCCAATTGGGTTTTGCGCTGGGTTTCCAGACTGTCGATGAGTTGTAAAAGAACCGAGTCGCGTGCCGTGAGTGCTTGTGCCTGGTTTTGGGCCTTTGCAAAATGACCAAGTACCATAAAGAGCAAGACGGACAACAGTTTTATGCGCCATGCTGTTGTACGACGTTTTATCTGAGAAGGCCTTGCTGTTGATGGGCTGGAGCGTAACATTTACTTCAAGATCCCTGCTTTTAAGTATTTAATTTCATCCTTGCTGAGAAAACGCCATTTCCCCCGGGGCAGATTTTTCTTGGTCAGGCCTGCAAAATACACCCGATCGAGTTTTTCCACTGTATATCCCAGGTGTTCGAAAATCCTCCGCACAATGCGGTTGCGTCCGGAATGGATGACGATGCCAACCTGGGTGGTATCGATGGGGTCGGCATAGCTGACTTCATCGGGTTGGATGATGCCGTCTTCCAATTCTATTCCTTTTTTAATGAGACTCAGATGTTCTTTTTCCAGGGGTTTGTTGAGGAAGACGTGGTATATTTTTCTGATTTCGGAAGAGGGGTGAGTCAGTTTTTTGGAAAGGTCACCATCGTTGGTCATCAACAGCACACCGGTGGTGTTCCGGTCGAGGCGTCCTACCGGATAAACGCGCTCCTCGCAGGCTTCCTCGATCAAATCAAGTACTGTGCGTCGCCCTTCGGGGTCGGAAGTGGTGGTAACCATATCCTTGGGCTTGTTGATGAGGATGTATACCTTGGCCTCCGGGTTCAGTTTTTTTCCTTCAAAGCGTACTTCATCATTGCGCTTTACCTGTTGCCCCATTTCTGTTACAACTTGTCCGTTGACGGTTACGAGTCCACGTGCAATCAGCTTGTCGGCTTCACGGCGACTGCAAACCCCACTGTTGGCAATGTAGCGGTTCAAGCGGATGGTTTCGGCCTGGGTCTCCATGGGCGCTTCCTCTGTTTTGCGTGGACGTGAGGGTTCTTCGCTCCTGCTTCTGCTCCTGGTATTGGCCTGCCTGCCCGGCCTGCTGCCTGGTCTTTTTTCCTGCTTATCGTCCCTTTTGTTGCTCCGTCTTCCCTTCATGTTTTGCCTGACTTGTAAGTGAGTAAACTTCTGTTTTATACTGTCTGCAAAGTTGCGAAAATTAATGGGTAAACAGCTTATTTTCCTTTATCTTTGTTTTGCTAAAACCCCCTTGTGGGTTCATTTTCTACACTTCTTTTAAAAAATATCAGCAATGACTTTGATCAAATCAATTTCCGGCATCCGAGGAACCATCGGAGGCGCCCCCGGGGAGGGCTTGAGTCCCATAGATGTGGTTCGTTATACTTCAGCCTATGGCACCTGGGTAAGGAAACGTTGTGGGAAGGAAAGACCGAAAGTGGTAGTGGGACGGGACGCCCGCATTTCCGGCGAGATGGTGAAAAATTTGGTATTGGGTGCTTTGCAGGGATTGGGTATTGATGTGGTGCATCTGGGATTGGCTACAACTCCGACAACGGAGTTGGCTGTGACGCATTATGGTGCCGATGGGGGATTGATTTTAACGGCCAGTCATAATCCCAAGCAGTGGAATGCCTTAAAATTGCTGAACGAAAAGGGAGAGTTTTTGTCGGCCAGCGACGGTGAACTTGTGTTGGATTTGGCCGCCAGCGAAGCCTTTGTGTTTGCCGGTGTGGACCAACTGGGCAGTGTGGAAGAAGCCGATTTTTTGTCAGGCCATATTGCTTCGGTTCTGGCGCTCGAATTGGTTGATGTGGAGGCCATTCGTAAGGCCAATTTTAAGGTGGCCATTGATTGTGTCAATTCCGTTGGTGGACTGGCTGTTCCTGCCCTGCTGGAGGCCCTGGGTGTTCAGACGGTTTTGCCTTTGTATTGTAGCCCCAACGGCGAATTTCCTCATAACCCGGAGCCGCTGCCCGAGCACCTTGGAGAGATTGCTGATTTGATTCGCAGAGAAAATGCCGATGTGGGTTTTGTGGTGGATCCGGATGTGGATCGCCTGGCCATTATTAATGAAGACGGGTCTATGTTTGGCGAGGAGTACACCTTGGTTGCGGTAGCTGATTATGTACTCAGGCATACGCCTGGTAATACTGTTTCTAACCTCAGCTCCACACGGGCTTTAAGGGATGTTACCGAAAAATTGGGTGGCAGTTATCGGGCCGCTGCAGTAGGCGAGGTGAATGTGGTAGAAACCATGCGTGCCACCAATGCCGTCATTGGTGGCGAGGGCAATGGTGGTGTTATTTATCCTGCCAGTCATTATGGCCGGGATGCGCTGGTAGGTATTGCACTTTTCTTAACGCATTTGGCCCAATCGGGCTTGTCCTGCTCTCAGCTCAGGAAGACTTATCCCTCTTACAGTATGTCGAAGAATAAGGTAGAGCTTACGCCCGATATTGATGTGGATGCGCTTTTGGAAAAAGTAAAGGCCGCTTACGCGCACGAGCGCGTGAATGATGTGGATGGGGTGAAAATTGATTTTGCAGACAGCTGGGTGCATTTGCGGAAATCCAATACCGAGCCCATTATTAGAATCTACGCTGAAGCTCCTACGGCCGAAGATGCTGGTGCTTTGGCGACTTCCTTAATGAAGGAGCTGGAAAAAATGGCGTATTAAGCTGCTGTGCAGCATCAAGGCAATGTTCCCGGGTTCTGACAGGGGCCCGGGACTTTTTTTATCGCAGGGCTTTAAACCATTATGTGGGTGTATTGTCATAGAGTAAACTCCGTTCGAACAAAAAATCATTAAATCCATCTCGAATGAATAAAAGTGTTATCAGGTATGCTGTCATAGGGGCCGTTGCGGTTTTGCTCCTTTTTTTGGGATATCGCTGGATTGCAGGCAGCAGAATTTTGGGAGAAGCGCTGATTGAAGTGAAGGTAGAACGCGGGCCCTTTGTTGCAGAAGTACATTCAACCGGTCAACTTCAGGCCGAGAATGCAACCTTTATTGAGGTCCCTGCAGAGTTGTCGAGTCGACGCATCAATATCTTTGAGATTCAGGTTACTGATTTGGTAGAGGAGGGCACGGTGGTGCAAAAGGGCGATTTTGTGGCTTCTCTGGATCACAGTGCAATTGAAGAACTGCTTACCCAGGCGCAAGAGGAACTGGAAAAATCGATTCAAGCTTTGGAAGATGTTCGTATCGACACGAATATTAATATGAGTAATCTGCGCGATGGCTTGTTGAATGCCCGGGTTCAGGTAGAAGAAAAAAAGCTGGTTTTGGATCAGTCGATTTATGAATCTCCTGCTGTAAAGCGGCAGGCGGCTTTGGAATTGGAGCGTGCTGAACAAAATCTGTTGCAACTTAATCGCAATTATGAATTGAAGGAACGGCAGGCCCGAAACAGCGTTGAGCGTGCTTTGGAGGATGTTCGGCGCAACCGGGAGAGTGTGCGGGATATAGAAAACCTGTTTAATGCTCTGGACATTACGGCGCCTATGCCGGGCATGGTCATATACAGTTACGACAGGTTCGGCAGCAAGATCCAGGTGGGTAGCACGGTAAGCCGCTGGGCGCCTCGTATTGCTGAGTTGCCTGACCTTTCTTCGATGATTTCGAGAACTTACATCAATGAAATTGATATTTCTAAAATAAAAGTGGGCCAAAAGGTGAAAGTAGGGGTGGATGCTTTTCCCGATAAGTTTTTTGACGGAGAGGTGATAACAGTTGCAAATATTGGTCAAACCCTCCCCAATGGCGACACCAAGGTTTTCGAAATCACCATCCGGCTTTTTGGATCGGATCCGGAATTGCGTCCTGCAATGACCACCAGTAATGTAATTACAGTTAATCGCCTGGAAGACGCCCTGTACATTCCTCTGGAGGCTGTATTTAAAACAGATTCCACTCGTTTTGTATATACCTATAATCCTGGCTTGCAACGGCAGATTATTGCTCCGGGCAGTGAAAATGCCAATTTTGTTGTGGTGAATCAGGGTTTGACGGAGGGACAAAGGGTCTTGTTGAATGCGCCCTCAAATGCGGGGGACTTAGCTCTGGAAGGTTTGGATATATATGAGGAGCTCAAACGTAAGGCGGAAGAAGCCAAAGAGGAAGCGTCTCAGGAGGCAGAGGAGGAGCGTCCGCGTTCCCGTCGTCCCGGAGAGGAGCGGCAGAGCCCCGAGGGTGAGGGGCGAGGACGCAGTGGGGGACCAGCAGCAGTTGGCTCTTAAAGCATTTAATACAGCGGAAATTGGGTCGCTTTTTTCCATAATTTATTTCTGATATGAAGCATGTAGTTTATCTTTTCACGCGATACTTTCACGACATAATCATTGCGGTGGAGGCCATTCTGGCCAATAAAATGAAATCGATGCTTACCGCTTTGGGTATTATGTTTGGAGTCGCTGCCGTTATCAGTATGCTGGCCATTGGTAAAGGGGCCCAACAGGAGGTGTTGGAGCAGATAAAATTGGTGGGTGTCAATAATATTATTGTGTCTCCTACCGATATGGCTTTGGGCGCACCGGATGCCGGAAGTGGAGGGACAGGCAGCAGTGTGCGTCGCTTTTCCCCGGGCTTAACCCTGCAGGATGCCGAAGCCATTCAGGAGGCGATTCCTTCAGTCGGGAAAGTCAGTCCGGTAATTTCACTTAATTACCACGCCGTTTTGGAGGGCCGCAGTTATCCAGTCGGTTTGGAAGGAGTCTCGGCCAATTATTTTGAACTGTTGAATGTGAATCTGGCAGATGGAAATATCTTTAATGAGGAGCAGAGCGAAGGCGGTTTGCCCGTCTGCGTAATTGGGGATAACATCAGGAACCGTTTTTTCAGTACGGAGGATCCCATAGGTAAGTATATTAAAGCCGGAGATACCTGGCTCAAAGTGATTGGACTGATAGAGCGTCGTGATTTTACTGCTTCTGCATCTGATGAGATGGGAATCAGCAGCACCGATAACAAGATTTTTGTGCCGGTAAAAACCATGTTGCTGCGTTTTAAGGACCGGGCACGAATTAATCCGGAAGTATTGGAAAGTGTTGCCCGGGGTGGGGACGGCGGTGCTACTTCAGATGATAAGGTGGTGACAGCTACGCATCAGCTGGATAAAATTATTATTCAGGTGGAGGAAACCGAGCACTTAAGTGTGACGGCCGACATCGTTAAGCGGATGTTGCTGCGCCGTCATTCCGATATTTATGATTTTGAGGTGACCGTTCCTGAGCTGCTGCTGAAACAGCAGCAGAAAACCAACGATATTTTTAACATCGTGTTGGGTGCCATCGCCAGTATTTCTCTGGTTGTTGGGGGTATCGGTATTATGAACATTATGCTGGCTTCGGTATGGGAGCGTATTCGGGAGATTGGTACCCGTCAGGCGATTGGCGCTTCGCGCAAAGACATCATTGTTCAGTTTTTGGCAGAATCGACCCTGATTAGTGTTACCGGGGGCATGATTGGCATCGTGATTGGCGTAATTATGGCACGATTAATCAATGTGATGGCCGATATTCAGACGGTGGTGAGTTTGTTTTCGGTGCTGGTGGCTTTTGGTGTGTCGGCTACGGTGGGCATAGTATTTGGTTACATCCCGGCCAAACGAGCGGCCAATCAGGATCCGGTGGAATCGTTGCGACATTAATAATGGACTTGAATAAATGAGCTTTTTGATGAAGACAAGAGGATATAATATGAAGTGGATTATTGTTGTAGTTTTTTTGACCGGACTACCTTTCCTGCTCTCTGCACAACAACGTTCTTCGGAGGTGCTGGAGGTTGAGCTTAGCCTCGATGATGTGATAGAATTGGCTGGCAAGCAGTCGTTATACAGCTTTCGTATTAAAAACATGTATTTGTCCAGCTATTGGGAGTTTCGAAGTTTTAGAGCCAATCGACTGCCCAGTCTGATTATGAACACTACACCAATCAATTTTGACCGTTCGGTAAGGAGTCAGTTTATTTCGGAAGAAGAGGGCGACCGCTTTATTTCTCAGTCCAATTTTTCTTCTCAGGCTTCGCTGTCTGTTCAGCAAAATGTTCCGTGGACTGGTGGGGTGTTTGATGTTACTTCTTCCCTGTCGCGCATTCAGAATCTTGATAACGATGGGGTTCAGTATGCTTCGGTTCCGGTAAGTATCGGATTCACCCAATCGTTGAATGGCTACAACCAACTGCGCTGGGAATCCCGCATTGAACCTTTGAAGTTTGAACAGGCCAAGTTACAGTATTTACAATCGCGGGAATCGCTTGCCATACAGGCGGCCAATCAGTTTTTTACGGTGGCGACTTCCGAGATCAATCGCAGGATTGCCGAAGTCAATTATGCCAATGCCGATACCCTGTACCGCATCGGTAAAGGTCGTTTTGAGATTGGCACAGTTACCCAGGACGAGTTGCTTGATTTGGAGCTGGGTTTGTTGAATGCCCGTTTGGAGTTGAGTCGCTCGGAGGTAGATTTGCGGCAGGCCAATGCTTCGCTGAGTTCATTTTTGGGGCTGGGTGATGATGTTTGGGTAAAGTGTATTGTGCCGGCTGAAATTCCTGAATTGCAGATAGAAGTGGACCGTGCCCTTTCGCTTGCTTTGGAGAATAATCCCGATATATTGGGTTATCAACGACAGATGTTGGAAGCAGCCCGCTCGGTGCAACAGACGCGGGCCAACAATGGAATCAGTGCCAATATTCGGGCTAATTTGGGTTTGAACAAGAATGCTGAAGATATTGATCTGGCCTATCAGAGTCCCTTTTTGGAGCAGCAGCAGGTCAGGGTGGGTTTGAGTATTCCCATCATGGATTGGGGGGTACGAAAAGGACGTGTTGAAATGGCCCGTTCGAATCAGGAAGTTACGGAAGCTACCGTTAAGCAGGCCTTGATTGATTTTGAGCAGGAAGCCATCAACAGCGTTCTGGATTTTAATCTTCAGGAAGAGCAGGTGGCCATATCGGCCAAGGCCGATACCATTGCACAGTTGGGATTTAATGTGACTATGCAGCGTTTTTTAATTGATAAGGTGGATGTTATCCGCTTGAATTCTGCCCGGAATTCTCTGGATGCTGCCCGGCGCAGCTACATCAATGCGCTGCGCAGGTACTGGACCAGTTACTATGGTATTCGTCAGCTGACCTTATATGATTTTGAGAACGATCGTCCGCTTATTGAGGAGTTGGATGAATTGTTACAGCAATAAGATAAAGCGTTATGAAGAAAAATCTTTGGCAACTGATTGTTCCTTTGGCACTGGTGGTGCTGACCTTAGTGGTATATGCCCTGGCTACCCGGGATAAAGAGAAGGAACCGGATGTAGTGCGTGTAGAGCAAGGGGTCTTTGAAATTGTGGTCAGCGGGACGGGTGAGCTGGAGGCCCTGGAATCTACCAACATTATGATACCTGATGTATTGGCCGACCGTACCGTTCGCATTCGAAGTATTGCCATTAATGATATCGTTAGAGAAGGTACTGTGGTTAATCGGGGCGATTATGTGGCAACGCTCGACCCGGGTGATGTGGAGGAGCGCATCAGGTCCACGGAAGACGCTCTGGAGATGTATCGAAATAATTTGGACAATGCAAAAATCGATAGCTCATTGGTGTTGAGTGGTGCCCGTGATGAAATTCGTCAGGCCAGCGACTTGGTACTCGATCGGGAAATTCGCCTGGAGCAGTCTGTATACGAATCTGAAGCGGTGCAACGTCAGGCGCAAATCAGCCTCGAAACCGCACAGCGTTCGTTGGAGCAACGCCAGCGAAACTATCGCCAGTTGGTTCGCAGGCATGAAATGTTTATTCAAAGGGCGGCCGACAATCTGAAGGATCAGGAGGAACAAATGGAGATGCTTCTCCAGTTAAAGCGCGATTTATACATAACGGCCCCAAGCAGTGGCTTGGTTGTTTATGCGCGTGCCGGAAACGGCGAAAAAATTCGCGTGGGCTCTCATGTGAGTCGCTGGTCGCCCATGATTGCAACGCTGCCTGATTTGGCTACCCTTCAGTCGGTGGTTTATGTACAAGAAATTGATATTTCTAAAATCAAACCCGGCCTGCAGGTCAGGGTGCGGATCGATGCCTTCCCGGAAGAGGAGTTTAGCGGAGTGGTTACGCGTGTAGCCAATGTAGGGCAAGAGGTCCCTGGTGAGTTTTTTAGTGCCTTTAAGGTAGAAGTAAAGGTGAACTCAAATGGAAAGCTGTTGTTGCCGGGTATGACATCGACCAACAACATTGTTGTGGAATCGGTCCGCGACGCTTTGATTGTTCCCCGCCTGGCTGTGTTTAGCGATGCAGAACTGGGGTCCTATGTCTATAAGCGGGAAGGCTTATCGGGTGTGGTAAAACAGCAAATCAGCACCCTGGGGGAGAACGATCATTTTTACCGATTGAGTGAGGGCCTTTCACGTGGCGATCGGGTGTTGCTCCACCCACCTTCCAGAGAGGAGCGCTTAACGGTTCGTTTGTTGGAAGAAGCGGATTAGGCAAAGATGCAAGGGGGTAAAAAAATATTGAAGAAAATTTTCTGCAATACAGCTTACTTGTTTATATTTGTGCAAACGAATCGAATTAACTAAATTATAAACAGATGAAAGTAACCGTTGTAGGAGCAGGAAACGTTGGGGCAACCTGTGCCGACGTACTGGCGTATCGCGAGATTGCCAATGAAGTGATTCTGGTAGACATTAAGGAAGGCGTTGCCGAAGGTAAAGCTTTGGATATTTGGCAAAAAGCCCCCATCAACCTTTACGACACCCGCACCGTTGGGGTCACCAACGATTATTCCCGCACTTCCGGTTCGGATGTGGTGGTGATTACATCGGGTTTGCCCCGTAAGCCTGGCATGAGTCGCGACGACCTTATCGAAACCAATGCCGGTATTGTTAAGTCTGTTACCGAGCAAATTGTAGCCCATTCGCCCGAAGCCATTATTATTGTGGTTTCTAATCCCTTGGATGTAATGACTTATCAGGCGCATATTTCCAGTAAGCTGCCTCGTACTAAGGTGATGGGTATGGCCGGTATTCTAGATACCGCTCGTTATCGTGCTTTTTTGGCGGAGGCGCTGGATGTGTCGCCCAAGGACATTCAAGCTGTACTGATGGGCGGTCATGGCGACACCATGGTACCACTGCCCCGCTATACTACCGTAGGAGGTATTCCTGTAACCGAATTGATTGATGCCGACAAATTGGACGCCATCATTGAGCGTACGAAAGTGGGTGGTGGTGAATTGGTGAAATTGATGGGTACTTCAGCCTGGTACGCTCCCGGTTCTGCTGCTGCACAAATGGTTGAGGCTATTGTTCGTGACCAGAAACGTGTTTTCCCGGTGTGCATTAAGCTTGAGGGAGAGTACGGTATTAAAGATTGCTACCTGGGTGTGCCTGTGATTTTAGGCAAGAACGGTGTTGAAAAGGTGATCGAATTGGATTTGAATGAGGAAGAAATGGCCTTGTTGCGGACCAGTCGCGACCACGTTATTGAAGTAATGAACGTATTGGAGAAACTCGGAAAATAGTTTTCCGGTTTCAGGAATAATGAAAGAGCCCGGCATGCCGGGCTCTTTTGGTTCGAATTATTCTTTATCAGAGTCTGGCGTCACTTGGTTTTCTTGCTCCTTTTGTTGCAGCACCGGCATCTTGCTTTCCCCCAGAATCAACAAGCGATAATAGGAGAATATGAGCGTGGTCAGCGGCAGGGCCAGGAGCATACCCAACACCCCCATGAGGCTTCCCCAAACCGATAGCGACAACAATATGATGGCTGGATTCATATTGTAGGCCTTGCCCATTATTTTGGGAATAAGCAGGGTCTCCTGGATGATTTGAACCACGGCCATAACCAGCAAAACCAAGAGGACTATCTGGCCAAAGCTTTGGTCGGTCTCCATAGCCTTTAACAAGGCCAGGAAGAGGGCCGGAATAAAGCCCACTACCTGAAGATAGGGAACAATATTCAGCAAGCCGATAAAAAGCCCTAAGGTTACGGCCATGGGCAGCTTAATGAGCGAAAATCCAATGGCCAGCAGTACGCCCACGGTGAAGGCAATGGTTGTTTGGGCCCTGAAATAAACCCGCATGGCTTTTTTTAAGTCGTTGGAAATGCTGATGGCAAGAGGGCGGTGCTTTTCGCTCAGGAGGCTCTGCCAGCCCGTCTCCAATTTTTTGTAGTCGAGCAGTATAAAAAAGAGGTAGAGCATAATCAGTAAGAATCCCGCTGCGCCTGCCAGGATATTGATGGAGTTGTTGAAAACGGATTTGGCAGAGCGGAGTAAAACTTCTCCAGCCTGGTTCAGGTTTTCGGCATTAAGCAAGTCTTGTACCCGTTCGCTGACCAAAAAATTGCGCAACCAGAGGTCAACATTCTCTGGGATGAAATCCTGATAACTGTGACTTTGAAGATAAATTCTTACCAGACTCCCCAGTTTCGCTAATTCGGTCAGGAATTGGGGTATGAGCCACCAAAGTGCGCCACTTAACAAAGCTAAGAATAGGAACAGCGTTATAAAAACAGCCAGTCCCCGATGCTTAATCCGCAACCGGTTTTGGAACAGCGCCACCAGTGGGTCAGCCAGATAGGCCAGTAATAAGGCAATAAAAAAGGGAACAAGCACGTTGCTTATAGACCGGATGATCAACACGATGCCAACTATGGTAGCGATGGAGAGCAAGAGGCGAACAAAACGATCAAAAGTGAAGGGCCGGTCATCCTGCCAGGCTTTAAAGGGGTGATACTGTTTAAAATCTTCCATTTTTGGTCTGATGTTTGGTAGTAGCAAGGAACAAATGTAGTAAAGTTGAAAGAGTTTGATGCAGTCCATGGCTGAGACACTTTTTTTTGTATGATTTTTTTAGGTTTCAAAGTTAATTTTTGTAAAAATTAATTGTACTTTTGTAAATCCATAAGTAGTGTTTCGTATTGGGCAGCGTCTGCCGGGAATTTTTGTATTTGATGGTATGCAATTGATTAGGCGAGTTTTGTGGGGTTTGCTTTTTTTGCTCCTGGTGACAGGTTGCGAACGGGACTATATGTTCCGTGGTGGGATGGAGGGTATCGCTTTTTCGACCGACACGGTGATGTTTGATACCATTTTTACTTCCATTGGGTCAGTCACAAGACATTTCCGGGTTTATAATTCCTACGGAAGCGATATGACCATAGATGGCATTCGTCTGGCCGGAGGAGACGGTTCGCCTTTCAAAATAAACGTCAACGGGGTGTCTTCGCCAGATGTTGTTGATGTTCCGCTTCGCAGCGGGGACAGTCTCTTCGTTTTTGTGGAGGTGACCATAGATCCTGAGGCCAATGCCGATCCTTCCTTTGTGGTGACCGACTCCATCATGTTTTACACCAAGGAGCGCATTCAAAGTGTTAAGTTGGTGGCCTATGGCCAGGATGTGGTATTACTTAGGAAGAGTACCATAGGGACTCGACGTTTTACTGCAGAAAAGCCTTACTTGATTTACGATTGGTTGGTCGTTGATACGGCTTCTGTGCTCACCATAGATCCCGGAGCTCAGTTGCATTTCTACAAAGGCGCCAGTCTTGTGGTTAGTCACGAGGCCTCCCTCCAGGTGAAGGGGACGAAGGAAAAGCCTGTGGTTTTCAGTGGCTCGCGTTTGGAGGAATGGTATGCCGACCAAGCGGGGCAGTGGGGGGGCATTTTTTTACGGCCAGGCAGTCGCAATCATGAAATAGATTATGCCCACATTCGGAACGCAACCATCGGCTTGTCTGTTGATACTGTGGGGATGGACGGGACTCCCCCCCTCAAGTTATCCAACACCAGAATTGAACACATTTCCAAGCAGGGTTTGGTGGCCCAATCTTCGTCTATCGTAGCCTGGAACAGTTTGTTTGCCGATTGTGGTAGTGCTTCTGTAGCTTTAACCCTGGGTGGTAATTATGAATTTTATCACTGTACCATTGCTAATTTCTTCCGTTGGCCCTATCGTGGGGTGCCTGCCCTCTTGCTTTCGAATTACTATGTAAACGAAGAGGATGGGGAGGAGGATATTGTGGATTTGGAGCTGGCACTTTTTAGTAACTGCATTATTTATGGGGTTAATGACAACGAGGTGGGATTGGATTTTAAGCATAGGGTTAAGTCCGGGAATGACTCAGAAGAGACCCAGGTCAACTACTTATTTGATCACAGTTTGATTAAGACAACCTTGGATCCTGCCGTATTGAGTAATTCGAAGCACTTTAAAGAGGTTATTCTTAACGAAAGTCCCTTATTTGTCAGGCCCGGAGACTACAATTATCAGTTGGATACCTTGTCGATGGCCCTGGATCACGGCAACCTTGAAAGCGCCAGGCTTTACCCGAAAGATTATCACGGGAATCTGAGAATTGATGCTGCCATTTTACCGGATTTGGGCTTTGTAGAGCGCGTAGAAGAACAGTAATGGCCATTCGATGTTCCTTTTGGGTTGTTCTGCTGTACTTCTTTTGTCCAGGCCCGGCAGCTGCCTCGCCTGAGGACGGTCGTTTTGGTGTGGTATTCTATAATGTAGAAAATCTTTTTGATTATCGGGTCGATTCCCTGAATCCGGACAGGGAATTTACTCCTGATGGTCTTCGCAGGTGGAACCACGGCAGGATGATGGACAAATTAAGGGGCCTTCAGCGGGTAATTTTGCAAACCGGTGCCTGGAATCCACCGGCTCTTGTTGGTTTGTGTGAGGTGGAAAACAGCAGGGTGTTACAGCTTTTGCTCTATGAAACCGGGCTGGCCAATCTTCATTATCGCTTTGTACACTTTGATTCCCCGGACAGTCGCGGGATGGATGTGGCCTTGCTTTACAGGGTCGATCGCTTTAAGGTACTTCATGCGGAAGCCATTCCTGTAGAAATGGACGAAGGGGAACGCCCCACCAGGGATTTGTTGTATGTACAAGGGGTGGTTGATGCTTGTGATACCCTTCATGTTGTGGTGGCGCATTGGCCTTCCCGCTATGGCGGAACAGCAGCCACTCATAAGAAGCGTGAAAAGGCGGCCCATGTTACCAGAATGCTGGTAGATCAGGTCATGGCAAAGGATATGGATGCGCCGCTTATCTTAATGGGTGATTTTAATGAAACCCCCGAATCTCCCCTTTTTTCCGATGTTTTGGGTGTCGGTCAACCCGGCTCGGAGGTCGGCTTATTGTCTCTGGCGGACAGGCTGCCTCCTGGCAGCGGTTCGTTGAAGTACCGCTATACCTGGCAGTTGTTTGATCAAATTCTGATTTCTGCAGCATTGGTACAAGAACAAACTCTTTTGCAGGTCGATTTATCCACCGTACGTTTGTTCGACTTTGATTTTTTGCTGGAGAAAGATTTGCAGTATGGGGGCCTTAAACCACTGCGCAGCTATCGGGGGATGCGTTATCAGGGGGGCTTCAGCGATCATTTGCCCGTAGGTCTTGAACTTTTTTGCCGGCCACTAAACAAGGATGTGCTGCCGCAACCATTCGAAGAGACAGAGTCCGGCTGCCTGGGCCACATTGAGTGATTTTACCGGGCCCGTGAGCGGTATGTGCACCTGGAGCCGGCATTGTTGAAGCAGTTCTTTGCTGATGCCCTGACTTTCGTTACCCACTACCAGAGCCATATGTGCTGGCAAAGGGGTGTTGAAGAGGTTGGTGGAGGTGGGACTGGTTTCCAAAGCAACAAGTTGATACCGGGAGCTAAGCTTTTCCATCAATTCGCTTGCATCAATAAACTCCCAGGGAATTGTTTTGCCGGCTGTTTCAGATACTCTGGTGATTTTACCGGTGTTGGGTTGATGAAGCCCTCTGATCAGGTAAACTTTGCTGCAGCCGGTATTTCCGGCCAGGCGTATCAGCTGCCCCATGTTTTCTCCGTTGCGCAGAGCTTCCCCAATTAACAGAGGGCCTTTATCGGCAGGGGTTTGCGGATAGTTCTGCTGGGCAAAAAAATGGTTGGCGTTGAGCGGATTCATGGTTTTTGTGCTTGCAGACCCAGTTCCTTGCCTTTTTGAAGCATGAACTTTTTGGCCTCTTCGTAATCGTTGTGAATGATGCCGTCCAGTATGGCCTCTTTGATGGCCGACTTTATGACACCTATTTGCTGACAGGGTGGCAGGCCAAAGGTGGCCATAATCTCTTCTCCACTGACAGGGGGCTGAAAATTTCGGACGCGGTCTTTTTCCTCAATCTCCCGAAGTTTTCGTCTCACCACCTTAAAGTTTCGTAAGTGGCGTTCCACTCTTTCCCTGTTTTTAGAGGTGATGTCGGCCTCGCAAAGGGTCATTAAGTCGTCAATGTCGTCTCCGGCTTCAAAAAGCAAGCGTCTGACTGCCGAATCGCTCACCTCTTCTTCAATGAGAGAAATGGGGCGCATGTGCAGGTAAACCATTTTTTGCACATACTTCATTTTTTCGTTCAGGGGCAGTTTTAAACGTTTGAATATGCCCGGAATCATCTTTTGTCCCAAGTGATTGTGCGCATGAAAAGTCCACCCCAGTCTGGGGTCAAAGCGTTTGGTTGGCGGTTTGGCTATGTCGTGCAACAAGGCCGCATAGCGCAGCCACAGGTCGTCGGTGGCCGCACAAATGTTGTCAAGGACTTCCAGAGTGTGGTAAAAATTGTCTTTGTGGGAGATGCCGTTGATGGTTTCCACGCCCTTGAGCGCCTTGAGCTCCGGTAAAATTAGGTCGAGCAGTCCCGTTGCGTCCAGCAATTTAAACCCGATGGAGGGGCGTGGTGCCAACATGATTTTATTGAGTTCATCGGCAATACGTTCCATCGACACAATCTGCAGTCGTTCTTTATTGGCCCCTATGGCCTCAAAGGTGCTTGGGTGAATTCGGAATTGCAGCTGGGTGGCAAAACGTATGGCACGCAACATGCGCAGGGGGTCATCTGAGAAAGTAATCAAGGGATCCAAAGGCGTTCTTATTAACTGTTCCTCCAAATCGCCGCGGCCATTAAAGGGGTCGAGCAACTGACCAAAAGTAGAGGCGTTGAGACTGATGGCCATGGCGTTGATGGTGAAGTCGCGACGGTTCTGATCGTCCTCGAGACTGCCGTCTTCTACAATGGGCTTACGACTGTGGCGTTGGTAGGATTCCTTTCGGGCGCCCACAAATTCGTACTCGATGTTTCGGTGTTTAAACATGGCGGTGCCAAAGGATTTGAAAACCGACACTTTCAAACGGCCCAAGTGGGCAGCTGCTTCCGTAGCCAGCTCGATGCCGCTTCCTATTACCAATACATCGATGTCGGTGCTGGGGCGTTGCAAAAACAGGTCCCGGACATATCCGCCTATGACGTAGGCGGAAAGGTTTTTTTTGTCGGCAATTTCTGCGATGATTCTAAAGACGGGGTTGTTGAGATGTTCTTGCATCCTGTCCTGTTATTGTGTATATTGATGGAAAGTGGTGGGCAAATTTAATGCTTTTTGTCCATTTTGCCGCGAAATTTTGGCACGGTCATTGTATGAATGTATTTACAAATATAGATATTTGGAAATTAAATTATTTCGTTTTATTTTTGTCACAGAATTAATCATCATTAAAATTTGAAATTATGGTTGAGTTTTTAACTGCAGAGACTTTCAAGGAAAAAGTTTTTGATTACGCCAACAATAAAGAGTGGAAGTTTTCGGGCGACAAGCCTTGTTTGATTGACTTTTATGCCGACTGGTGTGGACCCTGCAAAATGGTAGCGCCTATTTTGGACGAGCTTTCCGAGGAGTATAAAGGCAAGGTGGACGTCTTTAAAATTGACACCGAGAAGGAGCAGGAGTTGGCCGCCGTTTTTGGTATCCAGAGCATTCCTTCGCTTTTGTTCGTGCCCATGGAGGGACAGCCCCAAATGGCTATGGGTGCTTTGCCTAAGGAAACCTTTGAGAAGGCCATCAGTGATGTGCTGAAGGTCGAAAAGTAAGCGCACTTCGTTTTTGGAAGGAGGAGATTTTTGTTCTTAAGGCTATGTTAAGCAGCTTCAGAGCGCAAACAAAATGTTTCCCATTTCGTTAAAAGTATAATTAAAGATTAAACCGGATTTTATGAAATATTTATTTTTCACAATTTTGGCAGGGGCTTTTTTAGTGTACTCAACGGCATGTACTGCCGGAACGCGCGCCGAAGTCAAAACCGAAACGATTGTCGCTGCACCTGTTGCCGTTGATCAGCACGATGTTATAGCCTTGGATGATGCCGCTTTTGTAGATCAGGTTTTTGATTACAGAAACAATACGGAATGGGCTTTTAAGGGAGAAAGACCGGCCATCATCGATTTTTATGCCGATTGGTGTGGTCCTTGCAAGCGCTTGGCCCCCATTCTTGTAGAGTTGCAGAAAGAATACGGCGATAAGATTCAGATTTACAAAGTGGATGCAGAGCGCAATAGGGAGCTTGCCGCTGCTTTTGGCGTTACTGCTTATCCTACCATGTTGTTTATCCCAATGGATGGAGATCCGGCAGGAGCCCGTGGCCTGCTCCCCAAAGAAGAGTTGGAACGCATTATTGGCGAATTCCTGAAAGTGAGTAAGTAGACTTCAATAGAAGGATAAAAAAACCACCTCCGAACAGAGGTGGTTTTTTTGTGCCCAT
>Ga0209075_1002037_pt1 | contig 18370 bp, 24 predicted proteins | sample Stecom2011_FD_187523 | JGI IMG/M metagenome (GOLD analysis project Ga0209075, IMG submission 187523) | Agricultural soil microbial communities from Utah to study Nitrogen management - Steer compost 2011 (SPAdes) (version 2) | ecosystem: Environmental > Terrestrial > Soil > Agricultural land...
CCCCACAGCTCGCCGTACCAGGGCACGGGCTTTTTGGGCGCCGTGCCGATGGTGTGCGCGCGCTTCATGCCGTACTGCCATGTCACGCGCATGGGTCAGACCTCCGCCGCTTCCTGTAGATCGGCATCGTGCTGTGCGGTGCGGCCCGCTGCGGTGCTGAGCACGTCCGCCTGCTCGACCGCCGCCGGCTTGGTCTCCGGCTCCTTGTAGCCCAGCAGATCGCACAGGGCGCGGATGGCGGCAGCAAGCTGCAGCAGTTGCACGCTGGCCTCGGTGCGCCAGAGCATGGCGGCGTCGAGGTCTTCGCGCTCGGCCAGCTCGTCCTCGGTCAGCTCGCCGAAGAACTCCAGGCCGCGCAGGTGGAAGTCCTTGGTCAGCTTGAAGGACATCTCGCCATGCGCCAGCTCCAGGCGCTCGACCTGCATCTCCGCGTCCAGCGCCTCGATCAAGCCTTTGCGCGCATCGTCCAGGTTGTCCAGGTCGAAGCTGGCCTTGTTTCTCTTGTGCTTGAGCAGGCAGGAGTCGCCCAGCGTGAAGCCCTCGAAGGCCCTGCTATCGACGATCAGGTACTTGCGCAGGCGTGCAGTCAGGCCGCCCTTGATGTCGCTGATGTGGATGGTCGTGGTGGTGACGCTGCCGCAGACCTTCACCAGCTCGCCGACCAGGATGCCGGCCAGCTTCTTGTTGGTGGTATTGATCACCAGGAACTGGTCGGCCTCCGCGTAGAAGGCGTGCACGATGGTGGTCTTCGGCAGGGCATTGGCGATCAGGTCGGTCATCACGCGATCGGTGATGGCTTCCGCCTCGTCCTTGCTCAGCTCGCGGCCCAGCTCTTCAACTTCCGCGTCCAGCGCGGATTGCACAGCGGCTTTCACCGGCCCTTTCGGCAGGATCTTCTCGTCATAGCGCAGGGTGAAGGACAGGCCGCCCTCGATCGGGGTGACCAGCTCGCCGGTGACCTGGTTCGGGATGAAGCCGGCGCGGCAGATGAAGGTTTCGCCCAGGGGTTCGAACGGCAGCTCCTGCAGGTGCTGGGCCAGCAGCTCGATGCGCGGCAGTTGGGCTTTGTAAACGATGGCGTTGCGGATGATTTTCATGAAATTGATGCCTCAATACTTCTACTGCGTTGGGATCGGGCGCCGGAGCGCCCGCGTATTGGATTGCGTAAGTTATTGATTTAGAACGGAATATCGTCGTCGAACGTGTCATAGTCCGGGATCTGCTGCTGGGGAGCGGCCTGGCGCTGCTGCTGGGGTGCCGGCTGACGCTGCGCCTGCTGCTGGGCCTGCTGCTGCGGCGCGCTGCCGACCAGCTTGATGTGACTGATGCGGCCGACCAGCTTGTGGCCCGGCCCGTTCTGGCCCTGGTAGGTTTCGATATGCACGTCGTCGATGGTGACCGCCACCTGCTGGCCCTTCAGCAGATAGGGCGCCAGCGCCTCCGCCTGCTTGCCCCAGAGCGTTGCGTCTATCCACTGGGTCGGGCGCTTGCCGGTCTGCTGGTCCTTGCGGCCGTAGTCGCAGGCCAGCGCCAGGTTCACCACGGCCGTGCCGTCGTTCGGTGTGAAGCGAAGAACGGCATCGCGGCCGATGCGGGCCACGTCAAACAGTTGAGCCATGTCAGGCCTCCAGTACGAGCGCCTTGCAGCGCTTCAGGTTGTCGATTGCGGTTTCGGCCAGGGTGATCGCCTGATCGAGGGTGGCGATGCCCATGCCGGCGCGGCGGGCAGTTTCTGCCAGGGCCAGCATTGTGTCGTGCGGCAGGTCCAGGGGCAGGCCGCAGACGTGGTGCAGGTAGATCAGGCGCTTGATCGGCTCGTCGATCCGGTTCAGCCCCTTCTCCCAGTTGCAGCCCCGGGTGTGACTGACACCCAGGTTTCCCCAGAATTCTCTCTGGCTATGCCCGGCCTGCACTCTCAATGCCTTGGCCACCGCCCCGTCGATCTGGGCTGGCGAAGTGATTTTCATCGGGTCTCCTTGCGGTTTGATTTGTGGCGACTATGGTTCCAGAAACGAACCAACGGCGTCAAGCATCTGGATTGTTTTCCGACCCAGGCGTTGCGATACCAGAACCAAACGAGGTGAATCATGCCAGTGGATAGGCGTTTCTTTGATACCCTCATGGCCGGCAAGAAGCTGTCCATGCGGGCGCTGGCAGCGCGGATGGGCAAGACCCATTCCCAGCTGTCGCTGATGTTCTCGGGCCAGCGCAGGATGCAGCTGGACGAGGCGGTCCAGCTCTCGGAGATCCTGGGGGCTCCCTTGCATCGCATCGCGGAAGCGGCCGGCGTCGGCATGGTCCGGGCCAATGGCCGCCGCGTCGAGGTGATCGGAGCCATGAACGGCAGGGGCGTGGTCGAGCTGTACCCGGCCGGGGTGATCGAGCGGGTCACCTCCCCCGACGCGAGCCTGCCGGAGGATCTGATCGCGGTGCAGGCCCGGACGGCGGACACGCCCAACGCCTGGATGGATGGCTGGGTCGTCTTCTGCATGCGCTCGACGGAAATCGAACCGGATGCCGTGGGCCGCTTCTGCCTGGCCAGGATCAAGGGCGGCGACACCGTGCTGGCCACTGTCCGCCGCGGCTATCGCGAGGGCACCTATAACCTTTCCGGCCCGGTCTCGGCCGACTCCGTGCGCCTGGAATGGGCCACGCCGGTGCTGCTGGCGCGCATGTGATCCGACTGGCGGCGAAGATATTTTCACAAAGCGCGAAACGGACGGTTGCAAAAACGAACCGGATGGGCAATGATCCGCACTATGCAGCACGGTGCTGCACCACACCAACGCAATGAGGCATCAAATGAACCGCGAAATCATCGAGTGCGCCAGCGAGGCCGAATGGCTTGCGCTCCGCGAGCGTGACGTGACATCCACCGAGACCGCCGCGCTGTTCGGCTGCTCGCCCTACCTGACCGAGTACGAGCTGTGGCATCGCAAGACCGGCCAGCTCCCGGTCGAGTTCGAGGTAAACCAGCGCATGGTCTGGGGCAATCGCCTGGAGTCGGCCATCGCCATGGGCATCGCCGAAGACTTCGGCCTGATCGTCGAGCCCTTCAAGGTCTACGTGCGCATTCCCGAGCTGCGCATGGGATCGTCCTTCGACTTCAAGATCATCGGCCTGCGCGAGGGCGCGCCGGACAACATCTACCGCGAGCTGTTCCGCGAGCACGGCCCCGGCATCATGGAGGTTAAGAACGTCGACGGCCTGGCCTTCAAGCGCGGCTGGATCGCAGACGGCGAGGACATGGAGGCGCCGCCGCACATCGAGCTGCAGGTCCAGCACCAGCAGGAAGTGGCGGATCTCGATTGGACCCTGATCGCCCCGCTGGTCGGCGGCAACACGCCCCGCCCCTTCCATCGCCTGCGCAATCGAGACTATGGCGGCCTGATCTGCGACAAGATCGCCACGTTCTGGCACTCCGTCGACATCGGCAAGGCCCCGGACCCGGACTACAGCAAGGACGGTGACACCATCGCCAGGCTATTCGCCAATGACAATGGCGAGACCCTGGACATGACCGGCAACAACCGGCTGGCCGAACTGGTCGCCGCCTACACCGCCGCCGCTGCCGACGAGAAGGCGGCCAAGGCTCGCAAGGACGCCGCCAAGGCCGAGGCCCTGCTGCTGATCGGCAATGCCGCCAAGGTGGTTGGCTCCGGCTTCACCATCAGCGCCGCGAAGACCAAGGGCAGCCAGGGCAAGCTGATCACCGAGGCCGATGTCGGCTCCTACGTCGGCGGCCGTGCCGGCTACCGCGACTTCCGAGTGAACCTGAAGTCAGGCGCGCCTACGAAGTGATCTACGTCACCCACATTGACCGATAGTGCCGCACCATGCGGCACCGCACCGAGGCATTGAGAATGACCGACAAGCAGATCGAACCCGCCGTGGATCGCCCGAAGAGCCCGGCCGTCCAGTTCAGCAACACCCTGAACGCCCAGCGCGACGCCATCGCCAAGCAGCTGCCGCGCGGCATCGACGCCGACCGTTTCATCCGCACGGCCATCACCACCGTGAACCTGAACCCGGAGCTGCTGCAATGCACGCCGGCCAGCCTCTACGCCTCCTTCATGCAGGCCGCGAAGGATGGCCTGCTGCCGGATGGCAAAGAAGCCCTGGTGCAGCCTTACAACTGCAAGGTCAGCGAACGCGGCCAGCCAGACCGCTGGGAGAAGCGAGCCCAGTACATGCCCATGGTGCGCGGCCTGATCCAGGTCATGTACCGCACCGGAATGATCTCCATGGTCGACGGCGCGGCCGTCTACGAGAAGGATCACTTCGAGTACGAGCGCGGCGACAATCCGCGCATCGTCCATCGCCCCTACATGGGCATGGAAGACCCTGGCCCGATCATCGGGGCCTACGTGGTCATCAAACTGTCCAATGGCGAGGTCAAGCGCGAGGTCATGACCCGCCGCGACATCGAGAAGGTGCGCGAGGCATCCAAGGCATCCAACGGCCCGGGCTGGACCAAGTGGTACGACCAGTTCTCGATCAAGGCGGTCATCAAGCGCGCAACCAAGCAGCTGCCCACCGACGAGGCGCTTGAGCGTGTGATCCAGCACGACAACGACGCTATGGGTTTCGACTTCGGTGACTCCACCCCGCAGGTCGCCCAGCAGCAGGCGCCGCGACTGGCATCCAGCCCGAGCCAACCGGCGCGGCTGAACAGCATCCTCGGCATGCACACCCAGACCCAGGTGCAGCCGGTGGAGTTCGACGAACCTCAACACGTACAGGAACAACAGCAGCATGACTAAAACCACCGTGAACCAGCAGGACGACCGGCCGCTCTCCCCCCGGGAGCTGGCCGCCCGCTGGGGCATCTCTCCCCTGGTGCTGCGCAACCGCCGCAAGAAGGGACTGCCGCCGACCTACAACCCGATCCTGCGCGGCTACATGCTGTCGGCGATCGTCGAGTTCGAGGGCGGCGGGCTGGTCCCCCAGAAGGAGCTGGCCGAGCGCTGGGGAATCGGCGTGCGCGCCCTGCAAAAACGCGAGAAGGCCGGCAGCACGCCGCCGAAGGTGAAGATCGGCAGCGAGGTCTTCTACCGGATGAACGACATCGTGGCCCTGGAACAGTCCGGGGCCGAGTAGCACCACACCGCACAACACCACACCACCACGAGGCATCAAGACATGAGCGGAGCAGTACAGCAGGAACTGATTGTCGTCCCCAAGGAAAGCGCCCTGGAAGTGTTCACCAAGCCAGGCGGGCTGGAGCCTTACCTGGGCCAGATCAAGGCGGCCGTGACCGGCATCGTCCCCGACCTGTCCACCAAGAAGGGGCGCGATGCCATCGCGTCGCTGGCCTACAAGGTGTCCAAGTCCAAGACCTACCTGGATGGCGTCGGCAAGGAGCTGGTCGACGAGTACAAGGAGATCCCGAAGAAGATCGACGCCGCCCGCAAGCAGGCCCGCGACTTCCTGGACCAGCTGCGTGACGAGGTGCGCCGGCCGCTGACCGAATGGGAGAATGCAGAGAAGGCCAGGATCGAGCGCCACCAGCAGGCCATCCGGCAGATCAATCTGCGGCTCGAATGCCGGGATCTGGATAGCACCGAGCTTCAGACCAACATCGAGTGGCTGGAAGGCCTGACCATTGACGAGAGCTGGGAGGAGTTTCAGTCGGAGGCTGCTGAAGCGAAGGAGGCCGCCCTGGCCGCTCTTCGCGAAGCCCGACTTGCCAGATGGAAGTACGAAGCCGAACAGGCCGAGCTGGCCCGCCTGCGCGCCGAGGCAGCTGCCCGCGAGCAGCAGGAACGCGAAGAGCGCATCGCCCGGGAGGCTGCCGAGCGCGCCGCCCGCGAAGCCCGGGAATCCGCCGAGCGCCAGGTGCGCGAAGCCCAGGAGGCCGCCCAGCGTGCTGAGCTGGAGCGCCAGCAGGCAGAGCAGCGCGCCGCCCAGGCCGCCGAAGCTGAGCGCCAGCGCATCGCCGCCGAACAGCGCGAAGCCGAAGAGGCCGCCCGCCGACGTGAGGCTGATCGCGAGCACCGCCGCAAGGTGAACACCGCCGCGCTCAATGCCTTGGTCAATGAAGGCGTGCCGATAGACTGCGCAAAGCTGGTCATCACCGCCATCGCCCAGCGCCGCATCCCGGCCGTGACCATCACCTACTAAAACCCGGCCGGCGCGCCCGGCCCAGCACTACGAGGCATCAATGTATGGAATTCCTCGCTTGCGTTAACCCGCGCTACTTCGCAGGCATCGAGCTGTTCGCTGCCAAAAATGGCGTTCGCTATTACCTGCAGGGTGTCTACATCGAGCCGCACCCTGAGAAGGGCGCCGTCATCGTCGCCTCGGACGGCCACCGCCTGGCCGCCATCCATGACCCGGACGGCATGTGCAAAGAGCCGATCATCGTCGGCGAGATCACCAAGGGCCTGATCTCCGCCTGCAAGTCCAAGGGCAGCGCAAAGCGCATGACCGTTCCCGGGAAGCTCTGGATCGGAAACGGCGGCGCGATCCTCACCCACAGCCTCGCCAGCGAGCACGCGCCGGATGGCTCCTTCGATCCCGTCGTCCTGCACGCCTCGAAGATCCGCCTGATCGACGGCAAGTTCCCGGACTGGCGCCAGGTGGTCAGCACGCTAACCGCCGCTGAAGACCTGCCGATTCCGGCGCTCAATGCCAGCTACGTCGCTTCCGTATCTGAAGCACTGCGCATCATGGACCCGGACGACAGCGCGCCTGTTGTCCGCCTGTATGGCAACGGCACCGAATGCGCCGCCGTTGCCCGATGCGGAAACCTGGAGATCGGCGAGCGTTTCGTCGCGCTCATCATGCCGGTGCGCTACGACAACGCGCCGAAGTCGGCGCTCCCCGGCTGGATGGCGCCCAAGGCAAAGCCGCGCCTGAAGTATCGCGGAAGCGAGCTGGTCACCGCATAACCAACACCAAACCCGGGCGCTCCGGCGCCCCAACAAGCAAGAGGTAAACACCCATGAAAACCAATCAGCGCGGCGAAGCCGCTGTGTTCATCCTGATCGCAATCGTCATCGTCAGCATCATCGGCGGCCTGTTCTTCGGGCTTCCCCTGTGGAACCGCTGGCGCGCCGGCGTTGCTGGCGAGGCAGAGCTTCGGCAGGCCGAATTCAACCGGCAAATCTCCACGCTTGAGGCAAAGCAGAAGCTGGAGAGCGCCGAGTATCTGAACCAAGCCGAGGTCTTGCGCGCGAAGGGCGTGGCCGAGGCGAACCGCATCGTTGCAGACGGGCTTGGCGGGCCGGAAGGCTACCTGCGCTACCTGTGGATTCAGGGCCTGAGCCAGGGCAGCGCGCCGCAGGTCATCTATGTGCCGACCGATGCTGGCCTGCCGATACTCGAAGCTGGCAAGCGCTAACCACCCGACTACCCGGGCGCTCCGGCGCCCCACGAGGCCAACACCATGACCAAATTCTCCATCGGCTTTTTCCTTGGCGCCCTGATCGCCATAGGAGCCTTCCACGCCGGCAAGGCGTCCGAGCCGTACCCGCTGGCCAATGCCGATCTCTACACGGTCGAGTTCGGCGGGGTCTTCGCGGACTCCGTTGCGCACGGCGCCCGGCGCAGCATCTACGTCGTCACCGAGAAGGCCACCGGCCGACGCTTCCTGGGCATCAGCGGCGTCGGCATTTCCGAGATTGAACGATAACCACCGGGCGCTCCGGCGCCCCAATAACGAGGCAAAAGCCCATGACCTACAAATCCCGCACCGCCGACAAGTTCGTCGTCCGCCTGCCCGATGGCATGCGCGACAAGATCGCAGAGGCCGCCACCACCAACGAGCGCAGCATGAACAGCGAGATCGTCGGCCGGATCTCGCGCACCTTTCACGATGACGCCGAGCGCCAGATCATCATCGACAGCATGCACCACCTGAACCGCCAGCTGACCCAGGCCTATGAGGAAATCGAGCGGCTGCGCGCCGAACTGGCCAAGGCAGGTGACGCTTGACCGAAGAACAACGCCAGGCCGCACGCCTGTTCTCCGGCGAGGACACCCCGAAGGAATGCCGCTGCGATCACAAGCTGCAGGGCACCGGGGTGTTCTTCCAGAGCGTCCGGCTGATCCAGTGCGCCACCTGCAAGGGCTGGCAGGCCATCCGCAAGCCCATCAAATAACCCACCACAAGGAACACCACTGAATGAACATCAAACGCATCGGGTGCCACGATTTACCGCTGCCGAAACAGGAAACCATGGGCGCCGCAGGCTATGACCTGCGCACCACGGAAGCCTTCACCATCCACCCGGGCGAGCGCCGGCTGATCGGCACCGGCTTTGCCTGGGCCTTGCCGGATGGCTTCATGGGACTGATCCGCCCGCGTTCCGGGCACGCCGTGAAGCATGGCCTGCACGTCATGGCTGGCCTGCTGGACAGCGACTACCGCGGCGAGCTGAAGGTGCTGCTGGTCAACCTGGGCGAGAATCCCGTGCCCTTCTCCGCGGGCGACCGCATCGCGCAGATGGTGGTCACCATGTGCTACCAGCGCCACCTGACCGAGGTCGAGGATCTGGGCTGGACCGCGCGCGCCGAGGGCGGCTTCGGCAGCACCGGGCAGGCCTGATCTTCCCAAGCTGGTCCGACTGCGCTAACCGTGGTTCGATTCCTGAACCACGGTGATTCGATGCAGACCACCCACAAGCCCATCCTTGCTGTGCTTGCCAAGGCGATAGGTGGTCGAGGTATACTGGCAATGTGACTGCGCGGGCGGCCACACCCTCCCCAGTGAACGGGCTCTGCTCCACGGCATCCAGGTTGCGCACGCGGCCTGCCGGACATCCCGGCGCTGTCTCAATACGCATGAGGCAGCAAAATGAACAATCAGAACCCCCACGCAAGCCCGATTGCTTCGGTCACCAGCCAAGCGTCCTCTTCCGACTTCGCCAAGATTTTCTACGCGAATGGCATAGGCCAGATCCTCGTCATGCGCGACACGAACGATGAGTGCAATCCAGCGCTGAACATCTACTTCGAGCCGAAAGGGTTTGGCGTTTGCCGCATCGGGCTTGGATTCAAGGACACAGACGACGGCTGGGAGAAGCGCGACGAGGCATTCGCCAAGATGGACCAGGCCATGGCGGAAGAGGCCGTGCGCAAGCAGCTTGCACTGATCGAGGATGCCTGCGAGGCGCTGGAGTGAAGCGCTACGACGACGCCCTTGAAGCGGTGCGCCGCGCCGCCTTCATGGCCAGTGCCAGCGGCGGGCCATACGCTGTCGTCCCGGCCAGGCCGCAAGGCTTCACCGTGGCCGCGCTGAGCGTCGCGCGAAAGCATGAACTGAAGGTGCTGGAAGTCTGCCAGCCGTGAGGTGCTCCGCTATGGCGATGAGAGACTGGAATTCTTTTGATGACATAAGGGCTGACGTGATGGCGTGGATCATCTGCATTTTGATTGGCTGGCTCTTTGGGTGGATTCACGCCCACAACACGGTTGCCGATGAGTGCAGGAAGCTCGGCAAGTTCTACGTCGGCGATACGGTCTACGAATGCACGGCCATCAATCAGCAGAATGACAAGCGCCCGTGAGGCGCAAGGGGGAAGGAAGGTGACTCCTGATTTCAAGAAGGCGTCCGTGCTTAAGGACGCGAATGTAGGATACTACAGCAGCTGCGAGCCGCCGGAGGCGAAGCATCAGCCTGACGCATTCGAAATCGCAAGGCACTCGAAACGCCTGGTGGAACAGTTGCGCGAGGAACTTTCCGCAGCGACTGCAGAGCGCGACCAGCTCCGCGCCGAGGCCGAGCGCCTGCGCATGCAGCTGGCCGCCTGCGGTGTCGTTGCGCTGGCCAACACGCCGGAGTCGGCAGCCAAAGCGCGCGACATGCATCCCGACTACATGAGTGCGTCGTGCCAGGACGTGATGCGTGTGGTTGATCGTGAAATGGCGCTCCGAGCCGAGGTCGAGGCGCTGCGGAAGGATGCGGAGCGGTATCGGTGGCTGCGGAAGGGCGAATCCGACGACGTTGCGGTCGTGAGGGGGCTGGGCGCGATGGACTACGGCATGAGCGCGGTGGCCTACACGCACTCGGAGGAAATCGACGGCGATGACCTGGATGCCGCCATCGACGCCGCCATGGCTGCGAAGGAGGGGGAGTGATTTCGCCCTACGACCTGCGCCGGGGCGACCTGTTCCGCATTCCTGGCTACCCGGTGATCTTCGAGTTCGACCGCATGGATGGCATGTATGTCCACGCTCATGCGCGAGACGGGACTATGGTCGTGTTCGTCGGCGATGTTGAGTTGGTATGAAAAAGGCCCGGCAGGCATGACCTGATCCGGGCCTTTCTCATTCCTTCAGCGCATCCACCAGCCCGTTATGCCGGGTCCTGCACTCGTGATAGGTGGCGGCCCAGGCGCTCATGGTCAGCGCCACGTCGCGGCCGGTGCCGTCAGTCAGCAGCTGCAGGTGCTCCGGGCACTTCACCAGCAGGTTCTGCTGGATTGGCAGCGGCTCCTTGCGCGCTGGCGTTAAGCAGCCCGATAGCGTCAGGCTCAAGGCACACGCGCAGATACACAGGCTTTTCCGTTTCACGAATGATCCCTCGGTCGATGACGGTCTGGTTGGCCTTCAGCTCGGCCAGGCGCTGCTCCACCTTGGCGGCGATGGCGGATTCCCGGGCCAGGGCCTGCTGCTCGATGGCCGCGGCGGCGCGCTCGATGGCCAGGTTGCGGCTGTCCTCGAACCAGCCGCGCACCAGCCAGCCGGCGGCGAAGGCCGCGCTGGCGATGATCAGGTAGAGGTTCACGCCCCCCAGCGCCTTGGCGATCAGGTTCTTCAGCATGGTGCGATCCCGTGCGATGCGGTGCTATCAGGCATACGCCTGCTTATCGAGCTCGTAATGCGGACCATCGAGCAGCGGGCGCCCGCCCTCGCGGCGCTTGCGTGCGGTGTAGTCGGCGATGGACTGGTCGATGTCCATGACCAGATCCAGCCGGCACCAGCAGCCGCCCCAGATGATCGGCACGTCCAGCTCGCGCGCCGCCTGCTGGAAGGCCTCGGCGATGGTGATGTAGAGCGGCCAGTCCCAGCGCACTTCGCCGCCGACATAGGCTGCTACGTCGATGGCGTGCCCGGTCAGGTGCCGGCTGTTCATGGTCTTGCTGGCGCCGGCGGCCACCAGTTCGCGCTGGCGTTCCTTGGTGCGCAAGCCTTCGGTGATACCGAAGTCGATCTCGGTCAGCTCGATGGCACGCTTGACCACGCGCACCAGGTCGGGATGCACGCCTTCCATGCGCGACAGCGAGCGCTGCGACAGCCTGAACTTGCTCATTTCGTCTCTCCTGGGTTGGTGGTGGCCGCTTTCCATGCCGCGACCAGTCGGCTCAACACGCCGTCCTGAATGGCGCGCAAGGCTTCGGCGCCGGCATGGCCGGTGATCGCAATGCAAACCGCAGTCGCCAGCGGCGGGAAGCCCGCCATCTCGCACATCCAGAACGTCAGCACGCCGACGAAGGTGCTGGTCACCAGCCCGGTGATCAGCGTCAGGCTCGCCTCGCGCGCCGTCTCCTTGCGGTCTCGCATGGAGTTCAGGAAGCGGACAAGGCCGCCCCATCCCGAGACGACACAGACCCACATGTACGTCAGCCAGTGGTAGGTATCCGGCGATTTCGCCGCCTCGGCCACCTGCCGGACTTCTTCATTCATACCGCCCCTCCTGGGCGCAAATCTGCGGTTCGATGATAGCGCCAGCGGTGCGGATACGGAACCAGAGAAGACGCGGCACGCCTTGCGTTGGCGCTGCACTGGTCCATGCTGGATAGCACTGTCCTGCACCACGATTGAGGAACCATGACCGATTCAGAACGAGACCCCGACCGCCCATGGGTCGGCAGCGACCCGGCGCGCAAGATCCACCTGAACCTGCCCATGCCGGAGCCCCTGAACCTGCAGCTGGAATACCTGCTGCAGAACAAGGCCATCCGCTCGAAGGCGTCGTTCATCCGCGAGGCCGTGGAAAAGGCCGCCGAGGCGGAGATCCAGCGGCTCTGGATGGTGCGCGAGGCGGTACGCCAGATGGAGAGCAAGAAGCGGAGGTAGGCAGAAAAAGTCCGATTCGGTGACTGCCACACCGGCGTGAGGTCCAGGCAGGGAGCCGCGCCCTTTCCTGAACCGCCGATGACCAGATCGGACCCCAGTTTCTCGGCGGCATCAATTCGTGCGGCCCTGTTATCCTACCAAAAACCCACCCAAGGAACTGTCATGCGCAAGCCCCGCAACGTCGAATACCTGCACCGCGGCATGCTCACCAAGGCGGAACAGTGGCCGCTTGTGATCGCGGCCATTGTCTTCTTCGGCATCCAGTTTGCTCTGCCGGTCCTATTCTACGTCCTCCGTTAAGCCGAACACCTCCCGCAGGTCCGCCGCAGCGCCGCGCGCCTGCTTGCGCTCGCGGCCCCAGGTCTGCTTCGCCCCGCCCATTTCGCGCTTGATGCGCTGCTGGAGCGACTCCCGGGTGATGAAGATCTGGTATTCCGGGCGGCCCGCATAGCGCGCGTTGTGCGCCTGCAGCTCGGCAATCAGTTCCGCGTACTCCTTCTGCGCCTCGGCGGCCTTCTCCGGGTACTTCTCCATCTTGACGATCGCCTTGGCGAGGCGGGACGCATAGTCGCGCTTCAGTTCGTCGTTGGCCGTTTCCATGCGGCGCTGGGCGTAGGTGTACTCGCGGATGTCGGTGATGCGCGAAGGCTGGAAGCCCAGCGACTTCATGCCGACCTCACCGCTGCCCACCTCGGACTCGTCGAGGATCAGGCGGCCGGCGCCGTCGCGCACGCCATTCTGGGTCCAGCCGTAAGCGGTGACCGGGTTCTTCAGGAAGTTCGGCAGGAACTCGGCCACGGCGCCGTAATAGTCGTCCTCGTTGGCCTTGCCGAACGCGCGGCTGCCGCGACCGACGATCAGGTCGGCCGGGATGCCGAACACCTGCAGCGGCGAGTCCGGCGCGATGCCGCCCATGCCGACGCGCGACAGGTCGAGGCCGAAGGGATAGGTGGCGCCCTTCGAGGCGACCTCGGCGATCCAGCGCTGGCCGGTCAGCTCGTACATGGAGCGACGCAGCTCGGTCTTCAGGTCGAGATCCTGCTTGGTCACTTGCTTGTAGGCCTTCTCGATCAGGTCGCGCAGGTCATCGGCGCCCGGCAGGCCCCAGAGTCCGCCCATGAGCACCATGAAGCCGAGCGACATGGCCACGGCCTTGACGCCCTCCTTGCCGTTCTGGGTGGCCAGGCGGAACCAGGCTTCCAGCGACTGCATCACGAAGCCCTTGAACTGCATGATCGCCGCGCCGACGCCGCGCATGACCACCGGGCGGTTGGCCTTGCCCATGCGGAACTGCGTCTCGTCGATCATGAAGTCGGCCAGGCTCTCTGCGCTCCAGTTGCGCAGCATGGTCTGCCGCGCCAGCGCGTTCTTGCCGTAGACCTTCATGGCGCGGGCCTTCACGCCGGGCTTCTTGGCCAGGCGCGCGGCGGCGATGAAGGTCACCAGGCGGTTCAGGCGCTCGGCGAAGGAGAACAGCGAGGCGGTCACCTGGATGGTGCGGTTGAAGAACTTGGCGGCCTGGCGGTGGCCGACGTTGCGCTGGCGCGCGGTGGCCATCACCTCGTAGGTCTGCAGCGGCACGAACATGCCCTCGCCCCAGGATTTCATCAGCTCGGCGCGGATGTCGGCCGGCGCCTTGCTCGGGTCGAAGAAGTCCAGGCCAACACGCTTGTTGACGCGGATCATGGCCAGCGCGTCCTTGTAGGCGAGGGCCATCTCGCGCATCACCATCGGCATCGAGGCGATCTGCCCCAGCGCCGGAATGGTCATCAGGATCGGCTGGGTCAGGTTGACGAAGGCCGTGGCCGGCACGCCAGCGATGTAGCTGAAGAAGCCAACCTGGCGCAGCATGGCCAGTTCTTCCTGCGGCTCGTTGGCATAGGCGCGGTACTTGTTGGCGTACTCGAACAGGCGCGGCGCCTTGATGGCGGCGATGGCGTTGTCCCAGGTGCTGTTGTAGTGCCGGCGCGAAAGGTAGCCCGCCATGCCGGCCATGTAGTCGGCGATGGCGCGCTCGAAGTCGGAGGTGTAGCCCAGCACGTTGTCGGCCTGGAAGAAGTGCTTGCGGAAGCTGCGGCCCTTGATGGCGTCGGCCAGCTGGTCGCGCACCGCGTCCCAGGTGGCGTTGTCCAGCATGGCCACCTCGGCCAGGGCGTCCACGTCGGACAGCTTCACGCCGCCCTCCGGCTTCTTCTTTACCGTCTCGAAGGCCACGATGCGGCGGTTCGGCTTGCCGTCCTTCCACTTCTCGGCCTCGGCCAGCGCCGCCTTGACGCTCGGCAGCTGCTCAACCGGGCGGCCGGCCTTCATCATCAGCCGGTCGCGGGCGGTGAACTCCACCTTGGCGCTGTGAATGGTGCGCTCGTTCTCCTTCATCAGGGCCTGGCGCTGGGTGCGGTTCAGACGGTAGCCGCCCTCCAGCTCGTCCCATTGGGCGCCGATCTCGTCCATCAGCTTCTGGTACGGCAGCGGCAGGTCGCGGGCTATCCAGCCGCCGCTGTACGGGTCATGGATCAGATTCAGGTCGAACTGCTGCTCCTTCACGGCCACCACGTAGTCGCCATAGCGGGCGAACGGCACGTAGCCGGTGCGTTTGGCCTGCTCGATCTCCTGGATGAAGCGGGCGATGTTCTGCAGGCGCTCGGCCTTCTCCGCCGGCGTGGTGGCGTCGATCATCGCCAGGATCTCGCCGGCGGCCTTCTGCTGGCCGACCAGCTCGGGGAAGCCGAAGTCCTCCAGGGTTTGGTCCTTGAACTTGTCCAGCGCCTTGTCGAACATCTTGCGCAGGCCCAGGTAGGCCTGGATCTCCGCCTCGCTGAGCTGGATCACCTCGCCCTCGGCAGACAGCAGCGCGTTGATCTTCTCCTTCTCGCGATAGGTGGAACCGCCCTCGGTGAACTTCACCACCGTCTTGCTGCCCGGGTTGACGACGCCCTGCTTCAGCTTGTCCTCGCTGAAGGTGGCATTCAGCAGGCGGCCCAGCTCCAGCACGGCGTTGACGCGCTTCTTGGATGCCTGCGGCAGCACGTCATACGCACCATGATCCTGCTGGAACTCGTCGATGATCGAGTCGCGCATTTCGAACTGTTCGATGGCGGCGCGATAGACCGGAGCGAAGTCCTTGTGCAGGGCTGCGATCTGGCGCGGGTGCAGGAGGATCTTGGCCAAGCGGCCAATGTCCTGCTGCAGCTGGCCGATGAAGTCGGGCTTGTACTGCACCGGCTCGTCGAGCGCCTTGGTGGCGTCTTCCAGCGCGGTGTCGTCCGGCAGCACGGAGAACCGGATGTCGGCGTTCTCCGGGTCGAAGGTGCCGACGTTGCCGACGGCCGACTTGATCTGCTCGGGGCGGAAGGCGATATAACTGGTGCCTCCGAACTCCTCATCCTTGACGACGATGCCATCGTACCCATCACCTTCCAATTCGGCGCGAAGTTCCTGAGGACTGCCAGCGAATGGGATGGCCCTTTCGGCCAACCACGTAAGGCTGTCGTACCTCTTCGGATTCTGGATCGAGAGGTATACGGGCATCACGGCCCTCTGTGCCGTCATGCCACTCACGTCTCTGTCGCTGAACCAGAACCCCATCCTGGCCGTTTGCGCCCATTCTTCGCTGCTGGCGTTGCTGTCGGTGTTCTCACCTGCGCGGGATGCGTCGAAGACAGAGAAGTCGTTGTCGGTAGCGTGGTACACCACCAACGGCTTGCCCTCGGCATCCACCACCTTGCTGTCGCCGAACCAGCGCTTGAAGGCCGGCGACTCGGTGACCTTCACGGAGCTGAACCGCTCCGCCGCCTTCCCGAACAGCTCGCCGCGGCGCTTCATGGCCACGTTGATCAGGGCATCATGGGCCAGGGCGCGCAGCTGCGCCGGGGTGACCTTGCCGAGCTGCCTGCCGTAGCGGCTGAACAGCCATGCCTTGATGGCGCCGATCAGGTCATCGACCCACTTGCGGAAGCCGGTCGGCAGGCTCTCGTATTCCTCGATCATGTAGGCGCCGAACTCTTCCACCTCCATGCGGGTGGCCACGGCGCCCTGGGCCTTGGCGTCGGCCACGCGGGCGCGGGCACGGTCCATGATCTCGCGCGCCTTGCCGCTGGACCGCTCGGCCTGGCGGTACAGGCTGCCCAGCCGGCCCATCAGTTCGCCCCAGCGCTTGGAGCCGACCAGGTTCTCCACGCCGGAGTGGAACATCTCGTGCAGCAGCACCGCGTTGGCGGTCTGCGGGGTCAGGTTCGAGGCGACCAGGTGGATGGTGTTGTCCGGCGCGGTCACCGCCTGGATGCCGCGCTTGCCGCGCCCCAGCCCCTCGGGCAGGTCGTGGGTGTTGGAGTGGATCTGGATCAGGCCCTTGGCGACCATCCTGTCGATGATCAGCTTGCCATTGACGCCCCGGGTGATGGCCTCGCGCACGTCGGCCGCGGCCATGCCCTTGCCGCCACGCTCGGCGGACAGGCTGTAGCGCGGCTCGCCGCCCTGGCCTTCCACCTCGGCGGTGGCGGCCGCGGCGTCGGCATTGGCCTCCTTGCCCTCGGCCTCCAGCTCCGCCTCCAAGGCTGCCAGCGCCTCCTGCTTCTCGGTCAGGTCGGCCAGCTCGGCGAACGGCGCGCCCAGGCGGCTTTCGATCTGCTCCAAGCGCCGGCGCATGTTCTGGCTGGATTCCTCGCGCTTGGTCAGCTCGCGGTCCAGGCCGTTGACCTGGTTGGCGGCGCGGGTGGCGATGCCGTTCACGCTGGCCATCGGGTCGATGGGGAACACAATCAGCGGATCAGGATCGCCCGGGATCTGCAGGTGCGCTTCAGCCGCGAAGCTGCCACCACGTATTTCCACGCCGGTGTAGACGATCGGGAAACCGCCCACCTCGCCAAGGGTCTGCTCGCCGACGGTATAGCCTTCGGCCAGCTCCTTGAACTTGCCGAACAGCGCGTTGCTGAATTCCTCGCGGCTGTCGTAGGTCTTGCCGCCCACCTTGCCGGTGAACTCGCCGGCCTTGATGGGCTTGCGCTGGGCAATGGCCTCCTTGAGCTGGGCGATGACTTCGGCGCTGTGCTTGATCGAGGCCTCGGCGCCCATCTTCTCGCTGCGCAGGCGGCGCTGGTCGTCCATGTGCGCGGCATACAGGCGGCCCAGGCGTTCCACGTCGCCCTTCAGGCCGGCCAGCTTCAGGTAGCGCTCGTCGCCGGAAGCCAGCGCGGCGGCCATCTCGAAGGCCGATGCCTCGGACACGTCCTCCATGGCGCGCACGGAGCTGTCGCCGGTCATGGCCTGCTCGATGAAGCGGGCCTTGCGGGCGTTCATGCCCCACATGGTGGAGTCGTAGCTGCCCTTGGTGGCGTAGGCGCGGATGCGCACCTGCTTGTTCTGGTTGCCCTGGCGGATGATGCGCCCCTCGCGCTGCTCGACCGAGGCCGGGAACCAGGGGGCGTCCAGGTGGAACAGCTCGATCAGACGCTTCTGCGCGTTGACGCCGGTTTCCATGTCCTTGCCGCCGATCAGGATGCGCTTGCGGCCCTGGCGCAGATCCTCGAACAGCCTCTCCTTCTTGGCGTGCGCCTTGTGGTCACGCATGAAGGCGATGTGCTCGGGCTTCACGCCGCCCTCGATCAGGCGCTTCTCGATCCACGCCTTCATGTCGAAGCCGCGCGACTTGGCAGACTGCTCGCCCAGGCCGATGTCGGTGAACAACATCAGGGTCGAACCCTTGATCGGGTCCACCTCGCCGCGGGTTTCGTACTCGTTTTCGGCGGTGCGGTGATAGGCCTCGATCATGTCGTCGAGGACGCGGTTGAGCTTGCTGTTCGGGTCGCTCGGCAGGCTCGGGTCCACGAAACGCATGTCGATGGCGGAGAAGCGACCATCGGCGATCACGTTGAGGATGATGTCGTCGCCCGGCTTCGGCGGCCCCCTGCGGTCGCGGATGGCCTTGATGCGATCTTCCAGGGTCTTCTGGTAGGCCTTGTAACCGTCCGGGCTCGGGGTAACCACCACCTGGCGGCCACCCTGCTCGACGCTCGGGCGCTGCACCAGCTGGCCCAGCTGTTCGCTGGTCAGGATGTCCATGAAGCTGCGCACGCGGCTCATGAGCTCGGGCACGTTCACGAACTTGGCGAAGCGGCTGACGCTCTCGTAGCCGCCGGCGGCGTTCTGCTCCAGGGCATCCACCACCTCGCCGAACTGGTTGGACCAGGCGTCGAAGTTGGACAGGCCGTCTTCCTCCAGCTGGTTCGGCTGGAAGATGCGCTGCACGGTGAACAGCTCGCCCATGGTGTTGGTGATGGGTGTCCCGGAAGCGCCGACGATGGCGCGGCTCGGGTTCTTGGTGCGCAGGTACTGCACCTTCATCATCAGG
>Ga0209075_1002038_pt1 | contig 18368 bp, 19 predicted proteins | sample Stecom2011_FD_187523 | JGI IMG/M metagenome (GOLD analysis project Ga0209075, IMG submission 187523) | Agricultural soil microbial communities from Utah to study Nitrogen management - Steer compost 2011 (SPAdes) (version 2) | ecosystem: Environmental > Terrestrial > Soil > Agricultural land...
GCTTCCGCTTCCGCCTGGCGCTGCCGTTCGGCTTCCGCTTCCGCCTCGGCCTGGCGCTGCCGTTCGGCTTCCGCTTCCGCCTCGGCCTGACGCTGCCGCTCGGCCTCCGCCTGCTGGGCCTGGCGCGCCTGCTCCTGCTCCTCGCGCTGCCTGGCCTGGCGCTCGGCCTCCTCGGCGCGTCTGGCGGCTTCGGCCTCGGCCTCCTCGGCGGCGCGGTGCGCCTCCTCCCGAGCCTGGGCCTCGGATTCCTGTTCCGCCTGGCGCGCGGCCTCGACGGCGGCCGCCGCCTCCTCGGCTTCCCGGGCGGCCTCCTCCGCCTGGCGCTCCTCCTCGGCCTGGCGGGCCAGGGCTCGCGCCCTGGCCGCCTCGGCGCGCTGGGCCTGGTCGGTCACCGTCTCGGTGCTGACCAGGGTCGCCTGGACGATGGAGGAGGAGGTCGGCTCGGGGTCGCTGGCGGGCAGGCTGATCACACTGAGCACCACCACCAGGGCGTGCAGCGCCACCGCCAGGACCGTCGGCAGGCCGTACCCTACCCGCTGGTCATCTCTGGCCATCTCGACTCCTCAGCCTTCCCCGGAGGGCGGTTCGGAGATCAGCCCGACGTTGGAGACGCCGGCCATCTGCAGGGTGCTCATCAGGGTCACCACCTGGCCGTAGGAGACGCTGCGGTCGCCGCGGACCATCACCGGCGTGCCGGGACGGCGTTCCAACAGTATGATCACCCGGTCGGCGAGCTCGTCGAGGTCGACGCTGCTCTCCTCGCCGCCCACGGAGAGGTAGTAGTCGCCGTCGCGATCCACGGAGACGATGATGGGATCGCTCTCCTCGGTGCTGTCGATGGGCTCGGAGCTGACCTGTGGCAGGTCGACCTGCACGCCCTGGGTGAGCATGGGGGCGGTGATCATGAAGATCACCAGCAGCACCAGCATGACGTCGATGAAGGGCACGACGTTGATCTCGCCCATGGGCTTGCGGGCGCCGCCGCGGTTGAAAGGACCGTGCATGGCAGGACTCCCTCAGGCGGCGCCGGATTCGGACCGGCCCTGCAGGTTGCGGTGCAGGATGGAGTGGAACTCCTCGGCGAAGTCCTCGTACTTGCCGAGCAGGCGGCCGGACTCCGACGACAGGCGGTTGTAGAAGATCACCGCGGGAATGGCGGCGAAGAGCCCCATGGCGGTGGCGATCAGCGCCTCGGCGATCCACGGGGCCACGGTGGCCAGCGTCGCCTGCTGCGTCATGGAGAGGGACTGGAAGGAGCCCATGATGCCCCAGACGGTGCCAAACAGCCCGATATAGGGGCTGGCCGAGGCCACGGTGGCCAGGAAGACCAGGTGCAGGTTGAGGCGCTCCTCCTCCCGGGACCAGGCGACCCGCATGCTGCGCTGGACGCCGTCGAGGATCGCCTGGGGGCTCCGGGTCTTGGGCAGCAGGCGGTTGAACTCGCGGAAGCCCGAGCGGAAGAGGTGCTCCGCGCCCTGGGTCTCCTGCTCCGCCGGGGTCTCCCGGTAGAGCTCGTTGAGGTCGACGCCGGACCAGAAGCGCTCCTCGAAGGCCTGATGGGCCTGGCGGGCACGGCGCATCACGAAGGTGCGCTGGAAGATCACGACCCAGGAGAGGATCGAGCCCACCGTGAGCAGCAGCATGACCAGCTGCACCACGGTACTGGCGCTCATGATCAGGTGGGGTATGGACATGGAGTCGTTCACGGGCATCCTCGTCAGTCTTGCGGTTGGGCAGAGGGTTGGGCCAGGGCCTCGGCAAGGGCCGCCGGCCAGGGTACGGGCTTGAGGCGCGTCGCATCGATGCAGGCGATGTCGACCCGCGCCTCGCACAAGGGTTCCCCGCGACGGCTCACCACCTGGCCGAACTGCAGCCGGGCGCGGCCATGGGACCGGATCTCTGCGCTCACCTCGAGCGCGTCGTCCAGCCGGGCGGGCTTGGCATAGCGGCACTCCAGCCTGTGAACCACCAGCTGGATGCCGGCCTCGAGCAGCTCGCGCTGGGTGAACCCCTGCGCGCGCAGCCATTCGCTGCGTGCCCGCTCCATGTACTTGAGGTAGTTGACGTAGTAGACGATGCCGCCGGCATCGGTGTCCTCGATATAGACCCGCACGGGCAGCCGGAAGGGGCTCATGGCCGGGTTTCCCCCGCCGCGTCGGCGGCATCTCCCGCCGGGGCCAGGCCGAAATGCAGCCAGGCCTGGCGGGTCACCACCCGCCCCCGGGCGGTGCGCATCATCAGCCCCTGCTGGATCAGGTAGGGCTCGATGACGTCCTCGATGGTATCGCGCTCCTCGCCGATGGCGGCGGCCAGGGAGTCCACCCCCACCGGGCCGCCGTCGAACTTCTCGATCATCGCCATCAGCAGGCGGCGGTCCATGTGGTCCAGGCCGTGGTGGTCGACGTGGAGCATGTCCAGGGCCCGGTCGGCGATCTCGGCATCGATGCGCCCCGTGCCGCGCACCTCGGCGAAGTCGCGCACCCGGCGCAGCAGGCGGTTGGCGATGCGCGGGGTGCCCCGGGAGCGGCGCGCCACCTCGAGGGCCCCGTCGCGGTCGGCCTCGACGCCCATCAGCCGTGCCGAGCGGGCGACGATCTCGGTGAGCTCCTCGATGGCGTAGAACTCCAGGCGCTGGACGATGCCGAAGCGGTCGCGCAGCGGCGAGGTGAGCAGCCCCGCCCGGGTCGTGGCCCCCACCAGGGTGAAGGGCGGCAGGTCGAGCTTGATGGAGCGTGCCGCCGGCCCCTCGCCGATGACGATATCGAGCTGGAAGTCCTCCATGGCGGGATAGAGGATCTCCTCCACCACCGGCGAGAGACGATGGATCTCGTCGATGAAGAGCACGTCGCCGGACTCGAGATTGGTGAGCATGGCGGCCAGGTCGCCGGCCCGCTCCAGCACCGGGCCGGAGGTGGACTTGAGCCCCACCCCCATCTCCTCGGCGATGATGTTGGCCAGGGTCGTCTTGCCGAGCCCCGGCGGCCCGAACACCAGGGTGTGGTCGAGGCTCTCGCCGCGGCCGCGGGCGGCGCCGATGAAGATCTCCAGCTGCTCGCGGACCCGGGGCTGGCCGATGTAGTCGGCCAGCCGCTTGGGGCGGATGGCGCGATCCACGGGCTCCTCACCCGGGCGGGTATCGGCGCTGATCAGGCGGTCATCCTCGATCATCGCCCTACCCCGCCATGCGGCGGCTCAACGCCGCCTTGATGATCGCCTCGGTGCTTCCCTCGCCCTCCAGGCCGACCAGCATCTTGGCCGCCTCGGCGGGCCTGTAGCCCAGGCTGACCAGGGCCGCCTCGGCGTCGGCCAGAGGGTCTTGGCGCGCATCGGCGGGCCGGGTGCCGCCGGCCAGGTCCGCCAGGGCGTCGTCACCGGGCTCCCAGTGGGGAAAGCGGTCGCGCATCTCGATGATCAGCCGCTCGGCGGTCTTCTTGCCGACCCCGGGCAGGCGGGTCAGCGACTTGACGTCGTCGTCGAGGACGCAGCGCCGGAAGGCGGCCTCGTCCATGCCGGAGAGGATGCCCAGGGCGAGCTTGGGGCCCACGCCGTTGACCCGGATCAGGGCCCGGAACAGCGCCCGCTCCTGTTCCCGGGCGAAACCGAAGAGCAGGTGGGCGTCATCCCGCACGATCAGGTGGGTATGCAGGGAGACCGACTCGCCGGTGGCTGGCAGGGCCACCAGGGTGGTCATGGAGGCCTCGAGTTCGTAGCCGACCCCGGCCACGTCCACCACCAGCCAGGGTGGCTGCTTCTCGAGCAGGGTGCCGCGCAGGCGTCCGATCATGGAAAATCCGTATCCTTTACTGCAGGAAAGGGGGCCGCAGGGCCGTCGAAGTGGCCACTCACGAGAGCCACTATACTGGTCGTCCGTGCAGCTGACCAGCCTTGGCAGAACGCCGTTCGAGAACCCGCGAGGCGTCGCCCTGCGGCGACGGCATCACGGCTGGAAGTCCCGCCAGGAGCCGCCTCGTCGCGTCGGGCGATGCCCCCCGTAGCTGCCCGCCTGGAGCAGGCCGCGGCGGGCGTAGGCGTGGGTCAGGGCGATGGCCAGGGCGTCGGCGGCGTCGGCCTGGGGCGTGCCGGAGAGGCCCAGGATGGCGGTCACCATATGCTGCACCTGGGCCTTGTCGGCCGCGCCGGTGCCGGTCACCGCCTGCTTGATCTGGCGCGGGCCATACTCGCTCACCGGCAGGCCGTGGTTGGCGGCGCAAACGATGGCGGTGCCCCGGGCCTGGCCGAGCTTGAGCGCCGAGTCGGCATTCTTCGACATGAACACCTGCTCGATGGCGAACTCCGCCGGGGCGTGCACGGCGATCAGCTCGGCGATGCCGGCGTAGACCTGGGCCAGCTTCTGGGCGAGCTCCGCGGCCCGGATGCGGATGCAGCCGCTGGCCACGTAGCGGGGCCTGGCCTCGCTCACGTCCAGCACGCCATAGCCGGTGATCCGGGAGCCGGGATCGATCCCCAGGATCAGCATGTCGGCCATTCACTCGATGGCGTCGAGAACGGCATCGTCGAACTCCGCATTGGTGGTGACGTTCTGGACGTCGTCCAGATCCTCCAGCATGTCGATCAGGCGAATCACCCTGCGGGCGAGCTCCTCCTCCTCGATGGGCGTGGTGGTCTCGGGGAAGAGCCCCACCTCGCTGCGCTCGGGCTCGATGCCCGCCGCGATCAGCGCCGCCTTCACCTCGTGATAGGCGTCCGGCGCGGTCACTACCTCCAGGGTGCCGTCGTCGAGGGTCTCGATATCCTCGGGCTCCGCCTCGAGGGTGGCCTCGATCACCGCCTCCTCGCTGACGCCCTCGGGCAGCGCCAGGCGCCCCTGCCGATGGAACATGAAGGCGACCGAGCCGCTGGTGCCGAGGTTGCCGCCGCACTTGTTGAAGGCGTGTCGCACCTCGGAGACGGTCCGGTTGCGGTTGTCGGTGAGGCACTCGACCATTACCGCCACCCCCTCGGGGCCATACCCCTCGTAGACGCACGCCTCCATGGCATCGCCATCGGCGTTGCCGGCACCGCGGTCGATGGCGCGCTGCACGGTGTCCTTGGGCATGTTGCTGGAGAGCGCCTTGTCCACGGCGGTGCGCAGGCGCGGGTTGTCCGCCGGGTCCGGCCCGCCCTCCCGGGCGGCCACGGTGAGCTCGCGAATCAGCTTGTTGAAGATCTTGCCACGCTTGGCATCCTGGGCCGCCTTGCGGTGCTTGATATTGGACCACTTGCTATGGCCGGCCATATGTCCTCCTTGCCTGGAACATGACACCGGCGCCCTGGGGCGCCGGTGAGGTGTATCGGGTCGGGGGCGTCGTCACTCGCCGGTGGACTCGGCCCTGGCCTTCTGCCGCAGGCGGATATTCAGCTCCTTGAGCTGATCGCCGCTGACCTCGCCCGGGGCATCGGTCATCAGGCAGGCCGCACTCTGGGTCTTCGGGAAGGCGATCACCTCGCGGATGGTGCGGGCACCCGCCATCAGCATCACAAGGCGGTCGAGGCCGAAGGCCAGGCCGCCGTGGGGCGGCGCGCCGTACTGCAGGGCGTCGAGCAGGAACCCGAACTTCTCACGGGCCTCCTCCTCGCCGATGCCCAGGATCTCGAAGACGGTGCTCTGCATCGCCTGGTCGTGGATACGGATGGAGCCGCCGCCCAGCTCGGTGCCGTTGAGCACCATGTCATAGGCCCGGGAGAGCGCGGCGGCCGGGTCGGCCTTGAGCGCCTCGGGGCTGCAGGAGGGCGAGGTGAAGGGGTGGTGAAGCGGGCTCAGGCGGCCGTCGTCATCGGCCTCGAACATCGGGAAGTCCACCACCCAGAGGGGCGCCCAGGGCCGGGTGTAGAGGTCGAGGTCCTCGCCCAGCCTGACGCGCAGCGCGCCGATCGCCTCGTTGACGATGCGCGCCTTGTCGGCACCGAAGAAGATGATGTCGCCATCCTCGGCGCCCACCCGCTCGAGGAGCTCCTCAACCACGTTCTCCATGAACTTGACGATGGGCGACTGCAGGCCCTCGAGGCCCTTGGCACGCTCGTTGACCTTGATCCAGGCCAGGCCCTTGGCGCCGTAGATGCCGACGAACTTGGTGTACTCGTCGATCTCCTTGCGGGAGAGCTTCGCCCCGCCCGGCACGCGCAGCGCGGCCACGCGGCCATCCTCGGCGCTGGCCGGGCCCGAGAAGACCTTGAAGTCCACCTGCTGCATCAGGTCGTCGACGTCGGCGAGCTCCAGCGGGATGCGCAGGTCCGGCTTGTCGGAGCCGAAGCGGTTCATCGCCTCGGCCCAGGTCATGCGCGGGAACTCGGGCAGCTCGACCTGGAGCACCTCCTGGAAGAGCTGGCGGATCATCGCCTCGGTGATCCCCATGATGTCCTCTTCTTCCACGAAGGAGGCCTCGAGGTCGATCTGGGTGAACTCAGGCTGGCGGTCGGCGCGCAGGTCCTCGTCACGGAAGCATTTGGCGATCTGGTAGTAGCGGTCGAAGCCGGCCACCATCAGAAGCTGCTTGAAGAGCTGGGGCGACTGGGGCAGCGCGAAGAAGCTGCCGGCGTGGGTGCGGCTCGGCACCAGGTAGTCACGGGCGCCCTCGGGGGTGGCGCGGGTCAGCACCGGGGTCTCGATGTCGAGGAAGCCCTGGCCCTCCAGGAAGGCACGCACGCTGTGGGAGATCCGCGAGCGCAGGCGCAGCTTCTCGATCATCTCCGGGCGGCGCAGGTCGATGTAGCGGTGCTTGAGACGCACCTCCTCGCCCACCTTGCCGTGCTCGTCGAGCTGGAAGGGGGGCGTGGCGGCGGTGTTGAGCACCTCCACCTCCTTGGCCAGCACCTCGATCATGCCGGTGGGCATGTTGGGGTTCTGGGTCCCCTCTGGGCGCAGCCGCACGCGGCCCTGGATGCGCAGCACGTACTCGCTACGAGCGCGGTCGGCAGTGGCGAAAGCCTCGGCGGTATCGGGGTCCACCACGACCTGGGCGATGCCGTCGCGATCGCGCATGTCGAGGAAGATCACGCCCCCGTGGTCACGGCGGCGGTGTACCCAGCCGCACAGGGTGACCGTCTGGTCCACCAGGGTCTCGTTGAGCTGGCCGCAATAATGGCTGCGCATGTCGTATCCTGTTCTGTAGCAAATGAAGGGGGTGTCGGAGGCTGGGCGACCCTCTCAGGTCGCCGCACCCTCCTTCTTCTTGGAGGCGGCCGCGTCGCCGGCCAGGTTCTTCTTGCTGCCGGACTTGAAGTCGGTCTCGTACCAGCCGCTGCCGGCGAGACGGAAACCGGCCGCGGAGACCAGCCGCGCAAGCTCGGGGGCCGCACAGCCGGGGCAGTCGGTCAGCGGGGCGGCGCTGATCTTCTGGAGCTTCTCCAGGCGGTGGCCGCAGGCCTTGCACTCGTATTCGTAGATGGGCATGGTTTGATCACTCCGCAGATGACATTACCCGTATCAGAGACGTGCCGGCCAGGGCCGGCAGACACGAATATGTGGCCGGCCCACGACGAATCCAAGCCTGCCAAAGCCCGACATTATAGCGTGCCCCTACCCCGTACGGGCAAGGCGCGCCTCTTTCGCCAGGAATTGCCATGAAAGCCGTGCTTCTCGATGCCGCCAGCCTCGGCCCCGATATCGACCTCGCCCCGATCCGCCAGCAGGTGGCATCCCTGGAGGTCCATGCCCAGAGCAGCACCGACGAGGCCCGGGCGCGGCTGGCCGGCGCCCGGGTCGCCATCGTCAACAAGGTCGTCCTCGATGCGCCGACCCTGGAGGCCCTCCCCGACCTGAAGCTGATCTGCGTGCTGGCCACCGGCACCAACAACATCGACATGGCCGCCGCCGAGCAGCTGGGTATCGCGGTAAAGAACGTCACCGCCTACGGCACCGCAAGCGTCGCCCAGCACACCCTGATGCTGATGCTCGCCCTGGCCAACCGCCTGCCCCTCTACCAGCGCGACGTGGCCGAGGGGCGCTGGGGGCAGAGCGCCTTCTTCTGCCTGATGGACCACGGCACCCTGCAGCTGGCGGGCAAGCACTTGGTGATCGTCGGCCAGGGGGTGCTGGGCAGCCAGGTGGCCCGACTGGCCGAGGCCTTCGGCATGACGGTGACCTTCGCCGCCCGGCCGGGCAAGGCGGACGACCCTCGCCCCACCCTGGCCGACCTCGCCCCGGAGGCCGACATCATCAGCCTGCACTGCCCGCTGAGTGAGGCGACCCGGCACCTGGTCAACGCCGACCTGCTAGCCACCCTCAAGCCCGGCGCCCTGCTGGTCAACTGCGCTCGGGGCGGCATCATCGATGAGGAGGCCGCCCTGGCCGCCCTGCGCGAGGGGCGTCTCGGTGGCCTCGGCGTCGATGTGCTGCCGGTGGAGCCGCCCCGGGAGGGCCATCCGCTGATCGATGCCCTGGGCGAGCCGCTCAATCTCATCGTCACCCCCCACAACGCCTGGATCACCCCGGAGGCGCGCCAGAAGATTGTCGCGCTGACCGCCGACAACCTGCGCGACTGGCAGGGTTGACCGAGGAACCCCCCATGGCCGCTCCGCGCTCCCTGCCGCTGCTCCACAACCTGGGCTCCATCAACCTCGACCACGTCTACCGAGTCCCGCACCTGGTCACCCCCGGCGAGACCCTGGCCAGCCACGGCTACGAGGTGGGCCTGGGCGGCAAGGGGGCCAACCAGTCCCTGGCCCTGGCCCGGGCGGGCGGCCGGGTCTGCCACTGGGGGCGGCTGGGTCGCCAGGACGCCTGGGCCCGGGACACCCTGGCCCGGGCCGGGGTCGACGTGAGCCACCTCAGCCTGGTGGACGCCCCCAGCGGGCACGCCATCATCCAGGTCGACGATGCCGGTGAGAACGCCATCATCCTCTACCCCGGCGCCAACCACGGCTTCGGCGAGGCCGACTTCCAGGCCCTGGTCGACGCTGCCGCCCCCGGCGACTGGCTGCTGCTGCAGAACGAGTGCAACGGCCTGGCACAGCTGCTGGCCCTGGCCGCCGAGCGACAGATCCGCGTCGCCTTCAACCCCGCCCCCATGACGGACGCCGTGGGGGAGCTGCCGCTCTCGGCCTGTCGCCTGCTCTTCGTCAACCGCACCGAGGCCGCCGGGCTCGCCGGGCTCCCGGTCGACTCCCCCCCGGACGCCCTGCTCGACGCCCTGGCCAGCCGCCTGCCCGACTGCGAGCTGGTACTGACCCTGGGCGCCGAGGGCGCCTGGTATCAGGGCGGTGGCGAGCGGCGTCACCAGCCGGCCCTCAAGGTATCCGCCGTGGATACCACCGGGGCCGGCGACACCTTCATCGGCTACTACCTGGCGGCGCTGCAGCGAGGGGGCCCGGTAGCGGAGTGCCTGGCGCAGGCCACCGTCGCCGCCGCCCTGGCCGTGCAGCGCCCCGGCGCCGCCGCCGGCATTCCCACCGCCGACGAGGTAGCACGCTTCCTCGGCCAGGAGTCCCCATGACCCATCCCATCATCTTCGATACCGACCCGGGCGTGGACGACGCCCAGGCCATCGCCATCGCCCTGCGCCACCCCGAGCTCGAACTGCTGGGCCTCACCACCACCTTCGGCAACGTCGACGTGGAGGTGGCCACCCGCAACGCCCTGCTGCTGGCCCAGCTGGCCGGGCGCGACGAGGTGCCGGTGGCCCAGGGGGCAGCGGCGCCCCTCGCGAAGACACGCCTCCCCCCGCCGGCCCATATCCACGGCGGCAACGGCCTGGGGGATATCCCGCTGCCCGCCGTCACCGGCCGCTCCGATTCGCGCTGCGCGGCGCAGTTCATCGTCGAGACGGTGAACGCTCGCCCCGGGGAGGTGACCCTGGTGGCCGTCGGCCCCCTGGGCAACCTGGCCGCTGCCCTGCAGCTCGACCCCGGCATCGTCGAGCGGGTAAAGCGAGTGGTGGTGATGGGGGGCTCGATCCGCGAAGGGGGCAACGTCACCCCGGTGGCCGAGGCCAACATGTTCAATGACCCCCATGCGGCAAGACGGGTGCTGACCGCCGGCTGGCCGCTGACCCTGGTCGGCCTCGACGCCACCCACCGCTGCGTGCTGACCGCCGAGCAGATGGCGCGCATCGAGGCCGGCCAAGGGGAGCTTGGCCGGGTGCTGGCCGGCAGCTACGCCTTCTATCGGGACTTCTACCGGGCGTTCCTGGGCATCGACGGTTGCTGCCCCCACGACAGCTGCGCCCTGGCCTGGCTGCTGCGCCCCGAGCTGTTCACCACCGCGCGGGGCCACCTGAACGTGGTGACCGAGGGCATCGCCGAGGGGCAGACGCTCTTCGCCCCGGAGGGGCGCGCCTACGCCCAGCAGCGCTGGTCGAGCACGCCCCCGGTGGAGGTCTGCCTGGACGCCAGGGGCGACGCGGTCAGCGACTGGATCGCCGAGGTGCTGGGCTAGCCGGTACGGAAGTCGTCCGGCACGTGGGTCTCGACCACCTCCAGCTCCACATGGGTCACCCTGGCCTTTTCGGGCCCCCTCCAGAGCCACTCGCTGACCGCCTTCACCGCGTCGGGGCCGCCGCACAGCAGCACCTCGACGCGCCCGTCGGCCAGGTTCCGGGCATGGCCGGTGACGCCCTGCTGCAGCGCCTTCTCCTGGGTGGCCCGCCGATACCAGACCCCCTGCACCTTGCCCGTCACCACGGCCTTCACGCAGCACTGTTCCATCTCGCACCTCCTGAGCTTGCTGGAATTTCGGGCTCCAGCCTGTCATCTTCTCGATAGCGGCGCCGGGCCACAAGCCCTGTCACCGCCCCCTGCCCCACCGGGCAGTCGACAACAACAATCTCGACAGGAATCCTCACGAGGGAGTCTACGCCATGCCACTCTTCGATCATCCCGAGTTCGACCACCACCGGCAGGTGCTCTTCGGCTGCGATCCCGAAAGCGGCCTCAAGGCGATCATCGCCATTCACGACACCACCCTGGGCCCCGCCCTGGGCGGACTGCGCATCTACCCCTATGCCAGCGAGGAGGAGGCCCTCACCGACGTGCTGCGGCTCTCACGCGGCATGAGCTACAAGTCGGCCATGGCGAACCTGCCCCTGGGCGGCGGCAAGGCGGTGATCATTGCCGACCCGCATACCGACAAGACGCCGGCGCTGCTGCGCGCCATGGGCCGGCTGGTGGAGTCCCTGGGCGGGCGCTATATCACCGCAGAGGACTCCGGCTCCAGCGAGGCGGACATGCAGGTGATCGCCGAGGAGACCGCCCACGTGGGCGGCCTGCGCCGCGCCGACGGCGAATCCGGCGATCCCTCGCCATTCACCGCCTGGGGCGTCTTCTGCGCGCTGAAGAGCGCGGTGCGCCACGGTCTGGGGCGCGATGACCTCGAGGGGCTCCGGGTGGCGATCCAGGGGGTCGGCCACGTGGGGGCACACCTCGCCCGCCACCTCCACGCGGCCGGCGCGGAGCTGGTGCTCACCGACGTCAATCGGGAGGCCCTGACCCACCTGGCCGAGGAGCTCGGCGCCGAGGCGGTGGCCCCCGAGGCGATCTTCGATGCCGACGTGGATCTCCTTGCCCCCTGTGCGATGGGGGCGGTGCTGAACGACAGCACCGTGGAGCGACTGAAGGCGAAGGTGGTGTGCGGTGCGGCCAACAACCAGCTGGCCACGCCTGCCATGGCCGAGCGCCTGATGGCCCGCGGCATCCTCTATACCCCCGACTATGTGGCCAATGCCGGCGGTGTGATCGAGATCGCCTGGCAGCGCCGGGAGGACTACGACCGGACCGCGGTGATGGCCCATATCGAGGGGGTCGGTGTCACCCTGGACGAGCTCTTCCCACGCGCCGCCCGGGAAGGGCTCAGCCCCGCGACCGTCGCCGACGCCATGGCCCGGGAGCGCTTCGGCCGCGGCTGAGGCTGCAGGGTCCCCATCGGGCCGGCTGCGCCCGGCGCGGCGCCCCGCCCGAGCGTGACGAGGCCGGCATGATGCCGGCCTCTTACCAGTCACGGGTCTCAGCCCTGACTGGCGTCCATCAGCTCCCGCCGCACCACCACGGCGGTATTGCGCGGCACCAGGGGGCGGCCCCGCTCGTCCAGGTGGCAGCGGGTGAAGGCGGCGCCGAACAGGAGGATAAGCGAACTGTAATACACCCACAGCAGGATCATGACCACCGAGCCGGCGGCCCCGTAGGTGGAGGCGGTGGCGGTGTGGGAGAGGTAGATGGCGATCGCCGAGCGCCCCACCGCGAAGAGCAGCGCGGTGACCACGGCGCCCACCAGCACGTCCTTCCAGGCCAGCACCACATCGGGCAGCACCTTGAAGATGGTGGCGAAGAGCGCGGCGATCACCGCCAGGGAGACCAGGAACTCGGCGGTGGTGGTGAGCAGGCCCACATAGGGCACCAGCTCGTCGGCGGCCTGGAGCATGGCGCGCACCATGACACCGAGGATCAGCGACACCAGCAGGATGAAGCCGATGGAGAGCACCACGGTGAGCGACAGCAGGCGGTTCTTGACGAAGACCAGAGCGCTGTTGGCACTGGGACGGGCGGTGACGCCCCAGATGGTGTTGAGGGAGAACTGCATCTGGGCGAAGACCGTGGTGGCACCCACCATCAGGGCCCCGAAGCCCAGCAGGGTGGGCAGCAGGCCCGACTCCTCGATGCGCGAGCTGGCCACGGCCTGCTCGATGGCGGCGGCGGCGTCGTGCCCCATGGTGTCCTGCAGCTGGGCGACGATCTGGCCCTGGGCGGCATCCTCTCCCATCACCAGGCCGATGACAGTCACCGCGATGATCATGGTGGGGGCCAGGGAGAAGAGCGTGTAGAAGGCGAGCGACCCGGCGTAGCTGAAGGCGTTGCGCTCGAGCCACAGTCGGATGGCACCGTGGGTGACGTTCCACCAGAAGAGCAGCGTCGCCCTGAGGCCGGCCGGTGAGAGTTTCTTCAGGTCAATCATGGTATTCCCCGCGTCCCTGTGATGCCTCAAGGATACGCGAATCGACTCTCCGATGCCGCCCCGCCCCCGCATTGCATGCCCCCGGCGGGCCCACCATAATGGGCCGCCAATGCCCCTATCCCCAGGACACACCATGCCCGCCTGCCCGGACACCGACCCCGACGCCTTCGATTTCGACTGCCTGGTGTTCATCGGCCGCTTCCAGCCGCCACACCTGGGCCACTTGGCGGTGATCCACGAGGCGCTGAAGCGGGCGCGACAGGTGATCGTGCTGGTGGGCTCCTCCTGGCAGGCGCGCTCCCTGCGCAATCCCTGGCGATTCGACGAGCGCCGGGGCATGCTGCGCAGCGCCTTCGACGACGACGAGAATGCCCGACTCGCCGTGGTGCCGCTGCTCGATGCCCTCTACAACAACGACGTCTGGGTGCGCGACGTGCAGCGCAAGGTGCGCGATATCGCCAGCCCCCACAGCGCGCGGCTGCCGCGCATCGGCCTGATCGGCGCGAGCCGCGGCCAGTCGAGCTACTACCTGTCGCTCTTCCCCCAGTGGGAGTCGGTGAGCGTGCCCCTGGTGGAGGGGATCTCGGCGAGCCAGATCCGCGAGCGACTGTTTCGCTCCGCCTCCTCCGCCGACGACTACCTGACCACCGGCGCGGCCCACGACCTGCCGCCGGGGGTGGTCAGCGCGGTGCAGGGGTTCTGTGCCGGAGACCACTATCGCCAGCTGATCGAGGAGCAGCGCCTGCTGGACCAGTACCGCAGCGCCTGGGCCCAGGCGCCCTACCCGCCCATCTTCGTGACGGTCAATGCGGTGGTGGTGCAGTCAGGGCACGTGCTGCTGGTGCGCCGCACGGCAGCGCCGGGCAAGGGGCTGCTGGCGCTGCCGGGCGGGTTCATCAACTCCCACGAGCGGCTGCTGGATGCCTGCCTGCGTGAGCTGCGGGAGCGGGTGCGCCTGAAGGTGCCGGAACCGGTGCTCAAGGGGTCGCTGCGCGGGCAGCGGCTCTTCGACGAACCCCACCGCAGCTGGCGGGGCCGCACCCTGGCGGAGGCCTTCTACTTCGCCCTGACCCCCGACCAGCAGCTCCCCCGGCTCAAGCCAGTCAAGGGGGGCGACCACGCCCGCTGGGTGGCGCTGGCGGACCTGGACCCGGAGGCGCTCTTCGAGGACCACTTCTTTATCATCCAGGACTTCCTGGGGCTGCCCGCCGACTTCGGTGGCACCTAGCTCAGGAAAAGGATGTGATTTCCATCGCGAGCGATGAGGGGCCAGTCACCGCCGAAGAGGAGCTACCGGAGTGTAGTGGCCTACATGAGGATAGCGACGATCCGCCGGGGGCCGGGCTATCGAGCGCAGCAGGAAATCGCACCTTTTTCAGGCCTGGAGGAAATCGCGGGGCAACTTCTGCATCTGCCGCCAGAGCTTCTCGACCCCGGGCTTGTGCACCAGGGAGCAGCGATAGAGACGGATCTCCAGGGGCACATCCCACTCCTCGCCCCCGGCCCGGACCAGGCGCCCGTCCCTGAGCTCGTCGCGGATACAGAAGTCGGGAATCCAGGCCATGCCGATGCCCTGCAGCACCATCCCCTTGAGGCCTTCGGCCATGGCGGTCTCGTAGACGGTGCGCAGGCGCAGGCGCAGGGCGTCGTTCTTGAGCAGCATGCGCACGCTGCTGCCCAGGAAGGCGCCCTGGGTGTAGGCGAGGTAGGGAATCGATTCGCTCCCCTCCAGCGGAAAGCGCGGCCTGCCCTCCTCGTCCGGCAGGCTCACCGGCAGCATCTTGACCTGGCCGATGGAGAAGGAGGGAAACACCTCCGGGTCCAGCTGCATGCTGGCGTAGGGGTCGTAGTAGGCCAGCATCAGGTCGCACTTGCCCTCGCGCAGCACATGGATCGCCTCCCCCACGTTCATGGCCACCAGGCGGGTGGGTAGCTCGCCGATCCCCTGCTGGAGCCGGGAGATCCAGGGGGGGAAGAAGCTCAGCGCCAGGGAGTGGGCGGCGACGATATCCAGCGCCTCGTTGGCGATGGCCAGCCCGCGCAGGTGGCCGAGGCTCTCGTTGAGCTGCTCCACCAGGTTGCGGGCGGTCACCAGGAACAGCTGGCCCTCCGGGGTCAGGTCCACCGGCGTGGTGGAGCGATCCACCAGGGTGGCGCCCACCGCCTGCTCGAGGGCCCGGATGCGGCGGCTGAAGGCGGGCTGGGTCACATGGCGCTGCCGCGCCGAGGCGGAAAAGCTGCGGGTGTTGGCCAGGGCAACGAAGTCTTCCAGCCATTTTGTCTCGAGGTTCACGGGGTCTCCCGATCCGAGGATGGCGGCGGGGCCGAGGCGTCGGCCATCGTGAAACCGTAATGTATCACTGGATGGGGGACAGGAGGTAGGCGGCCCGGGAAAGCAGCCTGCGCCACAGCGGCCGCGAGGTGATCTCGTCGAGGCTGATGCGCCGGCAGTCGGCGAAGTCCTTCTCCAGCATCAGCCGCACCTGGGCCGCGAAGTGGCGATCCGGCAGGAAGGCGGTGATCTCGAAGTTGAGCCGGAAGGAGCGATTGTCGAGGTTGACGGTCCCGACGCTGGCCGCCGCGTCGTCGATCAGCATCACCTTCTGGTGCAGGAAGCCCGGCTGGTAGCGGTAGACCTTCACCCCGGCCCGGAGCATGTCGGGCAGGAAGGAGAAGGCCGACAGGAACACCAGCAGGTGGTCGGGACGCTCCGGGATCATGATGCGCACGTCTACCCCGCGCATGGCGGCCAGGCGCAGGGCGTCCTGTACCCCCTGATCGGGCACGAAGTAGGGACTGGTCACCCAGAAGCGTTCCCGAGCGCTGTGGATGGCGTGCTGCACCAGCAGGCCGGCGGTATCCTGGCGATCCGCCGGCCCCGAGGGCACGATCACCACCTTGTGGCACTCGTGGCAGGTCACCTGCGGCGTCCAGGCGAGGGTGATCACCTCCCCGGTGGCCCAGTGCCAATCCTCCCAGAAGGCTTCCTGCAGGCCGAGCACGCTGGGGCCGGTGAGCTTCAGGTGGGTGTCCCGCCAGGGGCCGTGCCGGGGGTGCTGGCCAAGATACTCCACGCCGACGTTGAAGCCGCCGACCCACCCCTCGCGGCCGTCCACCACCAGCACCTTGCGGTGGTTGCGGAAGTTGAGCTGGAAGCGGTGGCGAAACCCGCGCGAGGAGCGGAAGGCGCTCACCTCCACGCCGCTCGCGGCCAGGTCGCGCAGATAGCCCTCGTTGAGCTTGTGGCTGCCCACCTCGTCGTAGAGGAAGTAGACCCGCACCCCGCGCTCGGCCACCCGCTGCAGCCGCTGCTTGAGCTCGACGCCCAGGGCGTCGTTGCGGACGATGAAGAACTGGATCAGCACGTACTCCTCGGCGCGCTCGATGCCGTCGAAGAGGCTCGCGAAGGTGGCCTCCCCGTCCACCAGCAGCTCGGCGCGGTTGCCGCTGGTCAGCGGCATCTGGGCCAGCTGCTCCACGGCGCGCACGTCGGGGTCCCGGGCATCGGCCAGGTAGGGCTCGACCTGGTGACGATAGCGGGCGAGCACCCGGCGCAGCACGCTGTCGCGCTCCCCGCGGGCCGAGACGTAGCCGTAGAAGCGCGGGCGCCCGAAGATCCAGTAGGCCGGCACCGCCACATAGGGCAGCGTGATCAGGGAGAGGATCCAGGCGATGGCGCCCTGGGAGGTTCGGCTGGAGAGCAGCGCGAGGACCGCCGACAGGATGCCCAGCAGGTGCACCATAAAGATCGCCAGTCCGAACAGCCAGGATGTCATGGTCTCTCCCTGAAGAAACAGCGTTCTACAGCATACCCAAACGGCAGCGGCCCCGCCAGATGGCGGGGCCGCTGAGGGGGAGCCGGAGAGAGGATCAGGCGCGCTCGGCGATGATCTCCTTCCACTTGGCGGGGCCGGTCTGGTGCACCGAGGTGCCCTGGCTGTCCACGGCCACGGTCACCGGCATGTCCTCAACCTCGAATTCGTAGATGGCCTCCATGCCCAGGTCCTCGAAGCCCACCACGCGGGACTTCTTGATCGCCTGGGCCACCAGGTAGGCGGAGCCGCCCACGGCCATCAGGTAGACGGCCTTGTTGTCGCGGATCGCCTCGATGGCGGCCGGGCCGCGCTCGGCCTTGCCCACCATGCCCAGCAGGCCGGTCTCCTCCAGCATGGTACGGGTGAACTTGTCCATGCGGGTGGCGGTGGTGGGACCGGCCGGGCCGACCACCTCGTCACCCACCGGGTCCACCGGGCCCACGTAGTAGATGAAGCGACCCTTCATGTCCACGGGCAGCGGCTCGCCCCTGGCGATCATGTCGACCATGCGCTTGTGGGCAGCGTCGCGGCCGGTCAGCAGCTTGCCGTTGAGCAGCAGGGTGTCGCCGGGCTGCCAGGTCTGGACCTCTTCCGGGGTCACGCTGTCGAGGTCGACACGCTTGACGTTATCCCCCGCCTCGCGGGTGATCTCCGGCCAGTCCTCCAGCTTCGGTGCCGGCAGCGCCGCCGGGCCGGAGCCATCCAGGGTGAAGTGGGCGTGACGGGTGGCGGCACAGTTGGGGATGATCGCCACCGGCTTGTTGGCGGCGTGGGTCGGGTAGTCCTTGACCTTGATGTCGAGCACCGTGGTCAGGCCGCCCAGGCCCTGGGCGCCGATGCCACTCTTGTTCACCTTGTCGAAGAGCTCGAGACGCAGCTCCTCGGCGCGATTGGAGGCACCGCGGGCCTGCAGCTCCTGGATATCGATGGGATCGAGCAGTGCCTCCTTGGCGATCTCCATGGCCTTCTCGGCGGTGCCGCCGATGCCGATGCCCAGCATGCCGGGCGGGCACCAGCCGGCACCCATCTTCGGCAGCTGCTCCATCACCCAGTCGACGACGCTGTCGGAGGGGTTGAGCATGGCGAACTTGGACTTCGCCTCGCTGCCGCCCCCCTTGGCGGCCACGTGGACCTCCACAGTGTCACCGGGCACGATCTTGTGGTGGATGATCGCCGGGGTGTTGTCACCGGTGTTCTTGCGGGCACCGTCCGGGTCGGCCAGTACCGAGGCGCGCAGCACGTTGTCGGGCAGCTGGTAGGCGCGGCGCACCCCCTCGTTCACCATGTCATCCAGGCTCATCTCGGCGTCCCAGCGGACGTTCATGCCCACGTGCAGGAAGACGGTCACGATGCCGGTGTCCTGGCAGATGGGACGGTGGCCCATGGCACACATGCGTGAGTTGATCAGGATCTGGGCAATGGCGTCCTTCGCCGCCGGGTTCTCCTCGCGCTCGTAGGCCTGGGCCATGGCGTCGATGAAGTCCTTCGGGTGGTAGTAGGAGATGTACTGCAGCGCATCGGCGACGCTCTGAATCAGATCGTCCTGACGAATCACGGTCATGGGCAAGGGACTCCTTGGCGTTATCGGCATGCCCGCTCTCGGGTGGCAGCCTGGCTGCCGGCGGGCTCGAGCGGGCTGGATTATACCCTACCCCGGCGATGGCTGACATTGT
>Ga0209075_1002039_pt1 | contig 18359 bp, 17 predicted proteins | sample Stecom2011_FD_187523 | JGI IMG/M metagenome (GOLD analysis project Ga0209075, IMG submission 187523) | Agricultural soil microbial communities from Utah to study Nitrogen management - Steer compost 2011 (SPAdes) (version 2) | ecosystem: Environmental > Terrestrial > Soil > Agricultural land...
CGAGCGGCCCTGGTCGTAGGCGGCGCTGGCCAGCGACGGCCAGCCGATCACGTCACCGGCGGCGTAGATGTTGGGGATCTCGGTCCGGTAGTGCTCGTCCACCTGGATCTGGCCGCGGCCGTTGGCTTTCAGGCCGATGTTCTCCAGGCCCAGCTTGTCGGTGTTGCCGGTCCGGCCGTTGCACCACAGGAAGGCGTCGGCCTTGATCTTCTTGCCGGACTTCAGGTGCAGGATCACCGCGTTCTCGGTGCCCTCGACCCGCTCGTACTCCTCGTTGTGACGGATGATCACGTTGTTGCTGCGCAGGTGATAGCTCAACGCATCGGAGATCTCGTCGTCGAGGAAGCTGAGCAGTTGGTCGCGGGTGTCGATCAGGTCGACCAGCACGCCCAGGCCGCTGAAGATGGAGGCGTATTCGGTGCCGATCACCCCGGCACCGTAGATGATGATGCGCCGCGGCGTGTGGGTCAGCTGCAGGATGGTGTCACTGTCGTAGATGCGCGGGTGGTTGAAGTCGACATCCGCCGGACGGTAGGGACGCGACCCGGTGGCGATGATGATCTGCTTGGCCACCAGACGTTCGACCGCACCGTTCAGGCAGACCACCTCGATGCAATGTTCGTCGGCAAAGCTGGCGGTGCCGAAGAAGGTGGAAATGCGGTTGCGGGCGTAATAGCTGGTGCGCGAAGTGACCTGCTTGGCGATCACCTTCTCCGCGCTCTTGAGCACGTCCTGGAAGGAAAACCAGCGCGGCTCGCCGATCTGGCGGAACAGCGGGTTGTTGTTGTACTGCATGATCTGGCGCACCGAATGACGCAGCGCCTTGGACGGAATGGTGCCCAGATGGGTGCAGTTGCCGCCCACCAGCGGGCGGTCGTCCACCACTGCGATCTTGCGTCCGGAACGCACCGCGTTCATTGCCGCGCCTTCACCTGCCGGGCCCGTGCCCAGCACCACCACGTCGAAGTTGTAGACCGCCATGTGTACTCCTCAATAACGCGCCGGGGCGGCACGCGGTCGCCCACGGCAATCGCCCTGCACTACATTGCCGGGCCCTTGTGTCCTGATCGGGAATGCGGCGCGCATCGGGCGCCGCGCTGCGTCAGCGCCGGGTGGCGTCGTAGGCCAGGTCGGAATCGGCCGCCTTCCTCTCGGCGTTGACCTCTTCGCACTTCTGCCGGTTGCCGCCGCAGATGGAGCATTCCTTCTCGATGCCCAGTGCGGCGATCCCGCCGCAGGAACCGGCGAGCGGCTTGCGGCCGGCGATCACGCCGGCGGCCATCCCCAGCACCACCAGCAGCATGACAGCAAATGTAACGAGCCAGATCATGGCTTGACTCCTTGCGTTGGGAACAACGCATCAAATGCGGAACTGCCCCGTGAGACGAATCCATCACCCTCGCGGGTTACAAACAGCGCCGCAATACCTTCGGCTTCCGCGAAGCGCATGCCCTGCTCGGGGCCCAGCACCATCAGCAGGGTCGACAGCCCATCGGCTTCCATGGCGGAGGGCGTCAGCACGGTTACCGCGGCCAGTGTATGGGTTATCGGTGCCGCCTGGCGAGGATCCAGGGTATGCGAGTAGCGGCGACCGTCCTGTTCGAAGTAGTTGCGATAGTCGCCGGAGGTGGATACCGACAACCCGTCCAGCTCGAGGATCTGCTGCACCGCGCGCACATCGGTCTGCGGCGCCTCGATGGCGATTCGCCAGGGCGCGCCGTCGGGCTTGCGTCCCTCGGCCTTCAGTTCCCCGGTGACCTCCACCAGGTAGCTGCCGATGCCCTGCTCGCGCAGGAGCCGGACGATGCGGTCCACGGCCTGGCCGGCGGCGATGCTGTTGAAATCCACCTGCACCGCATCCCGGGCCTTGCACAGCTCGCCGTCCCGCACTTCGATCAGCCGGTGGCCGTACTGCTCGCGCACGGCGGCGATCTCCTCGGCCGTGGGCACCCGCTGGCCACGCGACCGGGGGCCGAAGCCCCACAGGTTGAGCAGCGGTTCCAGGGTGAGGTCGAAGGCCCCCTCGCTGCGCTCCGACAGCTCGAGGCCGTAGCGGGCCATTTCGAGCACGGGCTCGGGCATGGGCTGACAGCCGGCCGGCCCGTCGTTGAAGGCCTCGATCAGCGAGTCGCGGCGATAGGTGGACACCTGCCGGTCGATCTCGGCAAGCAGCGCCTCGACCTGCTGTTGCAGGGCGTCCGGCGCGGGCGCGTCGGCGGTGCGCACGTACTTGATCGAATAGGTGCTGCCCATGGTGGGACCGGTGAAGGTTTCCACCGTCTCGGAAAACAGGCAGCCCGTCAGGGCTGCCGCCGAAGCGACAGCGATGACGGGCTGCAGTACAGCTCTCAGGCCCATGCTAGCCGCCGAAGTCGTCGAGCAGGATGTTCTCCGGTTCGACGCCCAGGTCGGTGAGCATCTTGATGACCGAGGCGTTCATCATCGGCGGGCCGCACATGTAGAACTCGCAATCCTCGGGGGCCGGATGGCTCTTGAGGTAGTTCTCGTACAGCACGTTGTGGATGAAGCCGGTGTAGCCGGTCCAGTTGTCCTCGGGCAGCGGGTCGGACAGCGCCAGGTGCCAGGTGAAGTTCGGGTTCTCCTCGGCCAGCTTGTTGAACTCTTCCACGTAGAAGGCTTCACGCAGCGAACGGGCGCCGTACCAGAAGCTGATCTTGCGCTTGGACTTCAGACGCTTGAGCTGGTCGAAGATGTGCGAACGCATCGGCGCCATGCCGGCACCACCACCGATGAACACCATCTCGGCATCGGTGTCCTTGGCGAAGAATTCGCCGAAGGGACCGTACACGGTGATCTTGTCGCCCGGCTTGAGGCTGAACACGTAGGACGACATCTTGCCCGGCGGCACGTCGTCGCGGCCCGGCGGCGGCGAAGCAATACGGATATTGAACTTCACGATGCCCTTTTCTTCCGGGTAGTTCGCCATGGAGTACGCACGGATCACGGTCTCGTCGACCTTGGACACGTAGCGCCACATGTTGAACTTGTCCCAGTCGCCACGGTATTCGGGCTGGATGTCGAAGTCCTTGTAGTAGACGGTGTGCGGCGGGCATTCCAGCTGCACGTAGCCACCGGCGCGGAAGTCCACGTTCTCGCCTTCCGGCAGACGCAGGGTCAGCTCCTTGATGAAGGTGGCCACGTTGGGGTTGGACTCCACCGTGCATTCCCACTTCTTCACGCCGAAGACTTCTTCCGGCACCTCGATCTTCATGTCCTGCTTGACCGGGGTCTGACAGGACAGACGCCAGCCGGCAGTCGCCTCGCGGCGGGTGAAGTGCGAGGCCTCGGTGGGCAGCATCTCGCCGCCACCGCTCTCGACGATGCACTTGCACTGGGCGCAGGTACCGCCACCACCACAGGCCGAGGACAGGAAGATGTTGTTGGCCGCGAGGGTCTGCAACAGCTTGCCGCCGGCCGGGACGGTGATGGTCCGCTCGCCGTTGATTTCGATTGTCACGTCGCCGCTGGAAACCAGCTTGGCGCGCGCCACCAGGATGATCACCACCAGTGCAAGCACGATGGCGGTGAACATGCCTATGGCAAGGAAGATTTCGTAGTTCATCTGATCATCCCGTCCTTACAGCTGCACGCCGGAGAAAGACATGAAGCCCAGCGACATCAGGCCGATGGTGATGAAGGTGATGCCCAGGCCCTGCAGCCCTTCCGGCACATCGCTGTACTTGAGCTTCTCGCGGATGCCTGCCAGCAGCGCGATGGCCAGCGCCCAGGAGAAGCCCGAGCCGACGCCGTAGACCACGCTCTCGGAGAGGTTGTAGTCACGCTCCACCATGAACAGGGTGCCACCCATGATGGCGCAGTTCACGGTGATCAGCGGCAGGAACACGCCGAGGGCGTTGTAGAGCGCCGGCACGTACTTGTCGAGCAGCATCTCGAGGATCTGCACGATGGCGGCGATCACGCCGATGTAGCTGAGCAGGCCGAGGAAGGACAGGTCCACCTCGGGCAGACCGGCCCAGCTCAGCGCGCCCGGCTTGAGCAGGTAGGCATAGATCAGGTTGTTGGCCGGCACGGTGATGGTCTGTACCACCACCACGGCGATACCCAGGCCGATCGCCGTCTCCACCTTCTTGGAGATGGCGATGAAGGTACACATGCCGAGGAAGAACGCCAGGGCCATGTTCTCGACGAACACCGCCTTGACGAACAGGCTGATGTAATGCTCCATCAGTAGGCCTCCTTGTTGGATACTTGCGGGGCCATCTTGAAGGCCGGCTGCTCGACCTGTTCCTTCTTCCAGGAGCGCAGCGCCCAGATGATCAGGCCGATCAGGAAGAACGCCGAGGGCGGCAGCAGCAGCAGGCCGTTGGGCAGATACCAGCCGCCGTCATTGACCACCGGAATGATGGTGTAGCCGAACAGCTTGCCGGCGCCGAACAGCTCGCGGATCACGCCCAGCACCAGCAGCATGGCGCTGTAGCCCAGACCGTTGCCGATGCCGTCGAGGAACGACAGCACCGGCGGGTTCTGCATGGCGAACGCCTCGGCACGACCCATCACGATGCAGTTGGTGATGATCAGACCGACGAACACCGACAGCTGCTTGGACAGCGAGAAGGCGTAGGCCTTGAGGATCTGATCCACCACGATCACCAGCGAGGCGATGATCACCATCTGCACGATCATGCGGATGCTGCTGGGGATCTGGCTGCGGATCATCGAGATGAACAGGCTGGAGAAGCCGGTCACCAGGGTGAGCGCAATGGACATCACCAGCGCGGTCTTGAGGTTGGAAGTCACCGCCAGGGCCGAGCAGATGCCGAGGATCTGCAGGCCGATGGGGTTGTTGGCGAAGATCGGATTGAACAGAACTTCCTTGACGGTGGGTTGCGACATGCTCACGCCTCCCCTGCACGCAGTTTGGCAATAAAGGAACCGAAGCCGTTCTCACCCAGCCAGAAGTGCAGCAGGTTGTTCACACCGTTGCTGGTCAGGGTGGCGCCGGCCAGGCCGTCGACCTGGTGGATCGCCCGCGGGCTCTGGTTATCGACGTTGCCCTTGACGATCTGCACGGCCAGGTTGCCGTTCTCGTCGAACAGGGACTTGCCGAGCCACAGCGACTTCCACTTGGGATTGTCGACCTCACCGCCCAGGCCGGGGGTTTCGGCGTGCTGGTAGAAGCCGAAGCCGGCCACGGTGTTCAGGTCGCCTTCCAGTGCGATGAAGCCGTAGAGGGTCGACCACAGGCCGTAGCCGCGGATCGGCAGGACCAGGGTCTGCAGCTCGCCGCCTTCCTCGACCACGTACACGGTGGTGTAGCGCTCGCGGCGCTTGATGGAAGCGATGTCCTGGGAACCCGGCAGGGCCTTGGACAGCTGCGGATCCTTGGCGGCGGCCAGCGGATCGAAGGTGGCCGGATCGACGGCATCGGTGAAGGTGCCGGTTTCCAGGTCCACGACACGCGCGGTGATGCGCTGCGCGTAGAGGTCACGCACCTGGCGGGCGCTCATGCCCGCCTCGCCCAGGCCGGCAATGGCCAGGATGCTGCGCTGCTTGTCCAGCTGCCGGTTGGCCTCCTGGGCCGGACGCAGGGCCACGGCGGCGCCGGCGACGAACACCGAGCAGACCAGGCAGACCAGCAGGGCCACCGTCAGGGTGCGGGCAGTGGATTCTTTCTGATTAGACATTGCGTGCCAGCCTCCGCTTGATGTTGGCCTGAACGACGAAGTGGTCGATCAGCGGTGCGCACAGGTTGCCGAACAGGATCGCCAGCATCATGCCCTCGGGGAAAGCCGGGTTGACCACACGGATCATCACCACCATCAGCCCGATGAGGATGCCGAAGACCCACTTGCCGGTGTTGGTCATGGACGCCGAGACCGGGTCGGTGGCCATGAAGATCAGACCGAAGGCGAAGCCGCCGGTGACCAGATGCCAGTACCAGGGCATGCCGAACATGGGATTGGTTGCGGAGCCGATGGCATTGAACAGCAGGCTCAGGGCGATCATGCCGATCATCACGCCGGCGACGATGCGCCAGGAGGCGATCTTGGTCAGCAGCAGCAGTGCGCCGCCGATCAGGATGGCCAGGGTGCTGGTCTCGCCGATGGAGCCGGGCATGAAGCCGATGAAGGCGTCCATCCAGGTCAGGCCGCTGGCGGTCAGGCCCTCGATGCCCTGCCCGGCGACCACGCTCAGCGCGGTGGCGCCGGCGAAACCGTCGACGGCGGTCCATACCGCGTCACCGGAGATCTGCGCCGGATAGGCGAAGAACAGGAAGGCACGGCCGGTCAGCGCCGGGTTGAGGAAGTTCTTGCCGGTACCGCCGAACACTTCCTTGCCGATCACCACACCGAAGCTGATGCCCAGCGCCACCTGCCAGAGCGGAATGCTCGGCGGCACGATCAGGGCGAACAGCACGGAAGTGACGAAGAAGCCTTCGTTGACCTCATGCTTGCGGATGGAGGCGAACAGCACTTCCCAGAAGCCGCCGACGATGAAGGTCACCGCGTAGATCGGCACGAAGTACATGGCGCCCTGGACGAGGTTGTCCCACAGGCTGTTCGGATCGAAGCCGGCCAGCATGGCGGTCAGGGCGAAGCGCCAGCCATCCTGGGCCGCCAGCAGGTCGGGGTTCTGGGCGAACACCGAGTTGGCCTGGAAGCCCACGTTCCACATGCCGAAGAACATGGCCGGGAAGGTGCACAGCCACACGGTGATCATCATGCGCTTGAGGTCGATGCCGTCGCGCACGTGAGCGGTGGTGCGGGTCACGCTGCCGGGGCGGTAGAAGAAGGTGTCGATGGCTTCATAGAGCGCATACCACTTCTCGTACTTGCCGCCTTTCTCGAAGTTGTGCTCGATCTTGTCGAGGAATGCACGAATACCCAAGGCTTAGCCCTCCTTCTCGATGCGAGTCAGGTTGTCCCGCAGGATGGGGCCGTACTCGTACTTGCCGGCGCAGACATAGGTGCACAGCGCCAGATCTTCTTCATCGAGTTCCAGGCAGCCCAGCTTCTGCGCGGTTTCGGTATCGCCGACGATCAGGGCGCGCAGCAACTGGGTGGGCAGGATGTCCAGGGGCATCACTTCCTCGTAGTTGCCGACCGGCACCATGGCGCGGGGGCTGCCGTTGGTGGTGGTGGTGAAGTTGAACAGTCTGCTGCCCATCAGCTTGGACACGAAGATGTTCAGCACCGAGTGCTTGTTGACGCCGGCACGCAGGTAGTGGAGCAGCTCGCGCTCCTTGCCTTCGGCCAGGCAGGAAACCTGCTGGTGGTAGCGACCCAGGTAGGCCAGCGCGCCGTGCGCGGTACGTCCGCCGAACACGGAGCCGGAAATCACCCGGGAGCTGCCCGGCTGCAGCTGACCGGCGGTCAGCTCGTCCAGGTTGGCGCCCAGGCGGGTGCGCAGCAGACGGGGCTGCTCGACCACGGGGCCGCCCAGGGCGACCACGCGCTCGACGGAAAGCTCACCGGTGGTGAACAGCTTGCCGATGGCGATCACATCCTGGTAGCCGATGGTCCACACGCTCTTGCTGGCGCTGACCGGATCGAGGAAGTGGATGTGGGTACCGGCCAGGCCGGCCGGATGCGGACCGGCAAAGGCGGCGGTATGCACGTTGGTCAGGCTCTCGCCGGGCAGGGTCACGCCTTCGGCCTTGCACAGCTGCACCCTGGCCAGACGCGTCAGCACCTGCAGGCCCTGGGTGAAGGACTCGGCCTGCTCGGCGATGATCACCTGCGGATCGGCGGCCAGCGGATGGGTATCCATGGCGGTGACGAAGATGGACGAGGGAACGGCATCGACCGCCGGCACCTTGCTGTACGGACGAGTGCGCAGCGCGGTCCACAGACCGGATTGCTGCAGGTTCTCGCGAACCTGGGCGTCGCTCAGCTGTCCGAGTGCCTCGGCAGGGTACTGAGCGAAGCGCACCGCCTCGTCGCCGTCCAGGTCAATGACCACCGACAGCAGCACGCGCTTCTCGCCGCGATGAATGGCACTGACCACGCCAGCGCCCGGAGCGGTGTAGATCACGCCCGGGGTCTTCTTGTCAGAAAACAGCTCTTGGCCCAGCTTGACACGATCACCGACCTGGACAGCCATGGTCGGCTTCATGCCGTGGTAGTCGGGCCCCAGCACGGCGACGCTGCGCACCGGCCGAGCCGGCTCGATGCGCTGCGCCGGCGCGCCGGCGATGGGCAAGTCAAGCCCACGTTTTATTCTGATCATCAGGATGCCTAACCAGTAGTTGTAATTTTCGCTTCGACAGGCTCCGCACCTTGAACCAAGGTCCAATTGCCAACAGGAAGAAACCCCACCGGCATGCACAAACCCTGCCGAACCCCTAAAAAATCCGGCCGATTATAAGGATGCGCCTCCCAAAATGGCCACCGGAAGGCGCTATTTTCTTGATCCAAAACAGTCAACCCGTCGAAGGCGGGCAAATTGACGCAGTTATGCAGCGTTCGGGCCAGGCTGCGTCACGGGGTCGCATGCTACCAGACGCCCCGCCCCTTCCGCTTCCCACAAAAAACGGGAGCCGAAGCTCCCGTTTCTCATGAAGCAGTCAATCAGCGTGGGAACGCCGGCGGGTTGACCCCTGCCATGTCTTCCATCACGCGTACCACCTGACAGCTGTAGCCGAACTCGTTGTCGTACCAGACGTACAGCACGACGCGATTGTCGTTGCAGATGGTGGCCTCGGCATCCACCACACCGGCATGGCGCGAGCCGACGAAGTCGGTGGAGACCACTTCCTGGGACTGCACGAAGTCGATCTGCTTCTGCAGCTCCGAGTGCATGGCCATCTGGCGCAGGTACTCGTTGATCTCCTCGCGGCTGGTAGCCTTCTCCAGGGTCAGGTTGAGGATGGCCATGGAGACGTTCGGCGTGGGCACGCGAATGGCGTTGCCGGTCAGCTTGCCCTTGAGCACCGGCAGCGCCTTGGCGGCGGCGGTGGCGGCACCGGTCTCGGTGATCACCATGTTCAGCGGGGCGCTGCGACCACGACGGCTGCCCTTGTGGAAGTTGTCGATCAGGTTCTGGTCGTTGGTGTAGGAGTGAACGGTCTCCACATGGCCGTGGACGATGCCGAACCTGTCATACACCGCCTTGAGCACCGGCACGATGGCGTTGGTGGTGCAGGAGGCCGCGGAGACGATCTTGTCTTCCGGGGTGATGTCGGCGTGGTTGATGCCGTGCACGATGTTCTTCAGCGCACCCTTGCCCGGCGCGGTGAGAATCACGCGGTCGATGCCCGGGCACTTCAGGTGCTGACCCAGGCCCTCGGCGTCACGCCACTTGCCGGTGTTGTCCACCAGCAGCGCGTTCTTGATGCCGTACTGGGTGTAGTCGACCGAGGACGGGTCGTTGGAGTAGATCACCTGGATCAGGTTACCGTTGGCGGTGATGGTATTGTTTTCCTCGTCGACCAGGATGGTGCCGTCGAACGGACCATGCATCGAGTCGCGGCGCAGCAGGCTGGCGCGCTTGACCAGGTCGTTCTCGGCGCCCTTGCGCACGACGATGGCGCGCAGGCGCAGGCCGTCGCCGCCGCCGGTCTTCTCGATCAGGATACGCGCCAGCAGGCGGCCGATGCGGCCGAAGCCGTAGAGCACCACGTCGGTGCCTTCACGGCGCTCGCCGCGCTTGTTGGCCAGGCTGGCCAGCTCCTCGCGCACGAAGGCGGCCAGGTCGGCGGCGCCGGCGGCCTTGAACTTGGCGACCATCTTGCCCAGGTCCACCGAGGCGGCGCCCAGATTCATCTCGGTCATGGTCTTGAGGATGGTGTAGCTGTCATGCACCGACAGCTCTTCCTCGCCGGCCAGGCGGTGGCGGGCGAAGCGGTGGGCCTTGAGGATGGCGATCACCGACCGGTTGATCAGGCCACGACCGAAGATCGAGGTCACCACATTGTTGTTGCGGTAGAGCTGACCGATCAGCGGAATCATGGCCTCGGCCAGAGCTTCGCGGTCGATCCACTCACCAAGACATTGGTCGGGCTTCTGAGTCACAGGCAGTACCTTCGCTACATGTAGGACGAAAAAAAAGGGGCTACATTATGCCGGCGCGCCAAAGGCGCGGCAATCCGCAGCCGAATCGGGCACCAGTGTAGCTCCCCGGATGCCTGCCCGGAGCGCCCGCGTTACAATTGCCGCCTTTTTCGTCACGCCACCTTCGAGTCGCCCGTGTCCGTATTGCGTCTTCCGACCCTGCCGTCCGCGGCAGGCAAACAGCACTGGGGCAACCTGCCCGGCGCCGCCCTGTCCCTGGCCATCGCCGAAGCCGCCAGCGCGGCCGACACCCGCTTCACCCTGCTGCTGACACCCGACAGCCTGAGCGCGGAACGGCTGAAGGAAGATCTGGCCTTCTTCGCGCCCACCCTGCCGGTGCTGCATTTCCCGGACTGGGAAACCCTGCCCTACGACCAGTTCTCGCCGCACCAGGACATCATCTCCCAGCGCATCGCCACCCTGTACCGGCTGCCGGAGGTGCGTCACGGCGTGCTGGTGGTGCCCATCAACACCGCCCTGCACCGCCTGGCCCCGACCCGCTTCCTGCTCGGCCGCAGCCTGGTGCTGGATGTCGGCCAGCGTCTTGACGTGGAGGAGATGCGCGGTCGGCTGGAAGCCGCCGGCTACCGCTGCGTGGAAACCGTCTATGAACATGGCGAGTTCGCCGTGCGCGGCGCGCTGATCGACCTGTTCCCCATGGGTAGCGAGGTGCCCTACCGCATCGACCTGTTCGATGACGAGATCGAGACCCTGCGCACCTTCGACCCGGAAACCCAGCGCTCGGTGGACAAGGTGGACTCCATCCGCCTGCTGCCCGGCCGCGAGTTCCCCCTGGACAAGAAGTCGGTCACGGACTTTCGCGGCCGCTTCCGCGAACGCTTCGACGTCGACTTCCGCCGCTGCCCCATCTACCAGGACCTGAGCACCGGCATCACCCCGTCGGGCATCGAGTACTACCTGCCGCTGTTCTTCGAGGAAACCGCGACGCTGTTCGACTATCTGCCCGATGACACCCAGGTATTCTCCCTGCCGGGCATCGAGCAGGCCGCCGAGCAGTTCTGGCAGGATGTGCGCAACCGCTACGAGGATCGCCGTCTGGATCCCGAGCGCCCGGTGCTGCCGCCGGTCGACCTGTTCGTGCCGGTAGAGGACTGCTTCGCCCGCCTGAAGACCTGGCCCCGGGTGGTCGTCGACAGCCAGGACCTGCAACCCGGCGTGGGGCGCGAACGCTTCCCGGCCCAGCCACTGCCCGACCTGGCCCTGCAGGCCAAGGCTGCCGAACCGCTGGCCGCGTTGCGCCGCTTCATCGAGGAGTTCCCGGGACGCATCCTGTTCACCGCCGAGACCGCCGGCCGCCGCGAGGCGCTGCTGGAACTGCTCGGCCGCCTGAAGATCAAGCCGCGCGAAGTGTTCGGCTGGGTGGATTTCGTCACCGGCGACGAACGCCTGAACATCTGCATCGCCCCAGTGGACGAGGGCCTGCTGCTCGACGGCCTGGCGCTGATCCCGGAAAGCCCCCTGTTCGGCCAGCGGGTCATGCAGCGTCGCCGTCGGGAGAAGACCCGCGATCACGGCGACAATGTCATCAAGCACCTCACCGAGCTGCGCGAGGGCGCGCCGGTGGTGCACATCGACCATGGCGTCGGCCGCTACCAGGGTCTGACCACCCTCGACTACGACGGCCAGAGCAACGAGTTCCTGGTCCTGCAGTACGCCGACGACGCCAAGCTCTACGTGCCGGTGACCAGCCTGCACCTGATCGCCCGCTATACCGGCAGCGATGAAGCCCTGGCCCCGCTGCACAAGCTGGGCTCCGAACAGTGGCAGAAGGCCAAGCGCAAGGCCGCCGAACAGGTGCGCGACGTGGCCGCCGAGCTGCTCGACATCTATGCCCGCCGCGCCGCGCGCAAGGGCTACGCCTTCAAGGATCCGGCCGCCGACTACGAGACCTTCAGCGCCGCCTTCCCCTTCGAGGAAACCGTCGACCAGCAGGCCGCCATCGATGCGGTGCGCCAGGACATGCTGTCCGGCAAGCCCATGGACCGCCTGGTGTGCGGCGACGTCGGCTTCGGCAAGACCGAGGTGGCCATGCGCGCCGCCTTCATCGCCGTGCACAGCGGCAAGCAGGTGGCGGTGCTGGTGCCCACCACCCTGCTGGCCGAGCAGCACTACAACAGCTTCCGCGACCGCTTCGCCGACTGGCCGGTACGCGTCGAGGTGCTGAGCCGCTTCAAGTCCGCCAAGGAAATCGCCGAGGCGGCCGCGCTGCTGGCCGAGGGCAAGGTGGACATCGTCATCGGCACCCACCGCCTGCTGCAGAGCGACATCCGCTTCAAGAACCTTGGCCTCTTGATCATCGACGAGGAGCACCGCTTCGGCGTGCGCCAGAAGGAACAGCTCAAGGCCCTGCGCAGCGAGGTGGACATCCTCACCCTGACCGCCACGCCGATTCCGCGCACCCTGAACATGGCGGTGGCCGGCATGCGCGACCTGTCGATCATCGCCACGCCGCCGGCGCGCCGCCTGTCGGTACGCACCTTCGTCATGGAGCGCCAGCCGGCGGTGATCAAGGAGGCGCTGCTGCGCGAACTGTTGCGCGGCGGCCAGGTGTACTACCTGCACAACGACGTGAAGACCATCGAGAAGTGCGCCGCCGACCTGGCCGCGCTGGTGCCCGAGGCGCGCATCGCCATCGGTCACGGGCAGATGCCCGAGCGCCAGCTGGAACAGGTGATGAGCGACTTCTACCACAAGCGCTTCAACGTGCTGGTGGCCTCGACCATCATCGAGACCGGCATCGACGTGCCCAGCGCCAACACCATCATCATCGAGCGTGCCGACAAGTTCGGCCTGGCCCAGCTGCACCAGTTGCGTGGCCGGGTCGGCCGCAGCCACCACCAGGCCTACGCCTACCTGCTGACCCCGCCGCGCCGGCAGATGACCGAGGACGCGCAGATGCGCCTGGAAGCCATCGCCAACGCCCAGGATCTGGGCGCCGGCTTCGTGCTGGCCACCCACGACCTGGAAATCCGCGGCGCCGGCGAACTGCTGGGCGAAGGCCAGAGCGGGCAGATCCAGGCCGTCGGCTTCACCCTCTACATGGAAATGCTGGAGCGCGCGGTCAAGGCCATCCAGAAGGGCGAGGAGCCGAACCTGGACCAGCCGCTGGCCACCGGCACCGAGATCAACCTGCGCGTGCCGGCGCTGATTCCCGACGACTACCTGCCGGACGTGCACGGCCGCCTGATTCTCTACAAGCGCATCGCCTCGGCCCCGGACGAGGAAGCACTCAAGGAGCTGCAGGTGGAGATGATCGACCGCTTCGGCCTGCTGCCGGAACCGGCCAAGTTCCTGATCCGCCAGACCCTGCTCAAGCTGCAGGCCGAGAAGCTGGGCATCCAGAAGATCGACGCCGGCCCCCAGGGCGGTCGCCTGGAGTTTTCACCCGACACCTGTGTCGACCCGCTCACGCTGATCAAGCTGATTCAGAGCCAACCGAACCGCTACCGGTTCGAAGGCGCTACCCTGTTCAAGTTCCAGGTGCCCATGGAGCGCCCGGAGGAACGTTTCAACACGCTGGAAGCGCTGCTCGAGCGCCTCGCCCCGCAACCCGCCTGAAGGAATGCCCGATGCGTCCATACCGTTCTTTCGTCCTGCTGCTGGCCCTGCTGGCCCCTCTGGCCCAGGCACAGACCGCCCCCGCCGCCGAAAGCACCGGCCCGGTGCCCTACCATATCGAAGTGGTGATGTTCCGCCAGGGCGAACCCATCGCCAGCGGCCAGCCGGCGCCCGAAAACTGGGCCGAGGGAGCCGAGCTGCGCGCCGGCGACGCGCCGGCGGCCACGCGCCTGGACGCGGAAGTGGCCAAGCTGACCCCGGAGAACGGCTATGAGGTGCTGATGCATCGGGCCTGGCGCCAGGACCTGAGCGCCACAGCCACCCGCGTGGCCATTCGTGACGGCGAGCCGCAGCTGGGTCAGTACCCGGTGCACGGCACCCTGCGTCTGCGTCTGGACCGCCTGGTGGAGATGCAGGCCGAGCTGTGGGTCAACCAGCTCGAGGACGGGCAGATCGTGCAGAGCGAACAGATCCGCCAGAACCGCCGCCTCAAGCCCGGCGAACTGACCTTCGTCGACGGCACCAGCCTCGGCCTGCTGGTACGGGCCACGCCGCAGTAAGCCGGCGGGTCTCTCGCTCGCGCAGAGTGGCCAACGCAACGCGCTGGCCACCACGCAGCATCAGTGCAATCCGCGGCGGCCGGAACGGCGCCGACCGCCCGACCCTTTCGAAATCCTGTTACACCAGTCCCGCGTCGCGCAGCTCACCCAGGGCCTTCAGCCAGCGCGGGCGCTGCTTGTACTCGGTGGTGGCGAAGCCGCGCCCGCGCATGCGGGCCAGCCGTGGCGGCGCCTGAACCTTGAGGCGCTGCAGGGCGGACAGGGCCAGCTCCGCCGCCGCCCGGTCGTTGCACACCAGCCCCATGTCGCAGCCGGCGGACAGCGCCGCCTCGATGCGCGCCGCCGCGTCGCCGGCCACATGGGCACCGGCCATGGACAGGTCGTCACTGAAGATCACCCCGTCGAAGCCCAGCTCGCCGCGCAGGATCTCCTGCAGCCAGCGGCGCGAGAAGCCCGCCGGCCGCTCGTCCACCTGCGGATAGATCACATGGGCCGGCATCACCGCCGCCAGGTCGGCGGCCAGGCGGGCGAACGGCTGCAGATCACAGGCGCGGATCTCCTCCAGGCTGCGCTCGTCGCGCGGAATCGCCACATGGGAATCGGCCTCGGCCCAGCCGTGCCCCGGGAAATGCTTGCCCGTGGCCGCCATGCCGGCCTGGCGCATGCCGCGAATGAAGGCTGCAGCCAACTGCGTCCCGCGCTGCGGATCGCCGGCGAAGGCGCGATCGCCGATCACCGCGCTGCGGCCATGGTCCAGGTCCAGCACGGGAGCGAAGCTCAGATCCAGCCCGGCCGCCAGCACCTCGGTGGCCATCAGCCAGCCGCAGTGCTCGGCCAGCCGTTCGGCCCGGGGGTGCCCGGCGAAGCGGGCCATGGCCGGCAGGCGCACGAAGCCCTGGCGCAGGCGCTGCACCCGCCCGCCCTCCTGATCCACCGCCAGCAGCAGATGGGGGCGCAGGGCGCGCACGGCGGCGGCGAGCTCGCGCACCTGGCGCGGGCACTCGATGTTGCGCGCGAACAGGATCAGGCCGCCCACCTGGGGCTGGCGAAGCAACTGACGGTCCTCGGGCGTCAGCCAGGTTCCGGCGATGTCCAGCATCAGGGAACCCTGCAGAACAATGCTCACGGATTTTCCTCAAGCAGGGGCGCGCCGGCCCACTGCGGGCAAGGCGCTTCGTCGATGCGCACCGCGCAATGCGGCGGCACGCGGGGAAAGAGTTCGATCAGGTCGCGGTTGCGCATGCGCACGCAGCCGTGGGAGCGGGGCTCGCCCATGGGCTCGCAATCGGGCGTGCCGTGGATATAGATGTAGCGGCGAAAGGTATCCACCTGCCCCAGCCGGTTGCGGCCCGGCTCGCAGCCGCTCAGCCACAGGATGCGGGACAGGATCCAGTCCCGTCCCGGATGGGCGGCATGCAGCGCCGGCGTCCACACCTCGCCGGTCCAGCGTCGCCCCCGCAGCACGGCGCCGCATGGCAAGCCTTCGCCGATCCTCGCCCGCACCTGATGCAGGCCACGCGGCGTGCAGCCGCTGCCCTCGCGCTCACCGGGCCCGTTGGCCGCCGTGGAGACCGGCAGGCGCAGGCACAGCCGCCCGTCGGCGAAGCCGTACAGGCACTGGTCGGCAAGGGAGATATGCAGAAGATCGAGAAGTGGCATGCTGAGCGGCCCGGAATCAGGCCGCTAGCTTAGCCGATGCGCCGGCGGCGCCCAACCGCCACCGACGTCAGGACTTGGCCGGCGCGGCTGTCTTGGTGCGCGGCCTGGGCTGCGCCGCCGCCAGGTTCGGGTCGGTGATGCCGCTGGAGGCCCGGGCCCCGGCGGCCAGGAACGGCACCATCATGCGCATCACCTGTTCGGTGGTGGTGTGCACGCCGTAGTCGTTCTCGGCCATGGCGCGCAGCGCCTTGATGCCGGACATGGTGAAGGCCGCGGCGCCCAGCATGAAGTGGATGCGCCAGAACAGCTCCAGCGGCGGCATCCTGGGAGCCGCCTCGATCAAAAGGAGCATGTAGCGGCGGAACACCCGCCCGTAGACTTCTTCCAGATACTTGCGCAGATGGCCCTGGCTCTGGTTGAACGCCAGGCCCAGCAGGCGCATGAAGATCGACAGATCGTTGCCGCTGCGCGGTTTGACCGCCAGCACCTGTTCGAGCAGAAGCTCGAGCAGTTCCTCGAGTTCCGGCTTATGATCCGGCAGGGCCTGGCGACGATCCAGCTCCTTCTCGAGGCTGGCGCAGAAAGGCCCCAGGAAGCGCGAGAAGACCGCCTGGATCAGCGCCTTCTTCGAGCCGAAGTGATAATTCACGGCGGCCAGGTTCACCCCCGCCTTGCTGGTGATCAGCCGCAGCGAGGTCTCGGCGAATCCCTTCTCGGCAAACAGCTGCTCCGCCGCGTCCAGAATCCGCTCCACCGTTTCTGACTGAGCCATTGTCTCTCACGCCTAACAAACACTTGTTTGAAACATACGTTCTCGCCCTGAGCCAGTCAAGGCGTGCGCACCGTGCCGGGTACCCGGGGTGATTGGCGGCCGGGAAAGATACTGTATATAATCCCAGACCACTGGATAAATACACAGAGGCTGGACATGCTCAAACTGACGCCCCGCCAAGCCGAGATCCTTGCCTTCATCAAGCACTTTCTCGAGCAGCACGGCTTTCCCCCTACCCGTGCCGAAATCGCACAGAAGCTGGGCTTCAAGTCTCCCAACGCAGCCGAAGAACACCTCAAGGCCCTGGCCCGCAAGGGCGCCATCGAAATGATCCCCGGCGCCTCCCGCGGCATCCGCATCCCAGAAAGCGAAGCCTCCGAGGCCGAGGAAGGCCTGCCCGTCATCGGCCGGGTCGCCGCAGGCGCGCCGATTCTCGCCCAGCAGCATATCGAAGATACCTTCAAGCTCGATGCCGACATCTTCAAACCCCGCGCCGACTACCTGCTGCGCGTACGCGGCATGAGCATGAAGGACGCCGGCATCCTCGATGGCGACCTGCTGGCCGTGCACGCCACCCAGGAAGCACGCAACGGTCAGATCGTAGTCGCTCGCCTCGACGATGAAGTCACGGTCAAGCGCTTCAAGCGCGACGGAAAGTACGTCTGGCTGCTGGCGGAAAACCCGGATTTCGCGCCGATCAAGGTCGATCTCGAAAATCAGCACCTGACCATCGAAGGTCTCAGCGTTGGGGTCATTCGCCGCTAGGCGGCAAGGAGCAACCCGCATGCAGCACATGCAGCAGTTACCTGATCGTTACCAGCCGTCCCTGTTCGATCCCCTGCTGTTCCCCCTGGGCGACTGCGAAGATGAAACCCCGTCCGGCCATGTCAGCGAGCTTGCCCTGCGCGGTGCCGCCGGGCACTGCCTGAGCCTGCTGGGTCCGATTCTTCGCGAACTGAGCCAGGCGACGGATGCCCGCTGGCTGACCCTGATCGCGCCGCCGCTGCCGCTCACCACCGGCTGGCTGCGCAACGCCTCGCTGAACCGCGAGCGCATCCTGCTGCTGCACGCAAGGGACAGCCAGTCGGCCTTCGCCCTGGCCTGCGAGGCCCTGCGCCTGGGGCGCAGCCATACCGTGGTCAGCTGGTTGCAGCTGTCCGCCCAGGAACGGCGCACACTGGAGCGCGCCGCGCGCCAGGGACGGGCGCAGAGCCTGAACATTCGCATGGGTTAGATGGCGTCGGGGCGGTCGCCCCACGCCATGTCGCCTCAGTGAAGGACGCGCGGTCCTTCCGCTTCCGGCAGTTCGCCTTCGATCAGCCGGCCCGCCATCTGCAGGCCCGCGTGCATCATGGCCTTGGCAACCTCGACATGCTGACCCTGCAGGAACTCTCGCGCATCGGCGGAAAACTCCAGGGTCACCAGCGCCTCCTCATCCTCGGCACGACGCAGCGCGATACGGCCATCCGGCAATTCGATGATCTCAAGGAAAGCAGTCGGCATAGTTTCGATCCCAGCGAGAGGGCGCGCATTGTAGCAGCCAAGCAGGGAATCCCCTAGTGCGTTCGGCAGCGACACCAGGGAGCGGCGCAGGGCAGGCAATGCGAGGCACGGGAGCGTGGCATTGGTGGATGCACCAGCATCACGGGCGAGACCGTGCCGTAGATACCGTCTTGCCCCTTACCGAGCAAGCGCCAGTTCGGGGTCGAAGGGCCGACCGGATTTGAGCACCCCGTAGGCGATATGCAGCAGCTT
>Ga0209075_1002040_pt1 | contig 18350 bp, 19 predicted proteins | sample Stecom2011_FD_187523 | JGI IMG/M metagenome (GOLD analysis project Ga0209075, IMG submission 187523) | Agricultural soil microbial communities from Utah to study Nitrogen management - Steer compost 2011 (SPAdes) (version 2) | ecosystem: Environmental > Terrestrial > Soil > Agricultural land...
TAGGTGTTGTTTTTCAGGATTTTAAACTCCTACCCGACCGCAATATTTTTGAAAACCTCCGTTTTGTATTAAAAGCTACCGGCTGGACGAACGAAAAAGATATGAACGTACGTATTGAAGACGTTTTGGATCGAGTGGGAATGTTACAACACATCCGTAAAATGCCGCATCAGATTTCTGGTGGCGAACAACAACGGGTTGCAATTGCCAGAGCTTTGCTTAACGACCCTGAACTGATTTTAGCCGATGAACCAACCGGTAACTTAGATCCGCAGACCAGTGTGGAAGTGATGGAAGTATTGAAAAAAATCAATGAAAACGGCAGAACAATTTTAATGGCAACACACGATTATGCGCTGTTGCTAAAATATCCTTCAAAAACAATTAAATGCGACGAAGGGAAAGTTTTTGAAGTGGTTCAAAAAACGGTTTAATTTATTAAAACATGCTCTCTATACTTATTCCTATTTTTAACTATGATGTAACTAAATTGGTTTTTACATTACACCATCAGGTAAAAAAATTAAATATCGATTTTGAAATTATATGTATAGACGATTGTTCTTCTGATGAAAAATATCGAGAAATAAATAAAAAAATAACAACGCTTTCTTCTGTAAATTATTATTTGTCTTCAGAAAATAATGGTAGAAGTAAAATTAGAAACATGCTTTCTGAACAAGCTTCTTACGAATGGTTACTATTTTTAGATGCAGACGTAATACCTGTTCAGGATCATTTCATTGAAACATATATCGAAAACATATCCTTAGGTATAGATTTGATTGTAGGTGGAATTTATTATGAAAGAACAAAACCAACGACTCATCATATTTTACGCTGGTATTATGGCAATAAAAGAGAAGTGACCTCTGCGGCTACACGGAATAAAGAACCTTTTCAACATTTTGCTTCTGCAAACTTTTTAATAAGAAAAAGCGTTTTTACTTCTGTCTTATTTAATGAAGCTATCAAAAGTTATGGTCACGAAGACACCTTATTTTCTTTTGAAATGAAAAATAACAACAAAAATATTTTGCATATAGACAATCCTGTTTATCATTTGGGATTGGAAACAAATGAACTGTTTTTAAAAAAGAGTCTATTAAGTGTAGAAAGTGCCTTTTTTCTCAAAAAAGAAGACCTAATAACTTTGAATTATATTCGAGTTTTAGATTTTCATGAAAAATTAAAAAAAATAAAAGGGCTTGATCAGTTAATATATACGATTGGAAAATATGGAGAGCCGCTGCTTATAAAGAATTTATTAGGTAGAAACCCTTCTTTAAATCTACTTGATTTTTATAAGTTATACCATTTAATTAAACTGGAACGCGATGCCTAAGTTTTCTATTATTATTCCACTTTATAACAAAGAAAGCTTTGTGTCAAAATCCCTAAAAAGTGTTCTGAATCAAACTTTTACTGATTACGAAATCATTGTTATAAACGACGGTTCTACGGATAAAAGTGTTGCTGTAGTTGAACAAATCAATGATAAAAGAATAAAGCTTTTTCATCAAAAAAACCAAGGTGTTTCTGTTGCGCGAAACAAAGGAATAGCATTGGCGCAAGCTAATTACATTTGTTTTTTGGATGCAGATGATTTCTGGCATACTGATTTTTTACAAAAGATGTACGAGCTCATAAATTTTTATTCGAATGAAAAGGTGTTTTCTGCAGCTATTCAAATACAAACGAAGACAGCCCTAATGAAAGCTTATTATAAGCTTACCAACAAAGTTGCAAAAGATATTTACAAAGAAAATTATTTTAAAGGCAGTATGGAATATAGTATTATTTGTACGTCTTGTGCCGTTTTTGAACGAAGTGTTTTTACAAAATGCGGTGTTTTTGATGAGGAAATAAAAAGCGGTCAAGATGTAGATTTATGGATTCGAATTGGGGCGGAATATCCGGTTATCTTTTTAAATAAAATATTAAGTACTTATGTCTATGATATAAACAGCTTATCAAGAAATAGGCTTTATAAAACCGAAATTAAATTAAAATATAGCAAATATAAAGATATAGAAGAAAGAGTTCCTTTTGCTAAAAAATACTTGGATTATAACCGATATTCCGAGATTCTTACAAACAAGCTTAATGGTAATAAAGAGAATGTGCGCTTACTAAAGTCTCAAATAAATCTAAAAAACCTGCGTTTAAAACAACGCTTGTTAATACAACTTCCTAATTTTATTTTAAAAATATTGTACGATTTACAGCCTTTATTTATCAAGTTAAAACTAAGAAAAACGGTTTACAAATAATTTGAATTTATCATATTCACGAATATAATCCTCTTCGTCAAAAACACCCGAAGATACGACCAAACATACAGATCCTGAGGAAAACTTTTTTAGTTCTCTCCAATAACCTGAAGGAATCAATAGCCCTTTATCGGGTGCATTTAGACACACCTCTTCTCTATAAGTACCGTCGTCTAATAACACCGTGAAACTTCCGGATAAAGCCACTAATAATTCTTTTTGTTCTTTGTGTGCGTGCCCCCCCCTTTCTGCACCAGAAGGCACGTCGTATAGAAAATACACCCTCTCAATAGCAAAAGGTATGATGTCTTTTTCAATAACAGAAAGATTCCCACGGGGATCCTTAATTTTTGGCAAATCAATTATTTCAAATTTCATAGTGTGTTTAAAAGTGTTTCCCATTGTTTTTTAATTTCGGTTTCTTTTAAATGATTTACGCTATTGATAGCATTACTTTTACAAACGGCATATAAGCTTTTATCACTGATCATTGTATTAAGGGCGTTTGTAAATGATTCCAAATCCTTATTTACACATAATCCGTTTTCTTTATTTTTAACAAGTTCTTCTGCACCCGATTTAAACTTTGTGCACACAACAGGCACGCCCAATGCTAAGGATTCTAATATTGCTATGGGAAACCCTTCGTAATTGCTTGTCAATACTGTAAAAATGGACTGTTTAATAATGTAAAACGGATTAGATTGACCTTTTATAAAATGAATGTTGTTTTGTAAACCTTTCTTATTTACCAGTTCTTTTATAATCAATTCATCCGGTCCATTTCCCATTATCAACAAATATATGTTTTTTTTAATTAAATCAGATTGAGAATAGGCTTCTACTAAAAAAGACAAATCTTTTGATTCATTTTCCAATCTACCAAAAAACAAAATAAATTGTTGAGGCAATTTCAAAGAATTTGGTTGTATATCAAAAGAAGGTATGGGTGCATATATCCGTTGCAGATTAGGCAGGTCAAATGTAAGACGTAGTTCTTGTAAAAGCTCTTCGCTCACACAAATCAACCGTTTATATTTCTCATAAAAATAATAATTGAGATACTTGGCTCGAAACAGATATTTATCCCATTTATAATTATGAATAATTTTTATCGTTTTTGAAGGCTTCAACACCATTGAATATACGAACGTTTTTAAAAAAGAAAGTTTGGTTCTGTTATCTATAACTAAGTCAATCTTATATTTTTTTAAAATAGTGTGCAATCTATAGGGTTTTAACCAAGAATAAGAATCATAAACACCTTCTGATAATGTTACTACAGGAACTTGGGTAAAATTTAAAGTTTTTTTATTTGTACTTATGATGATTACATTATGTCCCAATTTTTTTAACAACAATGCTAATGTTTGTACATATCTCTCTACCCCGCCAATTGTAAGGGAAGTTGTAAATAGGGCTATGTTTTTCATATAAAAAATATATATTTGCGTAAATATAGTTTAAAAAAATGAAAATTCTTTTAGTAGGTGAATATAGTAGATTACACAACTCTTTAAAAGAAGGTCTTATAAAGCTGAATCATGAGGTTACTTTGATTGGAAAACAAGATGGCTTCAAAAATTATCCGGTTGACATATCCCTTGAAAATAGATTTTTTAAATCAAAATACCGTCTTTTCTTTGTTAAATTACTTTATAAAGTATTCAGAATAAATCTAATTTCTATTGAAAATTTCTTACTCTTTTATCGCAACAGAAACCATTTTAAAGGCTATGACGTAGTACAACTCTACAATGAAAGTTTTTTAAAAAGTTATCATTTTTTAGAGGTTTACGCTTTAAAGTTTATATGTCGTAACAATAAAAGCTGTTTTCTTTTATGTTGTGGTTTGGATTACGTAAGTTTAAAATATGCCTATGAAAAAAAATTCAGGTATTCCATTCTCACGCCCTATTTCGAATCTTCTAAAAATAAAGACTCGTACAAAGAAATATTAAAAATTTTAGGTAAAGACAGAGAAAAACTGCATCGTGCTTTTTCTAACCATATCAATGGTTTTATAAGCTCTGATTTAGATTATCATATTCCCTATAAAACCATTCCTAAATATCTGGGAATGGTTCCAAATCCGGTAAATATAAAAATCATACGTCCAGAAATAAACCCTCATTTAGAAAAAATTATTATATTTCACGGTGTCAATACCGAGACTTATGTGAGAAAGGGAAACAAATATTTTGACGAAGCCTTGCAAATCATTAAAGAAAAATATGACCAAAGGGTAGAAATTATCAGATCCGAAAACATTCCTTATAAAACCTATATAAATTACTATAACAATTGCCATATTTTATTGGATCAAATATATGCTTATGATCAAGGTTATAACGCTTTGGAAGCGATGAGTAAAGGCAAAGTTGTGTTTACAGGAGCAGAACAAGAATGGTTGGATTATTATTCTTTAGAAGCAGATACTGTAGCAATCAACGCACTTCCTGACACCGAATATTTAGTAAAAAAATTAGTCGATTTAATTGAAAATCCGACCAAAATAAGTGAAATAAGCTTAAATGCACGTAATTTTATTATAGAAAATCATAACTATATAACTTCAGCACAAAAGTATCTAAATCTATGGATGAGTCAGATCAAATAAAGCACTTTTTAATTACGCGATTTAATTTAAAACACAGTCAATGGACAAAACAAAATGTTTTAAACAGTGATTGGCTATATGAAAGAATTGAGATATTTGAAAAAATTTGTTATCCGTCAGTTATCAATCAAACACAAAAAAACTTTGTCTGGATTTTATTTTTTGATATCCAAACCCCATTAGAAATTAAACATTATATCGAAAATAAATACAGAGATAAGAGGCTACGCATCCACTATATTGATGGTTTTAAAGAGTTGCAAAGTGCTTCAAAATCTATTATAAAATCCCTCCTAAACCCTTCAGATTATTTTATTACCAGTAGGCTCGATAATGATGACGCTCTACACAAAGATTATATACAAACCATACAATCTTTAGCAATTTTAAAAACAAAAACAATTATTGATCTTGTAAAAGGGAATCAATTGGTGCTACATAACAATCAAGGTATTGCGAGTTTATTGGTGTATAAATACAACCCTTTTATAAGCCTGATTTCTAATGCAGAAAAAATGGAACTCGTTATTGAAAAAGAACATACTCATTGGAACAATAAAGCTTATACTTATATAAAATACCAAAAAAAAGCTTTGTGGCTTCAATATATTCACAGCAATAATCAGCTCAATACTTTTGACCATTCACTTAAAAAAGTAACTATTAATTTAAACGATTTTCACATTACTAATCTGGAGATCAAACCTCAATCTTTTAAAAACAAACTTTTTAATATAATAAACCTCCCTTTAAGATTAAAGAATTTTATTATAATGAAAATAAGAAACCTGAAACAACGGTATTTATAAAGCATTTTTATTTTTAAGCACAATCCAAATCATAAACAAATATGATAAAGAAGAGATAATCAATGCATAGAAAACCCCGTTTAATTGAAAATAGTCAATTAAAACATAAGACAACGTCACGTAAATACTCACTGACATTATTTCTAAAGTTATATATAATTTTAAGTATTCTTTAGCTATTAAACTATAACCAAAAATCATAGCTGCTGTCTTTATAAAATCTGATAGGATTTGTAAGAAAAAAAAGTCTTTTATAACTAAAAACTCGGGGGTATATAATAAAATAATTATAATGTTTTGAAGTAAAAAACAAAGTAAAAACCCAATAAATGTAATAGGTATAAATTTCACAAAATACTCCTTTATCACCTCTTTCATATCGCTGTTGGTAATGCTTTTTATAAGTTTAGGATAAAAATAAAGATGGCAAACAGTATTAATAAAAACCATATAAAAACTCGATAATCGCAAAATAGCACTCCATATACTGGCACTATCAACTGAAATATTTATTTGAATCAAATTTCGTATAAATATAAATGATAAAGGTGCTAAAATAGTACTCACTAATTGCATAGAGGAAAACTTAAGCAAACTCTTTATAATAGCAATATCAAAATACCTAAACGAAAACAGTTGTATTATTTTAAAGTTTTTATTAATGATAAACATACTGATAATTGCAAGCAACAGAGGAGCGATGATTATTTGCAAAATTGCTCCTTCAAGTTTATAATTTACAATAAGGTATATGGATAAAACAATATTCAGTATATAGCCAATGGTATTTATAACAATTATTTTAGTATAAAATTCTTTACCCTGAAAAAAGTTTATAAATACAGTATAAATTATGAAAACAGGTAAGCTTAATAGATATAGAATGATAAACTTATCGAATCTGTCTGATTGAAACAACAAATTTTGTAGTTGATCAAAAAATAAACCACTTGTTGCTAATATTAAAATATATATAAAAAACAACAAGAACAAAGTGCTGGATATTATCCGGCGATCCGTATCAACTGATTTTGATAAAGCAGACTGTTTAACAATACCGTTTTGTGTACCAAAAGCAGACAAGGATTCTGTTACCGAAGTGAAATTTCTAAAAAACTCTAAAGTATTTATTCCCTGAATACCCAAATATATGGAAACTAATTTAGTAGAAATTACTCCCATTAATATTTTAAAAACGACACTTAAGCTATTAAAACTTAATATTTTAAAAAACGAATCTTTTTGAAAGTTAAAACCCATTTATTTTTTCTATAATAAATTCCTGCTCCATTAAAGTCAACGACGGATACAACGGAATACTCACCACTTGTTTATGAACCAACTCACTGACCGGAAAAGACAAGTTTCCGAAGTCTTTCATTGCTTTTTGTTTGTGCGGCGGAATTGGATAATGAATCAATGTTTGTATGCCGTGTTCCAGTAAATATTCCTGAAAAGCAGAACGATTTTCTACGCTCACTACAAAAACATGAAAGACATGCGCATTAAAATTCGTAACAAAAGGCAAAACTACTAAAGGATTATTGATGTTTTCAAGATATTTTCGAGCAATTCCTCTTCTGCGGTCGTTGTCAAAATCCAGATCTTTCAGTTTGATACGTAAAAAAGCTGCTTGTAATTCATCTAATCGAGAATTTATACCTTTATAAATATTTTGATATTTTAATTCCGAACCATAATTTCTTAAACTCCTGATACAATTAGCCAATGTAGGATTGTTCGTAGTTACAGCTCCCCCGTCGCCCAGACAGCCAAGATTTTTTCCGGGATAAAAACTAAATCCTGCCGCATCGCCGACATTTCCAGCTTTCCTCCCATCGCCTACCGCTCCGTGTGCTTGTGCTGCGTCTTCGATCAATAATAATCCAAAATCTTTACAAAAGGTTTTGATAGCAGCCGCATCGGTTACCTGTCCGTATAAATGCACCATTAAAACCCCTTTGGTATATTGAGTAACCTGATTTTGAAGTGTTTCTAAAGTCAGATTGTAGTTCAACAAATTGGTATCCACCAGTTTGGGAATTAGACCGGCGTTGATTATTGCGAGAATACTGGCAATATAGGTGTTTGCAGGAACAATAATTTCATCGTGGGTTTTTAAAATTCCCAGTTCGATATATGCCTTGAAAATAAGCGTGAGCGCATCCAAACCATTTGCTACGCCAATACAATGAGAAACATTGCAATAGGCAGCAAATTCTTGTTCAAACTGCATAACTTCATCGCCCAGAATAAAACGCCCTTTTTCAAGAATGCTTTTTGTTTTCTCCAAAAAAGCCTGTTGATAAGGCTCATTGAGTTTTTTCAAATCAAGATATGGTATCATCTCAGAATATTTTTTAAAAGCATTTCATTCTTTGTTTCGATCCTGTAAAAACCCTGTGTAGTCATCTGCGCGCCAAAGCTCTCTTTCCATAACGCCAATCCTTTATTAAGCACCCTTCCTCCTTCTTCACTACTGTTTCCAAAGCTGATGTATTTTTTATCTTTATAGAATTTAATAATATAATTAAACAATACATCTAAAGCCCCAGTGTGTCTTTCCTCGTCACCAGAACTATATTGAAAATGTGCTACTTTGTCAGAAATAAACATTACCGCTCCTGCGCGCATTTCTTTCCCTTCATAAAGCCCAAAAAAACAAATATTGTCTGGAAAGAACTGGTGCAAATGTAGCATCTCTTCTTTGGTATGAACAGGCTCTGTTTTAAACCTTTTTTTCAGATTAGGAATGAGCAACGTATTCCAAAACGTACCAAAATCATTATTCCTTTCTACATAAAAATTATATCTTTCAGCTTTTAACAAAGCCCTTTTTCTGTTTCTATTCAAACAAAACGTTGCTGTGGGCATCATATAATAAGCATCTTTGCGAACCAACGCTGCATTTAGCAAAAATAAAATATAGTCCAATTCTTGCGATGGTTGAGAATCATAAAAATCAGGTAATGCTTTGATATGAATATACAAATATCCCAAAGTATTATAAAACTTTAATACAGCTTGCACAATTTCAATATACCTTTCAAAAGTTACTGATTTTTTTACCAAAAAACCTCCATAACTCAACCCTTGATGAGAATAAATATTTTCGAGTACAGCATTTGCTGGAAACAATGCGATGAGTTTTCTTCCCTGAAACACCAGCAGGGAAAAGTCTTCAAAACGGTCTTTATGATACTCCATAAAATCCCTGCGAAACAAAAACGTACTGTTTTTAGCTTCGTCCACAAAAGCATCCCACTCCTTTTTAAACGCATCTGTATAGCGTTTTATTTCAATTTTCTGTGTATTTTTCATACTGAAAACGAAATAACATAAAAACAATAACATTTCATAACGAAACACCATATATTTTTTATGAATTCAACATATTTCTTTCGTATATTTGCGCAACAAATTTAATAGAAAAATGATTAAAATAACATTACCAGACGGATCGGTACGCGAATATGCTTCAGGTATTACGCCACACGATGTTGCTTTAAGTATAAGTGAAGGTTTAGCACGTAACGTAATTTCTGCAAATTTTAACGGCACCACCGTTGAAACCGTTACGCCATTGACCACCGATGGTAATTTGGTTTTATATACCTGGAACGATAAAGAAGGGAAACAAGCTTTCTGGCATTCTTCCTCACACGTAATGGCGCAGGCGTTGCAGGAGCTGTATCCGGGCATTAAACTTACCATTGGTCCGGCAGTGGAAAATGGTTTTTATTACGACGTGGATTTTGGCGAATATAAATTTGGTGATACCGATTTCAAAAAAATTGAAGACCATATATTAACCATCGCTAAAGAAAAGCACGCATTTAAAATGCGTTCGGCTACAAAAGCAGAAGCGTTGGAATTATATAAAGACAACGAATACAAAACAGAGCTGATTCAAAATTTAGAAGATGGAACAATTACTTTTTGTGATCATTCCACTTTTACAGATTTGTGTCGGGGTGGGCATATTCCCAACACCGGAATCATCAAAGCAATGAAAATATTGAACGTTGCCGGAGCTTATTGGCGCGGTGATGAGAAAAACAAACAATTGACCCGTGTTTACGGCATTTCATTCCCAAAACAGAAAGACTTAACAGAGTACTTGACGTTATTGGAAGAAGCTAAAAAACGTGACCACCGCAAATTAGGAAAAGAATTAGAATTGTTTCACTTTTCACAGCGTGTGGGACAAGGTCTGCCGTTGTGGTTGCCAAAAGGAGCAGCATTACGTGATCGTTTGGAGCAATTTTTACGAAAAGCGCAGAAAAAAGCAGGTTATGAACAAGTGGTAACCCCGCATATCGGTCACAAAGAACTGTATGTAACCTCTGGACATTATGAAAAATATGGTGCCGATTCGTTTCAGCCAATTCACACCCCAACAGAAGGCGAAGAGTTTTTGTTGAAACCAATGAACTGTCCGCATCACTGCGAAATTTATAATGCCAAACCTTGGTCTTACAAAGATTTGCCGAAACGATATGCTGAATTTGGAACGGTTTATCGTTACGAACAATCAGGCGAATTACACGGTCTGACGCGTGTACGAGGATTTACGCAAGACGATGCACATATTTTCTGTACACCAGATCAATTGGACGAAGAGTTCAAAAAAGTAATCGATTTAGTACTGTATGTATTTGGCTCTTTAGGATTTGAAAACTTTACAGCACAAGTTTCTGTAAGGGATTTGGACGATCCAGATAAATACATCGGTTCGGTAGAAAACTGGGAAAAAGCAGAAAATGCCATCATCAGTGCCGCAAAAGACAAAGAACTAAATTATGTGATAGAAACGGGAGAAGCTGCTTTTTATGGTCCTAAATTAGATTTTATGGTAAAAGATGCTTTAGGACGCAGTTGGCAATTGGGAACTATTCAGGTAGATTATAATTTGCCCGAACGTTTTGATTTAACATATAAAGGATCTGACGATAAACTGCACAGACCAGTAATGATTCATCGTGCACCGTTTGGTTCAATGGAACGTTTTATTGCCATTTTATTAGAGCATACCGCAGGAAATTTCCCGTTGTGGCTCATTCCAGAACAAGCTATCATCTTGTCTTTGAGTGAGAAGTATGAAAATTATGCAAAAAAAGTTTTAGATTTGTTAGAAAATCACGAAATTCGCGCCGTTATAGATGACAGAAATGAAACGATGGGCAAGAAAATACGTGAAGCAGAATTACAAAAGTTCCCGTATATGCTGATAATTGGAGAAAATGAGGAGAACAACGGAACCGTTTCTGTACGTAAACGCGGTGAAGCAGGAAAGTCTAATATAGTGATGAAAACAGAAGAGTTTATCAACCTGATTCAAGACGAAGTAAATAAATCGATCAAAACATTTTGAGTTTAACCGCTTGGAAACAAGCATAAATTATAAAACCATAGCAGTAAATAACAGAAGAGGCTTTAGAAGACCTCCAGAAAAAAAAGAAGACGCACACAAGATCAACGATAAAATTCGTGTGCCAGAAGTTCGCTTAGTAGGCGATAATGTAGAACCCGGAATTTATAAAACAACCGAGGCGTTGGCTATGGCCGACACACAGGGATTGGATTTGGTAGAAATTTCTCCCAATGCCGCACCTCCTGTCTGCAAAATCATCGACTATAAAAAGTTTCTGTACGAACAAAAGAAACGCGATAAGATACTGAAAGCCAAAACTACACAAGTTACGGTAAAAGAAATTCGTTTTGGTCCGCAAACAGACGAACACGATTATGAATTTAAAAAGAAAAATGCCATCAAGTTTTTACAAGAAGGTTCAAAACTGAAAGCATTTGTCTTTTTTAAAGGTCGTTCAATTATTTACAAGGAACAAGGACAAATTTTATTGCTCCGTCTGGCACAGGATCTGGAAGAATACGGTAAAGTAGAATCAATGCCTATTTTAGAAGGAAAAAGAATGACAATGTATATTGCACCAAAGAAGAAAAAATAATATCTTTGCAAAACTTTTTAAGTAAGAGAACAATTAATACATAGGAACAAATGCCTAAAATGAAAACAAAATCTAGTGCTAAAAAACGCTTTAAGTTAACAGGTACTGGAAAAATCAAAAGAAAGCACGCTTTTAAAAGCCACATCTTAACAAAGAAGTCTAAAAAGCGTAAATTAGCTTTAACACACTCTACGTTAGTACATAAAGCTGACGAGAGAAGTGTAAAAGAACAATTAAGATTAATCTAATCTAAATCGTTCACGGTTTATAACATTATTTAATAACCCTGGAGTGGGCGTTTCAACAGAAACAAAAGCAATGGATGACCATTCGCCTTACTGCAAAAAAAATCAAAATTATGCCAAAAGCAAATAATGCAGTTGCATCAAGAGCAAGAAGAAAAAGAATTCTGAAGCAAGCCAAAGGTTTCTTCGGAAGACGTAAAAACGTTTGGACAGTAGCTAAAAACGCGGTAGAAAAAGCAATGACTTATGCTTACCGCGACAGAAAGCAAAAGAAAAGAAATTTCCGTTCACTGTGGATTATGCGTATCAACGCTGGAGCCCGTTTACACGGAATGTCTTATTCACAATTCATGGGAAAAGTAAAAGCAAACAACATCGAGCTGAACCGTAAAGTTTTGGCCGATTTAGCAATGAACCACCCAGAAGCTTTTACAGCTATTGTAAACAAAGTAAAATAAACGTTTGTGAAACCCGTTCCTTACTTAAAAATTATATAAAAACCTGTTCTATTTGAACAGGTTTTTTTGTGGGAAATCAAGCTTTATATTTATAGCACTAAAAAAAGATATATCTTTGCTATGATTTCAATTCAATCACTATGAAAAAATTTTATTTTATCTTTCTTCTACTTCCCTTTAATTTATGGGCACAAGAAAACTTGCTCGACAGTTTGTATGGAACAAACAATGGCTACACTGAACTATTGATTGATGATGGAAATAAAGTAAAAAGTACAATGCTTAATGCTACAATAAAATTACCAAATGGTAAAATTTTAGCCGTAGGTACAGATGTTGTTGCTCGGTTTACTTCTAACGGAATATTAGACACAACATTTAACAGTATTGGATATAAAATTCATTTTCAAAAAAACTTTCAAAAAATTACATCGTCAAACGATGGCAACTATTTAGTTAACTCCGTTCAATCAGGCATCAGTAAAATTGACGAAGACGGCGATTTTGTTACAACTTTTACAACTTTCAATAAAAGCTATACTTTCAGTGACATAGCCTTAGACTCAGTAGGCAATATCTATATTTTAGCGCATACACAGCCTTCTTCGGGAATCGTTACTGTAATTATAAAACTCTTCCCTGATGGCACACAAGATCTGAATTATGGAACAAACGGAGAGCTAAACTTAGGAGTCCCTTATCATTATCGTACATTAAAGATTACTGCTCAAAATGAATTTTTATTAGGTGGTGCACTAATTAATTCAGCTACTAACCGAGAAATAGTTGTTTCCAAACTAGATGCAAATGGAAGTTTTAATAGCAATTACGGCAATTCAGGGCATTTCACATACACCGGAGGTCAATATGTAGGTGATGTAAACCATATAGATGTATTGTCAGATGGCAGTGTAGTTGGTTTCAGTTCAGGTGTACTGTGCAGTGGTAACAATTGTCTTGGTTTAATTCTATATAAACTAAAACCAAACGGTACTTTAGATACCACATTTTACAATGGAGGTATCGGCGTGTTACCAATTCAATCAACATCTACCCCTTCAAAAATAGAACGACTTGCAGATGGCTCTTATATAGTTGTAGGAACTGGTTTGAGAACTATGTATGCACTAAAAATAGACAGTGATGGAAATTTAGACCAAAATTTTGGTCAAAATGGCTTAATAATGACTCCCGAGCTATCCCCAGTAGGATATGCAGCTTATTGTAATTCTTTTGAACTTTACGGCAAATCAATCGTTTTAATTGGAATGTATAGCCATCCAACTATCTGGTCAACGTACATAAGTGTTTTACGAAAGTATTATTTTTCTGAAGCAAGTGCATCTTTACCAAAACAAAGCAACAATATAAGCCTTAAATTATATCCTAACCCCGCAAGCAGTTTCCTCCAATTTGAATCAGACCAAATCATTAATGAATATAGTGTTTACAATGCTTCTGGGAAAAAGATATTGAGTAAATTAAATCCTACAAACAACTTTATTAATATCGAAACATTAGCCCATGGAGTATATACAATTCAATTTTTCTCAAATCAAAACCATAGGGAAATAAAGAGGTTTATTAAAAAATAAAATAATTTCAATAAAGATATTAGTTCGTAACTTCTCTTGGATTAGACAAAAAAAAGTTGTCATAAAAACAACTGCTTTAAACCCTAACAATGACTATTCTTCTTTTCTAAGAATATCCTTTTTTCGTTACTTACATTCAACTAATAAATGAAATTTCAATATTTATTTAATAATTTTGCACAACGGTTAAACCCTGTTTTTTTTTTAATCCCTATTTTTATAGAAAAGTATTTCATTAATCAGATCCGAAAAACATATTTAGATTAAGGTCACATTAAAAAAAAACAAATAACACTATAAACATTGCTTGCATGTCAATATATATTTCGGCACAAGACGCCGTAAAACTTGTAAAAAGCGGAGATAGAGTGTTTCTTCACGGAAGTGCAGCCACGCCTCTACACCTTATCAATGCTTTGTTAAAAAGAGCTGGAGAAGTCAATAATGTCGAATTAGTTTCTATTAGTACCTTCGGGAATATTGACTGGAAACATCCACAAGTATTGGATTCCTTTTACTTAAACTCATTATTTGTTTCTGCTAACATCAGAGAATGGGCAAACAGCTCACACGGTGGATACATACCTATTTTTCTAAGTGAAATTCCCCGCTTGTTTTCCAATGGTTCTTTACCGTTAGATGTGGCAATCGTTCATGTTTCACCACCAGATCGACATGGTTATTGTTCTTTGGGAACATCAATTGATGCCGCATGGACAGCAGTGAGAGAAGCTAAAACGGTTATTGCACAAGTAAATCCAAAAATGGCACGAACACATGGCGATTCCTCTATACATTTTACTAAATTCAAAGCGATGGTTTGGCATGAAACAGATTTACTTTCGGTTGATTATAATTCACAAGACGAAGTTTCTCTACAAATTGGGCGAAATGTAGCCGAATTAATCGAAGACGGATCTACACTTCAAGCTGGTATCGGAACTATCCCCAATGCCGTTTTAAACAACCTTGGAGGTCATAAAGATTTAGGTGTCCATACCGAAATGTTTTCTGACGGACTTGTTCCTTTGATTCAAAAAGGTATCGTAAACAACGAAAAAAAGAAAGTGTATGCAGGTAAAACTGTGACTGCTTTCGTGGCAGGAACTCAAGATTTATATGACTTTATAGATGATAATCCGACTGTTTCTTTTATGAATGTCGCTCATGTAAACGATACCGCTGTGATCCGAAAGAATCCTAAGGTAGTCGCCATTAACTCAGCTTTGGAAATTGATTTAACAGGACAAATCTGTGCAGACTCGATTGGCGCTTATCAATATTCAGGAATTGGTGGGCAAATGGACTTTATGCGAGGTGCTTCCCTGTCCGAAGGTGGTAAAGCCATCATAGCCATGCCTTCAGTTACCGGTAAAGGTGTTTCTAAAATCACGCCGTTTCTAAAGCAAGGCGCTGGTGTGGTTACCACTCGCGGCCACGTACATTATGTAGTTACCGAATATGGAGTGGTGAATTTATATGGTAAAAATACGGAACAACGCTCAAAACTACTTATTAATATCGCACATCCTGAACATAGAGAGGCATTGGAAAAGGCTCATTTTGAAAGATTTAAATAAGAAGTTCTTTAAATAAACTGGATATAAATCAAGCTTGTTGGCTCTTTTAATTTGTACTTGTAAAAGATGGTGCTTTTTTGAGTTTAAGATATAAACTTTTTTAATACAAAAAGCCACGAATCAAATTCGTGGCTTTTAATTATCTTGCAAGAAGAAAAATTATCCTAAAACTTCTTTTACTTTTTTACCGATTTCTGCAGGAGAATCTACAACGTGGATACCACATTCTTTCATGATGCGTTTTTTAGCTTCTGCTGTATCGTCGTCGCCGCCAACAATTGCACCTGCGTGCCCCATTGTACGTCCTTTCGGAGCGGTTTCACCTGCGATGAATCCAATAACCGGCTTTTTATTTCCATTTTCTTTGATCCAACGTGCAGCATCTGCTTCCAATTGTCCACCGATTTCACCAATCATAATGATTGCTTCTGTTTCAGTATCGTTCATCAATAATTCTACAGCTTCTTTGGTGGTAGTTCCTATGATTGGGTCACCACCAATACCGATGGCAGTTGTGATTCCCAAACCTTGTTTTACCACTTGATCAGCTGCTTCATAAGTTAATGTTCCGGATTTAGAAACAATACCAACTGTTCCTTTTTTGAAAACAAAACCTGGCATAATACCTACTTTGGCTTCCTCAGGAGTGATGACTCCCGGACAGTTAGGTCCGATCAAACGTACGTCTCCTTTTGATTTTACGTAATTGTAAGCCGTTACCATATCAGCAACCGGAATACCTTCTGTAATACAGATAATTACTTTGATTCCAGCCTGAGCTGCCTCCATGATTGCATCAGCAGCAAATGCAGGCGGAACAAAAATGATTGAAGTATTGGCATCGGCTTTTTCAACAGCGTCTTGTACTGTGTTAAAAACAGGACGGTCTAAATGTGTAGAACCACCTTTTCCTGGAGTTACACCACCAACAACGTTGGTACCATATTCTATCATTTGGGAAGCGTGAAACGTTCCTTCGCTTCCTGTAAAGCCCTGAACTATTATTTTAGAATCTTTGTTTACTAATACACTCATAATTTAATTGTATCGTTATTTTAATTTATTTACAAAAATAAGGGTTAGAAATCAATATTAAAACTTTTAAATTTAAATTTTCATTAATTCTGAAGTTGACTCATCTGATATCCTTTAAAAAACTTCCCTTCTTTTAACTCCCAAACTGTGAAAAAGGTTGCTAAAAGAAGCTCCTCGTCTGGATTTTCAAAGGTACGAACATAATACGTATAAAGAATCATAACTTTGTTTTCCTGAGTCATCGTATCGTGAACTTCTGCACGCAGATCAAAATAAGAATGTTTTAAGTCTTTGGAAAGAGCCAAAATATCGGTATGTTCCAAAACCAGATGTCCTTTTGAACTATACCATTCAAGCGTGACCTCTTCGTGTAACACATCCTGACAATAGGTCTTACTTAAAATTCCGGCGGAACCGTAAAATTTTTTAACCATATTTAATGCGCTTTCCATAATCGATTTATTTTACTAAATTTTTAACTTTTGCTACATGCTTGTAATATTCACGGGCTTCTTCCGCCGGTGTTCCAAAATAGGTTTTGTTACCTTCTAGACTTTTAGATACACCTGCTTTTGCAGAAATAACAGCATTTTTTCCTATGGTAATTCCGCTTGTTGTTCCTGCCTGACCCCATAAAGTTACGTTATCTTCTATAACTACGCAACCTGCTATACCACATTGAGCTGCAATAAGGCACATTTCGCCGATTACCGTGTCGTGTCCCACATGAACCTGATTGTCAATTTTGGTTCCTTTTTTAATAGTCGTATTTCCCGTAACGCCACGGTCTATCGTACAAAGTGCTCCTAAAGTAACACCGTCTTCGATCACGACAGAACCACAAGAAATCAAAGGATCAAAATAAGTGGAACGTTTTTTAAAATAAAATGCGTCAGCCCCCAGAACGGTTCCTGCGTGTATTACTACATCATTTCCAATCGTAATATGATCATTTATAACGACATTGGAATGAATAATACAGTTTTTTCCGATTTTTACGTGATTCCCTATGAATGCATTTGGTTGAATTATCGTTCCTTCTCCAATTTCTGCCGAAGAAGCAATGTTTTGATTAGATGATTGAAATGGTCGAAAATAAACCGAAAGTTTATTAAAATCCCGAAACGGATCATCGGAAATCAATAAAGCCTTTCCTTCCGGACATTCCACTTCTTTATTAATCAAAATAACAGTTGCATTGGAATTCAATGCTTTATCGTAATATTTCGGATGATCTACAAATACGATTTCGCCCTTCTGAACCACGTGAATCTCGTTCATTCCTAAAACGGGAAAATCGGGTGCGCCTACATAGATACACCCCATAATTTCAGCTATACTTTCTAAGTTATAAACGGTAGGAAATCTCATTTTAAAAAAACTATTCTTTGATTCGTTCGAGATAACTCCCCGTACTTGTATCGATTTTAACTTTATCGCCTTCGTTAATAAACAAAGGAACGTTTATTTGTGCACCTGTTTCCACTGTTGCGGGTTTTACCGCATTTGTTGCTGTGTTTCCCTTCACACCCGGTTCGGTATAAGTTACTTCCAAAATCACTGATGCCGGCATATCAACAGACAATGGTGCTTCGGTTTCGGTATTGATTTGTACCATAACGTTAGTTCCTTCTTTTAATAATCCAGGTGCATCGAGAATATTTTTATCCAATGTAATCTGGTCAAAGGTTTCGGTGTCCATAAAATGGAAATCACTCCCTTCGTTGTACAAATACTGATAAGTATGCGTTTCTACACGGACAGCA
>Ga0209075_1002041_pt1 | contig 18339 bp, 18 predicted proteins | sample Stecom2011_FD_187523 | JGI IMG/M metagenome (GOLD analysis project Ga0209075, IMG submission 187523) | Agricultural soil microbial communities from Utah to study Nitrogen management - Steer compost 2011 (SPAdes) (version 2) | ecosystem: Environmental > Terrestrial > Soil > Agricultural land...
CAAAAACGGTAAGCGAAACCACCTCCTGTATCACCTTCAACTCCAGCAAATTAAAAGGGCCTCCATAGTCACGAAACCCAATGCGGTTGGCGGGTACCTGAAAAACATACTCAAAAAGCGCAATGCCCCAGCTGATTAATATGATGGCCACCAAACCCAGGTTGGCCGACCATTTCATTTCATGAAATTTCAAGTGCCCGTACCAGGCAAAAGTCATAAAGGTATTGGATGCCACCAGCAACAATACCGTCAACAGTCCTTTGGTCAACATACCTGCACCCGCCTAGGCCACCACCATTTTCTTCTTCAGCTCGAGCGCCGTAGCTTCGTCGATGAGCTGACGCACCAGCTCGAGCGAAAAGGCCATGGCGGCCCCAACCCCCCTGCCTGTGATGATCCTTCCATCGCAGACAGCAGGCTCTTCGACATACTGAGCTCCATGCAAATGCTTTTCAAATCCCGGGTAACAGGTTGCCCTGCGCCCCTCGAGCAAACGCATTTCACCCAAGACCATAGGCGCGGCACAAATGGCGGCCAGCCATTTGTGGGACTCGTGAAAATGTCGAATCAGCTGCTTGACTTTTTCGTGGGCAGCCAGATTGGTGGTGCCGGGCAAACCGCCGGGCAACAACAGCATCGCAGCTTCTTCAGCCCGCACATCGTCTAAAAAACAATCGGTCTTTACCACAATATGATGCGACCCCTGTACGTAGGGCGCACCCGTAGTCGACACCAAAAAGACCTCTAAACCAGCACGACGCAACACATCGGCCGGGGTAAGTGCCTCCACTTCCTCAAAACCGGAAGCCAAAAGAATATAAACACGTTTCATAAACACGATATTTATGGGGTCCTACACCCCAGTATGTAACCCTCCAAAGATAAACAAGAAAGCCTTACAGCAAAAGGACAAAATCGCTAAAGCCAAAAAATGAAGCCACTTGATTATAAACCTTTTGCTCTTGCAAGGGTTTTATCTTTAGGATTTTTGTAATCTGTCGTCAAATGCTATTTTTGCAGATTCGATACTAAAACAACTGTATGCTACAAAACCGTGGAGAGCAACTGGCCATCGCCTTTGGCAAGGACCAGATAAGGTATGGCAATTTGTTTGCCAAGCTGGAACTGTATGCCGGCTTGTGTGAGATGGGAAAGGGAGAACGCGCAGTAGTGTTTTCGGAAAACCGCCCCGGCTGGTTCTATGCCTTTTATGCCATTTGGAAACAAGCGGGCATTCCGGTTCCCATTGATTTCATGGCTACCGCCTCTGAAGTCGCCTACATCTTAAAGGACGCAGCCCCTGCCGTTGTCTTTGTTTCGGAGAACAAACGGCCCCTCATGGAGGAAGCCATTGCCGAGGCAGCTGTGCTCACCCAGGTGGTGGTCATCGACCCCCACGAAGCCCTGCAGGACGGCGAAGTATCGTCCGGCAGCTTCCCCAGCGCCGACCCACAAAGTACGGCGGTCATTATTTACACCTCCGGCACCACCGGTTCGCCCAAAGGCGTCATGCTCTCCTACCAAAACCTCCTGGCCAACATCAACGGCATCTCCAACGTAATTCCCATTTACACGCCCCAATCGCGTGTTATGGTATTGCTGCCCCTGCACCACGTTTTCCCGCTCATGGGCAGCCTCATCATTCCCCTCCAGGTAGGCGGCTCCGTAGCCATCAGTCCCTCCATGACCTCAGAGGACATCATTCGCACGCTCAACGAAAACAAAATCACCATCATCATCGGCGTACCCCGCCTCTATGCGGCCATACGCAAGGGCATTGTCGATAAAATCAACAAAAAAGCACTTACGCGGGGCCTCTTTGCCCTGGCCCGGAAAATCAACTCCCAAAAGTTTTCGCGCCTCCTGTTTGGAACGGTACACCGCAAATTTGGCGGCGCTGTGACCCATCTGGTATCCGGAGGAGCGGCCCTCGATCCGGAAGTGGGCGGCGATTTTAAAACCCTGGGTTTTGAAGTACTCGAAGGTTTTGGCATGACCGAAGCCGCCCCCATGATCACCTTTACCCGTCCGGGCCGGGTTCGCATCGGCTCACCCGGCGAGGCCCTTCCCGGCACAGAAATGCGCATTCATGAAGGAGAAATTCTGAGCAAAGGGCCCCACATCATGCAAGGCTACTACAAGCGACCTGATGACACCGCCGAAGTAATTAAGGACGGCTGGTTGCACACCGGCGATTTGGGACATATTGATAAAGACGGCTTCCTGTATATCACGGGCCGTAAAAAAGAGATCATCATCTTGTCCAACGGCAAAAACATCAATCCCACCGAGCTCGAAGAAAAGATTTTGGTCTCTGACCTGGTGAAGGACTGCGGGGTCTTTTTCCGGGAGGGCCAGCTTAATGTCGTCATCTTGCCCGAAGACCCTTCCACCACCCAGGAACAGCTGCGTGAGCAAGTGATCGAGCCCCTCAACCAATCGGTTTCGTCTTACAAACGCATTTTTCAGCTCTTTGTCACCAACAGCGAATTGCCCCGCACTCGACTGGGTAAACTGCAGCGCTTCAAGCTCAGCGCCTTTGCCCTCGACAACGAAGTGGACGAGGTACAGGAAGGCCCGGAGCAAGAACTGAGTGAAGAATTCCGCATCATAGCCGACTTCATTGAGGTGGAAAAAGGGAAAAAGGTACGCCCCACGCACCACCTCGAACTCGACCTGGCGATGGATTCGCTCGACCGCGTGGGTCTGCAAGTCTACATCAAACAGAGTTTTGGCGTAGATATAGAAGCCTCGGAGCTCAGTAATTTTCCAACGGTTAAAAACCTGGCCGACTATGTGGCAGAAAAGAAAACCCACATGGAGGACATTAAAATCAACTGGACCGATATCCTGCGCGAAAAGGTGCACTTTAAAATGCCCGTTTCGTGGTACCCCACCCGACTCATGATGCGCCTTTCCAAACTGGGCTTCATGCTCTACTTCCGTTACCGCTCTAAAGGCATGGAGAACATCCCCGAAGGCCCCTGCATCATTGCGCCCAATCACCAGAGCTTTTTCGATGGCCTCTTTGTCACCTCTTTGCTGCGGACCCGTCAAATCAGGAAGACCTACTTCTACGCCAAAGCCCAGCACGTAAAGGCTCCCTTTGTTCGCTTTTTGGCCAACAAGAACAATGTAATTGTGGTGGATCTCAACCAAAACCTGAAAGAATCCATTCAAAAACTGGCAGAAGTCCTGCGCAACCAAAAAAACCTGATTATTTTTCCCGAAGGCACCCGTTCGGTTACCGGCAACATTGGTCAATTTAAAAAGACCTTTGCCATATTGAGTCGCGAACTCAACATCCCGGTCGTTCCGGTAGCCATCAAAGGAGCCTTGGATGCCCTGCCCAAAGGCAGCATCTTCCCCCGCCCATGGAAAAAAGTACAGGTCGAATTTCTCCAGCCGGTTTTCCCCGAAGAAAACAGCTACGAACAAATTGCCAACACCGTACGTAATCGCATCATAGAAACCATGTAAAATGACCGGAACCCTGGTAAACGCCGCAGCCATTCTTGTAGGGGGCAGTATTGGACTGGCTTTTAAAAAGAAACTGCCCCAAAGCGTAATCGATGTGGTATTTCAAGGCATAGGCCTATTTACCATTGGCATGGGCGTGGCCATGTTCATCAAAAGCGAGTGGCTGCTGGTCGTGGTCCTCGCTATTTTGGCCGGAGCCATCACCGGTTCCCTTTTGCAACTCAACCGCCACCTTGAGCAGGCCGGCGAGAAATTCCGCCAGCGTTTCACCGGCACCGGCGAGAATTTTGTAGAAGGGATGATCACCTCCTTCCTGCTCTTTTGCATGGGTGCCATGACCATCCTGGGCGCCATTGAAGAGGGACTCGGTCAGGGTGCAGAATTACTCCTTACCAAATCCATTCTCGATGGTTTCTCCTCCATTGCCCTGGCGGCAGCCCTGGGCATCGGCGTGCTGTTTTCAGCTGTGCCCCTGCTGCTCTTTCAGGGGGGGATCACCCTGCTGGCCTTTTGGCTGGGCGGCTTTTTCGATCCAAGACTGATTGCCGAACTGTCGGCCACCGGGGGACTGCTCCTGATTGGCCTGGGCTTAAATATTCTTAAAATCACACGTATTCAGGTCACGGATTTGCTCCCGGCGCTACCCTATGCCCTGCTTTTTGCCTATATTTACAGCCGTTTTGTATAACCAAACACCCCCTCGACTTGGAACCAACGGCTAAAGAACGACTCGTCGCACTGTTCGAACAATGGTCGGGCCAGCAGCTGGCTGCCCTCAGTGAACTGCCTCCCTCCGGCTCCTACCGGCAGTACTACCGCCTCAGCGGAGCCTCGGTAAGTGTCTTGGGCGCCATCAATCAAAACATAAAAGAAAACAGAGCTTTTTTAGAATTCAGTCGTTTCTTTCACGAAAAAGGCCTTCGCGTACCCGAAATTTACGCCGTCGACGCCGATATGGACTGCTATCTCCTGGAGGACCTGGGCAACACCACCCTTTTCGATTGGCTGTCGACCACCCGCAACGGGCGCGAAATCCCCAACGACATTGTTGCCTTTTATAAAGAAACCCTGAATCATCTCCTGGCCTTTCAGGACCTGGGGCGCCAACTCGACTTTTCGCTGTGCCATCCAAGAGACCGTTTTGATAAGCAGTCGATGCTCTGGGATTTGCATTATTTCAAATACTACTTTTTAAAACTGGCCCGCATTGAGTTCGACGAACAAGAACTCGAAGACGACTTTCATCGTTTTGCAGACTTTCTGCTGCAGGCCGACTGCTCCTGGTTTTTGTACCGAGACTTCCAAAGTCGCAACATTATGGTGGTGGATGGGAAACCCGCCTTCATCGACTACCAGGGCGGTCGTCGCGGCGCCCTGCATTACGATTTGGCCTCCCTACTCTACGACGCCAAAGCCGATTTGCCTCAGGAACTGCGTCAGGATCTCTTGAACCATTATTTACTGGAGCTCAGTCGCCGCCAGAACATTGATGAAGCCCAATTCCGCGACCACTTTAACGGCTATGCCCTCATTCGCATCATGCAGGCCATGGGGGCCTATGGATTTAGGGGATTCTACGAAAAAAAGGAGCACTTTTTAAAGAGCATTCCTTTTGCCCTTGAAAACCTGCGCTACCTGATGCAGCAGCACAACCGGCAGAAAGACTTTCCCAGCCTCTGGCAAGCCCTGAAGGAGGTGGCCCATAACGAGCGACTCCTGCAGATATCGTCGGAATCGACCCTCACCGTTACCATCAACAGCTTTTCCTACCGACGTGGCATTCCCATCGACTTCAGCGGCAACGGAGGCGGTTTTGTGTTCGACTGCCGTGCGGTGCACAATCCCGGTCGCTATGCAGCTTACCGCGACAAAACAGGGAAGGACCCTGAGGTCATTGCCTTTTTCGAAAAGGAAGATGAAATGAAGGATTTCCTGGAAGGAGTCGGGAATTTGGTCGATCGTTCGGTGGACAAATACATCGAACGCGGCTTTAAACATCTTATGGTCAATTTTGGTTGTACAGGAGGTCAGCATCGCTCGGTGTATGCCGCCGAACGCCTGGCCACCCACCTGAAAAACAAATACCAGGTGAACATCAAATTGCGCCACATCGAACAGGAAATGAAGAAAACCTAAAAACATATTAAGCAGACAGCAGATGGACAACCTCTTATCCTTATTGATTGCCCTCATATTTCTGGCAGGTTTTGCCACGCCTCTGATCCATAAACTGGCCGGAAAAAAAACAGGCCTGCTTCTGGCCATCGTTCCTCTTTCGCTTTTTATTGTACTGCTGCTGGAGCTGCTGCAACTGGCTCCCCGCGAAAGCGCCCTGCTCCAAACCTCCGTCAGTCTCCTGCCGGGAATGGATTTTGCCTTTCGCATCGACGGACTCAGCCTCATTTTTGGTTTGCTCATAAGTGGCATCGGAACACTCGTCCTGCTTTACGCAGCCTTTTACATGGCCAAGTATGAGCGACAAGCCCACTTTTTTACCTACCTGACTCTTTTTATGGGGGCCATGATCGGATTGGTTTTCTCGGACAACCTCATGGTGCTTTTTATATTTTGGGAAATCACCAGTGTGACCTCCTTTTTCTTGATTGGTTTCGACCACCATGTCGATAAATCCCGGCAGGCCGCACTGCAAGCGCTCCTGATTACCGGCTTTGGCGGCCTCTGTCTGCTTTTTGCCGTCATCTTAACCGGCAACATCACCGGCACCTATGTCATCAGTGAGCTCCTTCAGCAAAGCATCCATCTGGGCAATCACCCCCAATACTACCTGATACTCGCTCTTATAATTCTGGGAGCCATCACCAAAAGTGCCCAGTTCCCCTTTCATTTTTGGTTGCCCGGAGCCATGCAGGCCCCAACCCCCGTGAGTGCCTACCTGCACAGTGCCACCATGGTCAATGCAGGCGTCTTTCTCTTGATGCGCATCTACCCCATTATGGGCGGAACCATGCCCTGGAAATATGCCCTTATGATTACCGGAGGCATCACCATGTTTCTGGGCGCCTTCTTTTCGATGGGCCAGCGCGACTTCAAACGCATTTTGGCCTTTACCACCATCAGTGCCCTGGGCACCATGATTTTACTGATTGGCATCGACACCAGCAGTTCCCTCAAAGCAGCACTGATCTTCTTTATTGTACACGGCTTGTACAAAGGAGGCCTCTTTATGATCGCCGGCATCGTTGATAAAACCACCGGAACCAGAGACATTTATGATTTGCATGGCCTGGGCCGGCAATTGCCCCTCACCGCAGCAGTCACTCTGCTCGCCCTGGTGAGCATGGCGGGACTTCCCCCCATGCTCGGCTTTTTGGGCAAAGAACTCATTTACGAGGCCAAAATGCAATTGCCCGATGTGGCCTGGCTGGTGCTGCCCCTGAGTGTCGGAGCCAACATTATGATGGTGGCCATTTCCATTACGGTCTACTACGAGCTCTTTTTCCGACAAAAAAACAAGGCAGCCATTACCCTCAAATACCGCGAAAGGGAATTGCCTTTCTATTTCTTGGCAGGCCCCGTGCTGCTTGCTGCTGCGGGCCTCCTACTGGGCATCGGTCCCGCCTTCCTCGAAGTACCGGTAGGCAACGGCCTCTTTTTCATGGGCGCCCTGACCGGAAGCATTCATCTGTCGCTGTGGCACGGCTTTAACGAGGTGCTCCTGCTCAGTATATTCACCGTTCTTTCAGGCATCGGCGTTTTTATGCTGCGGGCGCCCATCACGCGTTTCATACAAAAAATGGTGAAGTGGTTCGACCAATGGCACCTGCCGACCCTGTTTACCCAACTCATTAACAAATACCTGGCTACGGCGGCCAAAAACACCAACCTGCTGCAGCACGGCTACCACCGCTTTTATCTGCTCACCTTTTTCCTGGCTGTAATTGCCCTTATGGGACTGCAAATTTTCCGCATCACCGAAATTGACCTGCCCGAGCTGGCTGCCAGTCCCCTGAAAATTCACGTAGCCTTGCTCCTGCTGGTAACAGCAGGAGCAGTCATCTACGCGGTATTTACCACATCCCGCCTCTCCGCCATCCTGGCCATGGGCGTAGTGGGTTACGGCATTGCCCTCTTGTACCTCTACTACGGGGCCATCGACCTGGCCATCACCCAGTTTTTAGCGGAGACCGTTTTGATGGTGCTTTTTGTTATGGTCATTTATTACCTACCCACCTTTGCCGTCCTGTCCAGTCGCAAATCGCGGCTGCGCGACGGCCTCATTTCCCTGGGCGTCGGCACCTTCATCACCCTGGTGGTACTTAAAGCCAAGTTCTTGAATTTAGAAACCCCCATTTCAGAATACTTTGCCGCAAGGGCCTACACCGAGGGACATGGACGCAACATAGTCAACGTAATTCTGGTCGATTTCCGGGCCCTGGACACCATGGGCGAGGTTACCGTGCTCATTCTGGCTGCTGCGGGTGTTTATTCGCTCTTTCGTTTCCAAATCAAGACCCTGAAAAAGAAAAAACAAAATAAAGCATGAACAACATTATCCTCGAAAAAATAGCCTTGCTCTTCCTGCGCGGCATCGCCCTCATGTCGGTCTTTTTATTGCTGCGGGGCCACAACAGTCCCGGCGGCGGCTTCATTGGCGCCATTGTTCTGGCCATCGGCTTCATCTTTTACGGCATAATTTTCGGCTCCGATCGTATCGAACGCATTCTTTATTTTAACACGCGCATTTGGATGGGGATTGGACTGGGTTTCGTATTGCTTGCTGCCGTTTGGCCCGTTTTTCTGGGACACGCCCCGCTTACCGGACTCTGGTACATTGGGCACTGGCCGCTTTTGGGCGAAATGCACCTGGGGACCCCTTTAATTTTTGATACGGGCATTTTTATTGGGGTAGCAGGACTCATTCTTTCTGTCATCATCACCATAATGGAGGTTCTCAAATGGAATACATAATTGCAATTTTTATCGGACTGCTTTACGCCTGCGGGGTATACCTGGTTTTACGACGCAGCATCGTCAAAGTCATTCTGGGCGTGTTTGTGCTCAGCAATGCCACCAACCTCATCATCTTTTTATCGGGCGGCATCACCCGTGGCGGCGCTGCCTTCATTCCCGAAGGCGCTGAAACCGTGGACCCTGCTACCATTTCAGATCCCCTGCCCCAGGCCTTAATTCTCACTGCCATCGTCATCAGTCTGGGTATCTCAGCCTACATCCTGGCCCTCAAATACCGCTATTTTGACGTCACCGGCACCCACGATCTGGACCAACTTAAAAACACCGACCAACGATGATATTGTTTGCTCTGCTTCTTATTCCCTTCACCTACCTGATGTTGGCCCTTCTGATCAAAAAAGCCGGCATCAAAAAAAGATTGGCAATACTCTTTTCGACCCTCAACCTGCTCTGGGCCATGGCGCTGGTTCCCATCGTCCAGTATAGGGAAATCATTGTGGTGCAAATGGGCGGCTGGAGTGCCCCTTTTGGCATATCGTTGGTGGCCGACCGCTTCAGTGTACTCATGCTGCTGGTGACGGCCTTCATCTTTTTTCTCATTACGGTGTACGCCACCCAGTCGGTCGACAAAGCCCGTCGGAAAAACGGACACTTCTTTTTCACCTTCGGCATACTCATGGGGGTCAACGGCAGCTTTATGGCGGGCGACCTTTTTAACCTCTACGTCTGGTTCGAAGTCATGCTCATGTCCTCCTTCATTCTGGTGAGTCTGGGTGGGGAACGCAAGCAGCTCGAAGGTTCCATCAAATACCTGATTCTAAATCTTATTTCCTCTCTGTTTTTTGTTGCAGGAATCGGTTTGCTCTACGGCAAACTGGGCTCGCTCAACCTGGCCGACCTGTCGCAAAAAATGGAGCTGGCCCGGGCCAATTTGGCCGTACTCAATCCGGCGCTCATCCTTATTTTTGTGGGCTTTTCCATTAAAGCTGCACTCTTCCCCTTCTTCTTTTGGCTGCCCGCATCTTACCATACCCCACCACCGGCAGTAAGCGCCTTGTTTGCAGGCCTCCTGACCAAAGTCGGCATCTATTCCCTGATTCGTTTCTACACCCTCTTTTTGTACTACGATGCAGGTTTTTGGCAGCAGGTAGTCCTTTGGATGGGTGCCCTCTCCATGGTCATAGGTGTTATTGCGGCCTCCTCGCAATACGATTTTCGAAAAATCCTGTCCTTCCACATCATCTCCCAGGTGGGCTATGTGGTCATTGCGCTGGGCTTCTTTACCGAAGCTGCCCTGACCGCCGCCATCTTTTTTCTGGTACACAATATGCTGTCGAAGACCAATGCCTTTTTGGTGGCCGGATGGGTCCATCGCGAAAAAGGAACGCTCAACCTTAAGGTGCTGGGCGACATGTTCAAAAAGAGTCCCGTTTGGGGTATCCTCTTTTTCATCTCCGCCTTTAGTCTGGCCGGACTGCCCCCCTTAAGCGGCTTCTTTGGCAAGTACCTGGTGCTGCAATCCGGTATTGAGGCCGGCTATACCGGAATGGCTATGTTGGCTTTGTTTGTGGGACTCTTCACCCTGTTTTCTATGGTGAAAATATGGCTGGAAGTCTTTTGGAAGAAACAGCCAGAAGACAGCGCCATGGAGTGGCCGGTGAATCAGAAGCCGGCCCACTGGATGTTGTTCTCTTCCCTGGCCCTGGGCGCAGCCATTGTAGCTATGGGCGTATGGGCTGCCCCCATAGCGGAATACTGTCAGGCGGCGGCACAAGATCTGTTGAATCCTTCAAAATACATAGAATATGTTCTGGGACCTTCTTAAAAACACCTTCAGCTGGCAGTTTGTGAGGCGCCAGTACTACCTGGCACTGCTCTTTTTCTATTTCTGCTACAAAATAGTAGAATCGGGCTGGGCGGTGGCCTGGCAAATTCTGAAAGGCTCCAGGGGCGAAAACGGCGGCATGCTGGAATACCACACCCGGCTGCAAAAGCCCTGGCAGCTCATCATTCTGTTCAACATGCTCAGTATGACCCCGGGCTCCCTCTCGGTTGATGTGGACGATGAAGGTCAGACCATTCAGGTACATTTGTTGAACCTGGGCGACCGGGAGGATTTTATGGCGGTAACCAAAAAAATTGAATCTTTACTGAAAAAAGCACTCTGATATGGAAGCAGCAATTTTTCTGGAATACGCGGCACTTGGCGCCATCTGGATCATGACCGTCAGTCTGGTCTTCCCCCTCCTGCGCCTCTTCAAAGGCCCTTCGCTGCCCGACCGGGTAGTGGCGCTCGACCAGATTTCGGTCATCATTGTAAGCATCATCATTTGCGACATCATTTATTCCCGCAACGCCATGGAACTCGATGTGGTACTGATCATTTCCTTTCTATTGGCCATCAGTCCCATGATCATCGCCCGTTTTCTTTACAAACAAAAAAGCGACAATGATTGAATACATAACAGGCAGCCTTCTTGTAATTAGTGCCCTGGTGGTGCTGATGGCCTCGGTTGGCATCATTCGGTTCAAAGACCTCTATGCACGTATGCACGTAGTAACCAAAGTCTCCTCCTTTGGTCTCCTCCTATTGCTGATCGCCCTCAATCTGCTCACCCTCAAATGGTGGGTACTGGTCGAGTCGCTCATCATTTTTCACATCCTCATCTTTCTATCCCCCATATCGGCCCATGTCACGGCCAAGGTGAATTTATGGCTGGATAAAAACGATTTGCCTGCCGACCCCGAAGCAGAAGAAAGCAGTGCAGAAAACAAAGCAGAATGACCGCACTCAACGCCATGATTTATGCCGCAGGCAAAGGTACACGTTTACAACCACTGACCCTGCACACCCCCAAAGCCTTGGTGACCATTGGCGAATACCCGATGTTGGACTTTGCCCTGGCCAAGGCCGAACGACTGGGTGCCTCGCGCTGCATTATTAACATTCATCACCATGCGCAACAGCTGCGCGACTATCTTGAGCAAAGACCCTCCGGCAACATGGAGATCCTGATCTCCGACGAAAGTGATGGCTTGCTGGATACCGGCGGCGGTCTTTTGAAAGCCGCCCCCCTTTTTGAAACCGGCGCCGATCTGCTGTTGCTTAATGCAGATGTACTCACCAACGCCCCCCTGGAACAGCTCCTGCTGTTTCATCGCCAAAGCCAATCGCTGGCCACCCTGTTGGTTCAGGAACGTAAAGCCTCCCGCTACTTACTTTTTGACCACACGATGCAGCTTGCTGGCTGGCAAAACCCGGCCACCGGAGAAGAAATCCGTTTGCATGCCAGCCAAAGCGACCTCCATCCCTATGGTTTCAACGGCATTCAGCTCCTTCAGCATCGTTTCTTAAATCTGATCGAGCCAAAAGAAGAAAAATTTTCCATCACCCCACTCTACCTCCAAATGGCAGAAAGACACTCCATTAAGGGCTTTATACCCCAGCAAGCCTACGAGTGGTTCGACATAGGTTCTACAGACAAACTGAACAAAGCAAGCAAGTTATTCTTATCTTGCAGCCCGGAAAAACGTCGAACCTTCTTTTAGTCCGGTCCCTTATCTTGCCAGGGTATGCTTCCCGCAAGCTCCAATCGACCGGATAAAGAAAAAAACTTACAAAAATGAATCTTAGGAAAAGACGCGTGGTCGCAAGAACCATTGCGCGCCCTTTCGAAAGGTTTTTCGAAAGAATTTCCGGTGGCGGCATCCTGTTGATGTTTGTCACCCTGGCAGCTCTATTGTGGGCCAACTCTCCCATGCAGGACTACTATAATCTGGTGTGGGACCACGACCTGTTTTTTGGCTTAAGCGGGTATGCGCTCCACCATTCGGTACTGCATTGGATCAACGATGGCCTTATGGTCATTTTCTTTTTTGTGGTAGGCCTGGAGATAAAGCGTGAATTTATTGCCGGCGAGCTCTCGAGTTTTCGCCAGGCCATTTTCCCCATCCTGGCTGCAGTGGGTGGTATGCTGGTTCCCATTGCCCTCTTCACAGTATTCGGCCTTTCGGGCGAAGCATCCAAAGGCTGGGGCATTCCTATGGCCACCGACATCGCTTTTTCATTGGCCGTACTGGGACTTTTAGGCAGTCGTGTGCCCCTGAGTTTAAAGGTTTTTCTTACCGCCCTGGCCATCGTGGACGACCTCGGTGCCATCCTGGTCATTGCCCTGTTTTACAGTCATCAAATTTACTGGAGCTACCTGCTTATCGCCTTTGGCTTATTGCTTGTATTGGTACTGGCCAATTATTTTGATGTTCAAATTATTCACCTCTATACGGGCATCGGCTTCCTCATCTGGTTTCTCTTCCTTAAGTCGGGCATCCACCCCACCATCGCCGGGGTACTCATTGCCTTTACCATACCTGCGCGCCCTAAAGTAAAAATCAATCAGTTCATCCCCAAAATCAAATGGCGTTTGCGCAAATTTCGTGGTCTTCCGGAAGACGACACTGATTTTGTCCTGAGTAACGAACAACTCTCAGCCATCGATCACATTGAGGAACTGGTTAAAGAAGTACAAAGCCCCCTGCAGATGATTGAGCACCATTTGAGTGGCATGGTTAACTACCTGATTCTGCCCCTCTTTGCCCTGGCCAATGCGGGAGTAACCATATTGGCGCAAGATGCCGGCAAAAATGGAGAAAGCGCTGTTTTCACCTCCTTATCACTGATTGTAGCCTTGAGCCTGATATTTGGAAAAGCCATAGGCATCTCGCTGTTTTCCTGGCTGGCAGTAAAATTCAAAATAGCCACCAAGCCCAAGAATGTGCCTTGGATGGCATTTATTGGTTTGGGGCTTCTGGGCGGCATCGGTTTCACCATGTCGCTTTTCATTGCCAACCTGGCCTTTCAGGACCCCGCCTTACTCGACCAGGCTAAAATCGGCATCTTCTTTGGCTCCATTGTATCGGGACTGGCCGGTTACTTCTTGTTGCGGCACAGTCTCAAGCTACCTGAACAAAAACCGCAAAAATAGCCTTTCCACAAACAAACAAAAAGGGCCTTCTCATCAGGAAGGCCCTTTTTGTTTTGTGGGAAGCGTGCTTACTCAGCCAATTCTTCCACCTTATCCTCCACCTCTTCGGCGGCCTCTTCCAAAGCCTCACCGGCTTCGTCAATAAGCGCTTCAGCTTCTTCGGCTACTTCTTCAGCTTTCTGCTCAACAGCCTCAAAAGCGTCTTCTACTTTCTTTTCTTCACTTTTTGCAGAACTTCCGGCACAACCGGCCATCAGGAAGGCAGCAAACACTAAAAATGCAAATAAACTTTTCATGGCTTAAACGTTAAATAATGGTTAATATAGATAAAAAACAACAATACAAATGTAATAAGGGAAAAGCAAACAACAATAGAACAAAGGATATTTTTTGTATTAAAAAAACACAAAATCCGGGATGCTTGTATAGAACTGGTTTCAAATGCCGCCCTTTCTACTGGCGCATATAACTTTACTATTGAAGCATTTAATTACCCTTAAATAAATAAATTCCCGACAGCGCTTAAAAGTATATTTAACATTAAACAAAATATTTCACAACAATCACGAACCACTTTCCGGATAATTCAAAAACGATGCCAACTGCAGTGGATTTGAAAATCAATGAACAGGGGCAGTTCCAAAACCGGAACTGGCCCTGTAAAAATTGAATCATCAGGTGATTTTTATTCTGCGAATTAAGGCTTGAAAAAACCCAAATCATCAATGCTGAATTCGGCAATGTAAGCCGCACGGGCCCTGTTCTCTGCCCGACCATAGCGCAAGTAAATCTCTGTAGAAGATCGGAAGCGATCATCACGTTCCGTATCCAGCAAAAGCAGATAGCCCATAATGATATGTCCGGCCATTTCTACAAGGCGACGGGCATGAAAATCGAGGTACTCATTGTCCTTTATTTCCACAACTTGTTTCACCGCCTTCTCATATTCCTCCGTCATGCCAATGAGTATTCTTCTGAACCCATGCAACTCCGGTTTAATAGCCATTTCCTCAAACTCCCGAATGCGTGAAAGATAGGCCCCGGTGGTTACGCCCCTGATGGCTGCCACCACCTGCAACTGGGTGGTACCCTCGTAAATGGTCGTAATCCGGGCATCCCTGTAAATCCGCTCAATGGGGTAGTCTTTCATAAAACCACTGCCCCCGTGAATTTGCAGGGAGTCGTAAGCCAATTGGTTACAGTACTCACTGGTCATCCCTTTCAATAAAGGGGTAAAGAAATCTGCCAGTCGCTGATAGTACTTCATATCGGCACGCTCCTCCTTGGTGAGACTGCGTTCCTCGGCGATATGCATATAGGTTTTGTACACGTCAACATACCGCGAAGTCTCGTACAACAAGGTGCGCGAGGCGTCCAATTTGGCCTTCATATTGGCCAACATCTCATAAACGGCAGGGAATTGCACAATGGCCTTACCAAACTGCTTGCGCTCATCGGCATAGGCCACCGCCTCGCGATAAGCCGCTTCGGAAAGACCAACCGATTGGGCACCAATACCCAGGCGCGCACCATTCATCAAGGCCATTACATACTTAATGAGGCCCAGCTTACGGTCGCCCACCAATTCGGCCGGCGCATTCTTAAATACCAGCTCACAGGTGGGTGAGCCTTTAATGCCCATTTTGTTTTCGATACGACGGATGGTAACCGCCTTGTGATTGCGATCATAAATAAACATCGACAAGCCACGACCATCGGTCGTCCCCTCTTCGCTACGCGCCAATACCAGGGATACATGTCCATCCCCGTTGGTAATGAAACGTTTCACCCCATTCAGGTACCACTTGCCGTCCTTATCGTTGAGCGTAGCTTTCAGCTGTACAGCCTGCAAATCCGAGCCGGCATCGGGCTCGGTCAGGTCCATCGCCGCCGTTTCCCCATTGGATATGCGGGGCAAAAAACGCGCTTTCTGGTCCTCATCGGCAAACTCATTGATGGTTTCGGCACAGTCCTGCAGTCCCCAAATATTAACGAAGCCCGCATCGGCACGCGACACGATGTCGGCTGCCATAATGTAAGGAACAATCGGAAAGTTCAAGCCTTCATATTTGCGTGGCAGGGTAATGCCCATGAGTCCCGCCTTAACCAGTGCGTCCAGGTTTTCCTGAGTGCCCGGTGCATACACCACCTCATTGTTCACAATTTTTGGCCCCGCAGCATCCACACCTTCGGCATTGGGCGCTACAATGTCGCCACAAATCTCGCCTACAATTTCCAGCACCTTCTCATAGCTGTCCATCGCATCCTCAAAATCGAGGGGTGCATAATCAAATTTATCTTTATCCGCAAAATCACGCTCCTTGAGCGCAACAATCTTCTTCATCAGCGGATGTTGCAGATGAAAAAGGAGATCGGGATTATCCGTGAAAAAATTAGCCATTTCTTAGTTCAGTTGAAGGTGCTACTTGCTGTTCTTTTTATAATACTTGATCATTTTGGGGACCACTTCCATCACATCTCCGGTGATCACATAATCGGCCATCCGGTTGATGGGCGCCATAGGGTCGTTGTTAATGGCGATGACCATGGCCGATTCTTCCATACCGGCAGTGTGCTGAATTTGTCCTGAAATGCCACAGGCAATGTACAACTTGGGGCGGACCGTTACTCCGGTCTGGCCCACCTGACGATCGTGGTCGGCGTACCCGGCATCCACAGCAGCACGCGAGGCGCCCACCTCGGCACCCAGCACCTCCGCCAAATCGTACAAGACCTGAAAGTTTTCCTTGGACCCCATACCGTAGCCCCCGGCCACAATAATGGAGGAGTTCTTAATGTTCACCCGGCTCTTCTCCATGTGTCGCTCCAGCACCTTCACCACCAAATCTTCGGGCTTCAGCAACTTATCCACATCAATCTTCTTCACCGTCCCCTTGTGGGTGGCAGAGAAAATTTCCTTCTTCATCACCCCTTCTCTCACCGTGGCCATCTGAGGGCGACAGTCCGGGTTAATGATGGTGGCCACAATATTACCACCAAAAGCAGGACGAATCTGATAAAGCAGGTTCTTATAAATTTTCCCCGCCTTCTTATCCTCATGGTCGCCAATCTCCAAAGCAGTACAATCGGCAGTTAGTCCACTTACCAGGGCCGAAGAAACCCTGGGGCCCAAATCACGTCCCATGGTCGTCGCGCCCAACAAGCCAATCTGAGGCTTTTCTTCACGGAAAAGGGCATTCACCACAGCCGCATGCGGCAAGGTCGTATAGGGCGCCAAACGGGCATCGTCACCAACATGCACCACATCGGCGCCATAAGGAAAAATTTCTTTCTCTATACCATTGAGCTGGTGCCCCAGCACAAGGGCTTCCAATTTACATTGAAGGGTAGAAGCTAAACTGCGACCTTTGGTGAGCAATTCGAGACTCACATCGGCCACCTTACCTTCTTCTATTTCGCATATTACAAATACACTGTTCATAGTCTGTATAATTTATCCGGTACTACCTAACCGATGGTGTGATTGGCCATCAACTCTTTTACCAAGCCCTCCACATCGGCATCAGAGGGCGTCAACACTTTAGCTTCCTTGGCCTGGAAAACCACATTCTCAATGCTCTTCACCTTGGTGGGCGAACCACTCAAACCCAACCATTTGGCATCGGTCTCCACATCATTCACACTCCACTCCTGAATATTCAGGTAGGGCCGGTCGGCCGACAAATCAATATAATCTTCGGCTTTGGCATGCCGTTCCGAGATGGTCAGTGCATGCTTGTACTTCATCAGCAACTTGGCCGCCCGGGGGCGACAGGGAGCCGCAGAACTATTCACAGTAATCACCGAAGGCAGCGGAGCTTCCACCGTCTCCACGCCTCTTTCGAGTCGACGTTTGATGGTAATTTTACCCTTCTCTGCCTTCAACACCTCCTCAGCATAAGTAACCTGGGGCAAATGCAGCTTCTCGGCTACCTGCGGGCCAACCTGAGCGGTATCCCCGTCAATAGCCTGACGACCAGCTATAATCAAATCGTAATCACCGATTTTTCGTATGGCACAAGCCAGGGCATAAGAGGTGGCCAGGGTATCCGAGCCGGCAAAGGCCCTGTCGGTCAACAAGAACCCGTTATCGGCACCGCGAAACAGCCCTTCTCGTATGATGTCTGCTGCCCGGCCCGGTCCCATGGTTAACAAAGTCACGGTACTGTCCTTGTACTTATCCTTCAAACGCAAGGCCTGTTCCAGCGCATTCAAATCCTCCGGATTGAAAATGGCCGCAAGCGCTGCACGGTTCACCGTGCCATCGGCTTTCATAGCGTCCTTACCCACATTGCGCGTATCGGGCACCTGCTTGGCAAGGACAATGATTTTTAATCCCATTTTATAAAGTTTAGTAGATTTTAAATTTTAACACCAACAAATATAACAAAAGTTAAGAAGCCGTCGGCAAACAAAACCACCTTAGAATTGTTATATATAGTTGACTTGTGTCCAAAAAGGAAACATCATGTGGAAAAAAACGACACTTCTGTTGGGTGCCTTATTGGTCCTTGTACCTACACTGGCCCAAGAAACAAACACAGCTCACCAAAGCGATACTACTATGCAAAAATTTGAATTTCGCATGCTCAGTCCCGAAGAAGAACGGGTAATCATAGACAAGGGAACAGAAAGACCTTTTACAGGAGAATATTACCTGCACCGAGAAAAAGGCACCTACGCATGTAAGCGATGCGGGGCGCACCTTTACAGGAGTGCCGACAAATTTGATGCCCACTGTGGGTGGCCATCCTTCGACGACACCATTAAAGGAGCAGTAGAAAGAATTCCGGATGCCGACGGAAGAAGAACAGAAATAATTTGTGCCCGCTGCAAGGGGCATTTGGGTCATGTATTTACCGGAGAACGGTTTACCCAAAAAAACACCAGACACTGTGTCAACAGCATCTCCTTAATTTTTATCCCGGAAAAGGCAGATTAAGAC